>JAESGH010000096.1_pt1 | contig 301896 bp, 293 predicted proteins | sample 9269641 | NCBI WGS metagenome assembly JAESGH01 (sample SAMN14515345, study PRJNA621665) | algae metagenome | isolation source: Phormidium tanganyikae FI6-MK23 and co-occurring heterotrophs from granitic... | place: USA: Fort Irwin, California | collected 1998-05-24
ACATATGGAGGCTAAGTTGCCGATATTTGTTTGGCTGTTGCTAGCAGCAGCAAGTTTGTACCTTTTGCAAAGCAACTCACCGTTCGGCATCTATCTGATGTTCCTCAATGCCGGACTGATTACCGGCTTCCTTCTGATGCTGGCAATCGTTGTGCTCTTTGTAGAAGCATTGCTAGGTCGGGTGCCACGATGGCTCGCTGTGGTGCCGGTGCTCGCGGTAGGCGGCTATTACGTTGCGGTAATATCCGAACGTGCCCAGCTGGGCGCGGCGGTACCACAGATTGCGGTAAAACCAGCCACGAGCGTCATAGCTTTCGATCCTGCACGCAATTCTATCGATTTGTTTGGTACCGATCCCAACTATCTATTGGCAGGTTACCGAATCCCGTTTGTCTATTCCAATCAAGGTTGGAGGCGGAAGATAGGAGTTACAAGAAGCTGTCAAACGCGGTACCAGCTCAAAAAGCCTGTCGCGTTCGAAACGCCTACAGCCATGGCAGCGGAGACGTTGGGCATGTTTTGTTTCCAAGCTGAGAAGGCCAGCTTGCCTTCAGAAGGTCACTTCACATTCCAACCCAGTACTCGCACGGTTGACCTGCACGGGCTCCACATCCGTATCTCTGAAATAGGTGTACGGCTAGATAACCGTGAAGTGGGTTTAGCCACAACTAGCGCAACGACGGAATTATTACTCCCATTCCCCGTGCCTTTCGTTGGGTGTGGATTGGTGAGCAGCAAACCTGCATGGGAATGCGCAGCAGCCTTCCTCAAGGAACAGGTAGAGGTCTGGCCGAACACTGGCGAGTTGAGATCCTACTCAAGAGCACGGAAGCGAGAAAACGACGCCATCGCCACTTTGCTCTCACTAGTTCCTAGGTCGCCTGATGAAATCAAAGCAATGACTTGGGAGCGTTGAATGCGGAGAGCAGGATTGCGCGTACGCCTTCTGCTGCGAAAGTAGCTGACCACTGAGCTATTGAAAGCTAAACCGGTGTCCCCGCATTTGCTTTGTTATATTAGCTTTTCGGCCAGCTTGACCCAGTAGGTTAGCTGCATCACAACTCGCGGTATTTGCAATGCTACGCTTACTCCTACAGTTTATTTTGATGCTGTGCGTGGGTACAGTCGCTGCCGAGACATTGCCTGCATCCGTGTACTACTGTGAGCGTTACGCCGCCTATGTTTGGGAGCCGGGCCACAGGGAAACTGGATGGCCTTGGGGAAGCGTTGACGTCGATGTGGCGCTACCTGCATGCCGCGCAGCTTATGCCGATGCACCAACTCACTTACCCACACAGTTCCGCCTAGGCCGTGTACTTCTACAAGCGGGTGACTACGACCGCGCTATGCCACTCCTAAAGCACTCAGCCGAGGGGGGCTACGTATCATCACAGACCGCGTACGGAACTGAGCTGATGCGCGATGATGCTGGTGCTCCTGACTACGCAACTGCGTATTTTTGGCTTCGTAAAGCTACGGAGGGAGGAGACCCCGTAGCGGCAGCCAACTTGGGTATTATGTACTACTATGAGGAGTATGGTCTTCCGAGAGATTTAGACCTGTACTTCAACCTGCAAACTCGCGCAGCTTACGCGGGGGTGGATTTTGCCCAATACAACTTGGGTAGATCGTTCGAGCTTGGAAACGGTTTACCTATAGACCACGATGAAGCCCGGCGTTGGTACCTCATGGCTGCTGAGCAAGGGCACGTTAACGCGCAGGCTGCTTTGGGAAGCCTGATGTATCATTCGGGCAGCCAAAACGACTACGCAGTGGCACGTTTCTGGCTGGAACGGGCCCGGGAGAAGGGCAGCTCGCTTGCGGAAAGCGAGATCGGCTGGGCGCATCAGCAGGGGCTCGGAGGACCAGTTGACTCGACGAAAGCTCGTTCTAGCTACGAGCGGGCACTGGCACTCGGATCACCGCTGGGCGCGCGTAGACTAGCATGGATGTACGAGCAAGGGTTCGGAGTTCCGGCCAACGACAAACGCGCACTCACCTTTTACATAGTTGCCGCATGGTTCGGAGACGCTCAGGCTCAGTTCGAGATTGCCCAATTCTTTCATCACGGGAAAGCTGGACTCAAACCAAGTAATGGCATCGCTTTGGCTTGGTATCTCAAAGCCGCTCGTCAGGGGCTCATAAGTGCCCAGATGTCGGCTGCAGATATCTACAGCTACGATGACGCAGGGACACAGCCTTCCTTACACAACCGGCATGCCGCAATTTATTGGTACGAACAGGCGTTTGCCGCCGGACGTATTGAAGCTGCAGCCAAGCTCGCGTTGCTCTACGCTGCAGGCGGCGATTGGGACCTTGCACAATCTTTTGTCAGCTACATGCGTGACACTGGTACTGGCGATCTCATCGCATTAGCGGAGCAAACTCAGCAGCAGCTAAACTTATTCAAAGGAGACTGCGCTCCTCCCGGCCAAGTCATTCCCGGGTTGAAAAAATGCTGGGATTAGCAGGAGACTGCGGTGCCAAAAGGCCAGTTAGTATTCTATTACTGGCAGGCGTCACCCTGCTGAGGCAGATGCGCAGCTGCTGAGTATAGCTGTCCAGTTGCTGATTGATGTCCAACTGTTGACTATAGACGCTTAGATCGCAGTTAGGGTGTCGCGAAATGCTATCAGGCCCTAGTGTCAGCCCAGAAGACACAAGCGAGATCGCCAGCCCGGTAAGCAATGTGCACATGCGTGATCTCCGTTTTCCCGAGATCAGCTCAAAACTGCGCTGACTACAATGTTGATCATGCCGCGCGGTTAACCCGCGAAGTTAATCTCGACCATCGCTAAATTGATACAAGGCTGCTCAAGAACATGGAAAACGAGCAAGAACCGCACTCGTAAAAACTGACAAACGGCGGAGCAGTCAGCCCAAAAAATCAGTGACGCAAGTCTCAAGTGGGCATACGGCGTGTCGCCGAAGCTTGATCCTTAATCTGGTGGACCGAACATGGACGATAAAAAGCGTCTTCTTCCGCTTCAAACAAGCTGATTCAGAGCTTTACCCCGTCTCTATATGGCATCGGCCATGGTCGGATATGGGGTGGAATCTTGACGGTCCGCTTTTGGCATCGATGCTAGAAAAGCCGACGTTGACGGTGGGCGCGGTTCGACAATGTTTATCGAACCCCACCCTCTTTATCTGGCGTTGACTGTTGCGGACCGGTAAGCGCAATCGATTTTGTCTTACCAGCTCAGCAAGAATGAAAGTACTCTGAGCAATTTGTTCCTCTGGGTGCCGGAATTTCAGCAGGTTGGACCAATACTCCGAGTCTGTAGTGTTGCCGACCTTAGCGAGCACTTGCTAATGGGCTGCCGAATGCCCATATAACCTGATGCCAAGCGCCGAAGCGCTAAACGGATAACTCTGCTTCGGCCAGGCCCGTGCATGGGTTGCAAGTTGCGAGTGGGCCACTTTTCTTTGCCTGGTACGCCAGCGACCCAACTCTCAAAATATCGAAATTTGAAGCAAAGCGGCTTTGTGCGAGCACTGGTGTTTGCACAGCCCGCATTAGCGCACCCGATTAACTGACATCAGATCTAACTTCCGGAGCCCCTTTCATGGCCAAATTCAATTATTCTGCCGCTGCCGAACTTTTCCCAGGCAAGAACAAATCCAAAAAGTCACGTTACCAGCGATTTTCTTCCGCCGCCGAGGCGGTGCGCTATGTTATGGAGGAGTTGCCCAAAGATTTGGTTGGCGGCTCCATGCTTGAAGTGGACGAACAGCGCTTCAATGGAGCTCAGATCCGAACCCTTTACGATGATGCTACCTTCCCATTGGCGAAGGCCACCCGGGCGTAAGCGGGATCAATGAACTCGACGCGTCAGCGAAACGAAAAGCACGAGCTTCCCAACGATGAACATGCGCTCCACTAGCCGAATGGTCACCTTCCAGTTTGCCTTTACCCTGCCTGGAATGGCGGCGCCTCATCCTCCGGGAACCTTCGAGCTCTTGGTCGACGAGGAGAAGCTCGACGTTAGCTGGGATGCTTTTCACACGACGACGAGGATCATGCTGAACTATCCGGGCCGGGTGGAAGCACATTCGGTCACAACAGATGCGCTGGACGCTGCTCTCCAGCGAGACCAGAGTTCGCGGGGGGAGTTCCAATTGTTCCTAGCGAACGTGATCAAGCATTAGATCACTTTTCCAACGGTTAACATGGCGCGAGAGCGATTTAGGTCCAGACCGCTGCGCCACCCCTTCAACGAATTCGAACTGTACCTTGCGTTTGCATAGTGCTGCGACCTCGCCACGATGGTAGTATGGGACATGAGCACAAACCGGTCCGAGTTAAATCCTCACTTTGCGGCACAGAAAGTTTCGGGAGGGGGACGGACTTGGGAGAGCACCTCAGAGTTGCGCTTCTTTGCACACTCGCCCCGGGATGCTCCTTCACTTCAGCAGCAGTGGAAATGCTTGGAGACAGGCGGGCTTGAATGGCGGACGGTGCCCACTGTCACCGGTTCAACGATGCTCAACGACAACGATGGTCCGCACACATAGAGCCTGGTGCGTCATTCAGGCGGCCGCACCAAGCGACTTGGCCTTAAGTCCATCGCGCCTTCCCACTGGGTACCTTGAATTACCACACGCTCGGCATTCTCCTGTACAAAGGCCATTCACGTGAGCAAACGCCTCCTCTTCAGCGGCCTATTTTTTACTTCGTTGGCACTGGCTGTCGCGGGTCAATCTCCTGGATCCACTCCTCCTGCAACGGAGAGCAGGAGGGAAAGCCAGCCACCTGAGCAGAGCGGTCAGGCACAACAGCAGATGAAAGAAGCGCGCGTGGAGCTGGAACGGGCAGCAATTGATCTTGAGGTTACTGAACCCGATGACGAGGTGGTGACGACCGCTCGTGATGCATTGAACTCCTTCGAACAAAGTCTTGAACAACTTCACCAATCGGTTCCAGGTTATGTACCCTTAAAATTGGCCACCAGCCTTCTTGATCAGGTGTCTTCGACCCTTGCACTTCTGGACAGTGATCCAGCAGCGGCGGCGACCAGCATGCACGAACTTGCGCTTCGTGTAACTGATTTAACGGCTGAAGCGGACCTGCTCATCGGCCGACCGCTGATAGGCATTGCCGGCGAAAAGCTCGGCGACATCTCGAACGTGCTAATAACAGCGCAAGGTCGTGTCGAGGCGCTAGTCGTAGACCGGATGGAGCCTAGCAAGGACCGGCAATTTGCCGTGGAGTGGAGTACCGTTGTGATCCGCGGCCCCAATTTGATTGCACCCATAACCGAGCACGAAGCAGATAAACTACCCGACTACACAGCGGACTAATTTTGGCGGTGATGTAAGAAAATATCACTGGGGAACTGTCCCGAGGACGGTGATCGATACAATGCACGACTAAAGGTATGCTTTAGCGGGAAATGCAGCTAGGGTTCCTGGCAGTGACGTGATCCATTTTCGACTGCTCGCTCTGCCGTTCGGCGCTCACACTTTAGTTTTGCGCCGTGCTAAGTTCTGCAGCCTTTGCCTCTCTGTTTGCCTAGAGCATAACGTCAGCGCGAGGATTTGGAGCGACTTTAGATGATTCGTGCGGTTTCAAGCGACTCCGTCACCCCTTTGCTTTTGAATGCGAAAAGGCGTCATCTTGGTCCCCTCTGGCGCCGATGGAAACACATTGCCGTCCATACCTTTCAAGCAATCACCGACATGGACACCTCTCTGCGCTGTGCTGGCGTGGCCTTCTTTGGCTTCCTGTCCTTATTTCCAACCATCGCAACGATTGTGCTTCTCTATGGCCTGATAGCCGATAGCGGCATCCTCACTCAGACAATCGAGCAGCTCCGGTACATTGTCCCCGGCATGCCGATGGAAGTGGTCCATGACCAACTTGTTAGCCTGATCAATCAGCCACCTGCAACTCTTGGGCTGGGTTTGTTGCTGTCGGCCTGTGTTGCGCTCTGGAGTGGGTCACGAGGCGTGAACGCGCTGATGTTTGCCATGTCGCGGGTCCGTGGAAAGCCGGAGCGACGAGGCCCAATCAAGACTGTCTTTATGTCTGTTTCCCTCACCGTGGCCGGATCCGCTTTTATGCTTATTTCCCTGACCGCAATGGCCGGCCTACCTGCGCTGACGCGGCTTCTACCGTTTCCCTCGGCAACTGATCTGCTGATCTTGGCTGCGCGGTGGCCCGCGCTACTGGCACTTTCCGTTGCGCTGGTCTCCGCATTTTACCGATGGGGTCCGGATCGACACCCCAGGAGATTGCGATACATTTGGCCCGGAGCTTTGCTCTCCTCGGTTGCCTGGGTCTTGGCCGGGCTGATCTTTTCGATCTACGTCGAGAACTTTGGCAATTTCGAAGCCAGCTTTGGTTCCCTGACAGCAGCAATTGTCTTGCTGTTGTGGATGTACAATTCAGCACAGGTATTCGTGTTGGGTGCAGCCTTCAATGCTCAACTAGAATATGAGGATGCGGCCGAAGCCGGCCGGCCTGGCCAGATCGAGTAGCTGGCCGGCGATCTTCAGTTCTTTATATCCGCAGCAACAACTGTGGCTACATACCCAACTGCCGGAATGCGCTGCTGCAGAGCATGGCACACTGCAGTAGGTTGCCATTGGCGAGATAGCCGATGACCGATCCCACCGCCTGCCTGAGCCTTATAGGTTCAGCTTCGCGGCAGCGGCGTTCGCCTCGTCCATTGATGCATCCAGTGTAGCTTTGAGAATCCGGAGTTCGGCCCTAAGGCGGGGAGACAAATCCATATCCTGCCACTCGCTGAGCTTGTGCTGCCACTCCGCAACCTCCACGATCAGTTTACGTGAGCGTTCCATGGTCTGGGGATTAGAATGAACCGCCGCCCGTTCGGCATTCTCTGCAAGTTCCACTAGTTCCACTGTGCTTATGACCCACTCCGGGAGTGCAATACGCACGCTCTCAACCTGAGAGACGACTTGTTCGTCGGCAGCAAAATCACGCATGTTTTGGGTTCCTGCTCGCGGCAGCACGATACGTACCCCTAAAGCTAACATTAGAACCCATCGACTGCACTATGGTTGCGCGATGAGTGGCCATAGGTCGAAACGTGCTGCAATTATCGTTCCGACGCCTCCGAGGATCGAAAATAGTCGGCCGCATTCGCTGCTATTTGTTCGTTTTGGTATCGGCTTTCATCGCATCACTCAGGGCCGCAGCACTGCTTGCCTGGTTGAGCAGGGTCGTAGCGGCCGTTACGAGTTGGGCAATCACAAATGGCTTTTGCAGCATGACGCTTTCCGGCACACCATTGGCTGACCATTCATGGGCACTGTTGCCGCTCATGTAGATCACAGGAATACCCGAGCTGGTTTCACGCGCCCGATGACCCACTTCCCAACCATTCGGACCTCGGCCGAGTTGAATATCTGTAATGACCGCCCGGAACTGGGTTTCATCGCTGGCGAGTGCCTCTAGGGCAGCGGCTCCGCTGTTGGCAGCAACGACCTCGAAGCCTTCTTCTGACAAAGCAATCTCCAGCACTGCCCGCAGCGCGGAGTCATCTTCAACCAACAGTAGTGTCGGATAGTGCTGATCCATGATGTACCTGCTCCAAACCGTGAAAGGGGGAGCAAACGGAACGAACCATCGATCTCTCAGCGCCAGAATATCTGGCGATGCTTATGTCTACACTACTACGTCTGAAAATACACGCCGTGATTTTTGCCTTGAGCCGTGAACCAATTTGTCTCGGCTACGTCAGGGCCATATCTTACGACCTCAAGGTGCCTTACAGCATCAGCTGGTATGCTGACGGATTTTTCGCCGGGCAGCCGGATTGTAAAACAAATGACAGCAAGCCTTAACCTCAAGCCGCTCCTATGGGAGCCAAAAAACCTAGTGCGGGCCATTGAAGCGGCTGGTGTAACGCTCTGGTCATGGAACGTGGATACCGACGAACTGGCGATGGATGACAATGCTTATGATCTGTGGGGGATCGAGCGAGGCGGGGAAGTCACCTTCGAAGATTTGTCTGCACACATACATCCAGCCGATCGAGATAGGGTACGGGCGGCATTCAACGCCACGCGCACAGTGCTGGGTGGATATGAAATCGACTTCCGCATCATGATCGACGATGAGCTGAAGTGGATCTCAGCGCGGGGGCAAGGCGATGATGTCGGCATGGTCAAACGCATCATGTTCGGTGTTTTCATCGATGTCACGGGCCGTAAACAAGCTGAAGAAGGCCGTGAACTACTTGCTGGCGAAATGAGCCATCGGGTCAAGAATCTGTTGGCGGTCGCTGCTGGGCTCACTGCTATAACATCGCGCTCTACAACGACAACCCACCAGATGGCCCGTGAGTTGACGCTCCGATTAACTGCGCTGGGTAGAGCCCACGACCTGGTTCGGCCTTTGCCGGGGCAAACAGAGGCAGCATCGGCATTGCTCGGCGATCTGCTGACTGTCCTTTTAGCCCCATATGACGATCTTGGGGCGTTCAGCGGTCGGATCCGGGTATCTGTTCCCCGCATGAGTGTAGGCGAGACGGCTACAACAACGATCGCGCTGATCGTTCATGAGTTGGCAACAAATTCACTCAAATATGGCGCACTTTCAGTCGACACGGGTACTTTGGATGTGTCCTGTTCAGCTCACAACGAGGCGGTGACGGTAATCTGGACCGAGAATGGTGGTCCTCCCGTTGAGCCGCCCACCAAGCCGGCCGGCTATGGCAGTAAACTGATTGAACGCAGTTTGTCTGGCGCTTTGCAGGGTTCGATCGCCTACAATTGGGACAAAGACGGCGTCATCGCCACGCTCAAGATTGATCCTTACCGGCTGGCACTCTGAACAGAGCATCAGACATTCGGTGCCTGTGAGCGGTCCATTTTGTAGCGCGGGTGTTTAGCCGCAAGAAAGCGCCATAGTGCTTTTCACTGGAGGGTGCTTCGCGGGACTAAACAGGCGGGAATGCAGTGACGACGAGATCACCAGCCGCTCTATCTAATGTTGTGGTGGGACGGTACAACCCACCATGAACATAGATGAAGCTGACAAGATAATTGCGGACTACAGGTCTCTGCTGAAGTCCTGGAACATGGCGATGACAGGATTTTCTCAGGACAATCCGGAGGCTATTGCACTGCTGCTCAATGAAAATGAATCTAGTCTGGCTACGGTCGCCATTGCTTTTCCGGACAAAGCATATTCCGTCGACATTCTGATCAACGCCAGGAAGCGCACTTGGGCGGGCTACTTCGAACAAAGAGTGGCAAGGCTAAAGCCAGACCAAACGTAGCAGGACTCTTGACCGTGCCTATGGATTACTAGATCGCAAAATTCCCTGATCTTGCTAGAACAGCGAACGTGATCTTCGGCATGGTCAACAACTTAAATGCGGGCGTGTAATCCGAAACTGGCCTTTGGGGCAGCCATGCCGGTATTTGCTCGACTAGGTTGGCTCTGAGCGTATGGCAACTTACTTGTAAACTGTGCCGCTATAAAGTTTTAATCCCAGTTTCGCTCCTACAACATGCAAATAGGTTGTACCTGCTGCTTTCCAAAAAAGTATTCAGGGAGCGTTTGTTTGTTTCAGGCATTGCACATTAGCGGACTTGGATTTCCAAGAGCGCGGGGCAACAAATCATGACTGACAGAATAGCCGTGCTCGTCGTCGAGGACGAGGCGCTGATCCTGATGAACATCGTGGATCAGCTGGAGGATGAAGGCTTCCGGGTCTACCAGGCACCCAATGCAGACGCTGCAATTCGGTTGCTTATGCTGCACTCTGATATCCGTCTGGTCTTTACCGACATCGACATGCCCGGCTCTATGGACGGGCTCAAGCTTGCAGCGGCCGTGCGAGATCGCTGGCCGCCAGTAAAAATCATTGTCACTTCTGGGCGGGTTTTGGGCAGTACAGCGACGCTGCCATCTGGAAGCGCATTCTTTGACAAACCCTACAACCACCTTTCGGTGGTCAGATCAATCCGCGGCATGCTCTCCACAGGTGGTGGGGTACCGTGTCGACTCACAAAGTCACCCCATTTCCTTCCCCGCAACTGCGATCCCACACTATCAATGGCCATGGCATAGAATTACTGGAACTATTAGTCAGCGCAGCACGCAGGAAGGCAGGCAAGCGCCGCACTTTCGTTCACAGGATCTTTTGTTGACCACCCGCAACCTTCTTACTGTGTTCTGGTTGTGGGCGGCTTCGTGGCTTACCAGACCTATCTGAGGGACCAGAACACTTTGGACATGAGCGTAGGTCCGAATGGCTCAGCGTAGATTAGATTGCTGCGTCGCCACTAAGGGCTAACCTTTCGCTCTGGTGCCAAATTGAAGATCTGTCCCTCAGAAACTCCCCGCTCAAACGACTTCGCTCTTTTTTCCTGCCTGAACGCTCGCGATCAACCGGGTTGACACATGTGCAGTCCGCCGAAGTCTGGTCGGCCGTTGATATGTGGTCACGATGATGAACATTCCGATGCCCGATTCCAACGAACCTGTAACAGGGACCTAGTCACTTATCATCGCTCTTGAAGATACTGATCGCCCGGATCTCAATTACTGCAAAGCAGATACTGACCGTGGCAATGGAAACGACGTTCTGGCACGTTGCCGCTAGCAGGGTTAAGTTGCCTTGAGGCGATGGCAAATTTTTTTATTGATCGCGGTGACAAGCCCGCCATTGGAAGGAGCCTCGTTGGGTGGACGACACTTTCCATTCGCCTTTGCGCTTTGGAGTGGCGGCTTTCGGGTTCCATAGCGGTAACCCTGAACGACCGAAATGGGGTCGGAAGCGGCCGATCGGAATTGACGCGTTAAACACAACTTATTTCTGCAGTGTCGGGATGGCGCGTACCGGACATCGCCGGGGGAATCTCTTACGGCTTAACAGCTTCCGCTCAACAGCGCTCACTCGCTCCTTGGGTAGCCTGTCGGAAGCAGTCGTTCAACAATGTGCAGGGCGGTCCACTCAGCGACCGATGCTGCCCAATCAGCCATTTCTGACAGACCTCTGACCTTCGCCCAACTTGCCAACGTGGTTTGTCGGGCGAGCGCGTAGGCGGCGATTTGGTTTGGCGAGCACGCGGGCAACCCATATCCATCCGAAAAGAGAGTCAGACGCTTGATTTGTTGCTCACCCGTGTAGTCGGGATTGCCCAGATCGAGCCAGGTGAATGCGGAATAGCCCAAATCCCAAAGGCGTATCCCTGGCTTGATCGTGTCAAAATCGATCATGGCATAAGGCAGCCCGTCCCGGAAGACGCTATTGGGCGGCCCCCAATCATTGTGGCAAATGACTTCCGCGCGCTCAGCACGAACGGCTTGGAAATCCACCGTTGCATCATGAAACTGTCGGAGGAGCGCTGCAGCAGCGATAAGCTGCGCATCACTGAAATGGCCAAGATCGCGCGGGACATCACCAGGGCGAAAGCTCAGGATCTCGCGGTTCTTGTCGTCGATACCGAGAAAGCGGGGCGTGCCTTCGAAACCCTTCCGTTCAAGGTGGATGAGCAGGTCGTGCACCCGCGTTCGATCACCCAAGATCGGGCGCCTGACGGTTTCACCAACCCGGACTACACCGGCCGTGACCCGACCGCCTTCGAGAGGAATTTCCATCACACCAATCTAGCGAACTCAATGCGTTGAGCAACGCCCGACTGGAGATCGCAACGCCCTCGCTAGCAAGAATTGCTCAGCTGGCCACGCCACCCGACAGCTGTTCCAGCACCGCTTCGATCAGATGACTCAGTTCTCCCATGGATGCGCCGCTCGACATGGCAGCGATGGAGATCCCGGTGGATGGACTGCGGACCGCCTTGGCTGTGGCCCCGGTCCATTCGCCGCCATGAACGAAGAGCGGTTCTCCATTGCGAAGGCGGAGCCCGAGGCCCCACCCATAGTGAACGACGTCGCCGCCGATCAGTTTGCCGGGTGCGGTGACAAGATCAGCGATACCGAGCGTGTCGCGGTTCTGATGGTATAGCCACCTCGAAAACGTCCCAGCCGTCGCCCAGAGCCCGCCATCGCCAATTGTAAGTGGTTTGCTCGGCCCCATCAGAACAGTCTGAGGAAAATCGTCAATATCAATCCCTACAAATCCCATTTGATCCAAACCGAGCGGTTCAAACAGGCGGGCCTCTGCAAAACGTACGAAGTCGCACCCGGCAACTTGCGCGATTATCCGGGCCAACAGAAAATAGCCGAGATTGGAATAGTGGTAGGCTGTACCGGGCGGAGAAATGAACTTTGGAAGGCGCCGGAGGGCCGCCAAAATGAGTGCGTCTGTCCAGTCATTCTCGGCAGGCTCGATGGCTCCCGCAGCCGGCAGGCCTGCGGTATGATGGGCGAGGTGACGTGCTGTGATGTCGCGAGCCCATCCTGGCAAGTCCGGAAGGTAGTCGGCGACGGGCAAATTTGGATCAAGCCGGCCTTCGCGCACCAAAACCGCCGCGGCGGCACCGGTGACCTGTTTTGCTAAGCTTGCTGCATAGAAGCGATCGGTAGGACGGACCAATCTCCCGTCCGGCCAACTTCCCCGTACGACCTCATCCACCTGGCCAGCACCATTGCACACTGCTATCGCCAGCGGCACCTCGGAGGCCAGAGCACTCTGATCAACAAGTCCGGCGAGTTCGTCCACCATCTGAACTGTCTAGCACACCTTCGAAGTTGAATGGCCGCTTTCGGGATTTCTCCATTCAACTACGAACGGCGGCAAGGGGTCGGAACTGCCATAGTCGAGCGTGGTCGCCGCAGAACTACGCCGCCATGCGGTTGTTTGCCCCGGACTTGAAACATCCCAAAAAGCAGTCATTGACTTGTCAGCGACCGCAATGTTGTTCTCGCCCCGGCATACCAGCGGGGACAACCATGACATTTGAAGCCGCACTTGCCAATCACGATCGCGAAGCTCTCATTGCGTATCCCAAAAGCGAACTTCATACGCATGCAACTCTCGGTGGAAGTCGCAGCTTTGTCCGTGAGAGGACGGGCATCGACATTGTTCCCCTCGATCGCGTTTTGGCCTCCATGGACGAGATGCACGAATGGGTAGGTGCCAACCGGATCGGGGAGGCCTTTCCTGGCGCCGCCGGACGAATGCTGGCACTCGAAGCAACATTTGTGCAGGCTAAAGATGACGGCGTTACACGCCTTGAAGCCGGGGAAGATGTTTGGGCACTAACCCTTTGGGATGGGAACGCCCTAGCACTGACCCAAGCCATGCGGGAAATCCACGAGCGCGTGGCGCCTGAAATCGAGTGGATCGCCCAACTCGGACTGTCTCGGCATTGCCCAGTCGACGCCCTTATAAGTTGGACTGAGCCGTTGCTGGAGACAGGCTCCTATCGCAGTATCGACCTCTACGCAGACGAACTGGCTCAGCCCATCGGTGTGTTCAAGTCCATCTACAGAGCAGCCCGCGCGAAAGGCCTCCGGCTCAAGGCTCATGTGGGAGAGTGGGGAACAGCGGACGACGTTTGGCAGGCGGTGGAAGAATTGAGCCTTGATGAAGTGCAGCATGGGATTGCAGCAGCGGGATCGCCCGCGGTCATGCGCTTCCTCGCCGATCATAAGGTTCGGCTCAATATCTGTCCGACGTCCAACGTCATGCTTGGCCGGGTCAATAGCATTGCGAACCATCCGATTAGGACACTTTACGACGCCGGCGTCATCGTCACGGTCAACACCGATGATGTCCTTGTGTTTGGCTCCAGTGTTTCCGAGGAATACATCCGGCTTCACAAGGCCGGCGTTTTCTCCGCCGCCGAATTGAACCAGATTAGGTTGAATGGCTTGACCGATCCGGTCGTCGCGCGATGAGTGCCTAGAGCCTAATCTCAGATCCAGAGCGACCGACTGATCAACAGGTCGGCGTCAGGCGAGTGTGTAAACCACCTACTTGCCCTGATTGGCTCCGGCTTGAGATCCAGATGTGCAGAATTCAAGGTCGGGCAATCAGACCACCATTGATGCGCTCCAGATCACCTCTGCAGGCGGGTACAAAACAACCTCTACCCGGTTCAAAGTCACGGGGAAGGGTTTAAAGGCGGGAAGCAGAGCCGAAATCCCCGCAACCGCCCTGTTCGTGTCGAGGTCTGCGGCAAGGGTCACGTGAGGCATCCAAATACCGGTTTGATAGAGCGTATGGACCTCAAGCGGGGATAAGTCCTGGCAAAGTTCCTGGTGAGCAGCAAGCAAAGCAATGTCCGGCACCGGCACCAACCAGATTACCGGCTCTTGACCTCCAAAGAGCGATAGGCCTGCCAGCCACATCTCACGTTGGCTCACCTTTTCGACGAACCGCCGTGCTGCAGGTACCAGCAATTCTGGATCTTCGTCGTCCACCCGGACCAAAGACAGATGTGGGGGATAGTTCAACCAGGCTGCGAAGTGGCTGATGTCCCTATCGGCTAAGGCTTGCTGCATGGACGCGACTTGGCTGGAGCCCACATCGTCGAAACAGAAGTTGATGTATCCCGACATACCCTCTCCTATTTGCGTTCCAAAGATGTCCACTACGACGCGGCGGAAGCAACGCTAGCACGTCTCTCCTTCAGGGGTGCGTGTCGTACTGTGGAACACTATCTTCGATCTCGTAGTAGTCTCCCTTGTCAGCAACGAAAATGTGGAGAGCCAGCTTGGTTTCTGTTGGCGTATCGAATGCGCCCATAGCCAGGCCAATGCGATCAAGGTGCACGATGTCAAAGAACAGAGACGAACCGCATATTCTGCAAAATCCTCGACGTACCTTTTCCGAGGAGAAGTACCAGGTAACATCGTCAGCGCCCTCTATTTTAACTGCGCTACGTGGAACATCGGTGCCAGCTTCGTAGTGACCAGTATGCTTGCGGCATTTGGTGCAATGACACGCGGACGGCGCAGCGAGTGCTCCTTCAACTGCAAAGTGCACTGCGCCACAAAGGCAGGATCCCTTATGCATCTCAAACGTCCTCCTGGCTGAATTCCTCGATGATCTGCTATCCACCTGTCGGCTAGGGCAGCCGAAGCAACGTTCTGTTTGCGGGCAAACTTTGGCGCACCGCTCATGATTATGCGCCATTTCCGGCCACCTGCAATCTCAAGCACCTGTTCAAGGAATTAGAGAATGAAAGAGGGCATCGGGCTTGGGTTGTCGAGGCGCTTCTTCGAGCAACTCATCGCCCCTGTTTTGCAGCAGCACTTCCCGGATCTGCCTTATGGCGCTGCCAGAATAGGCTTGGGTTCGGAGGTGCTCGGCTATGACACGGAAATGTCTGCCGATCATGACTATGGCCCATGTGTACAATTGTTCCTGCCATCGAAATTATTTGCTGCGAAGGCACAGGATATCAAGGCTGTACTGGACAGCTCTTTGCCCGGTCAGTTCGAAGGCTATTCTGTCCGCTATCCTACAGCGGTTCGTCCTCCTGAAGGGCAGGTCGACATGATGCTGGGATCGGACCATGGCGCAGAGCTCTACACGCTATCGTCTTGGTGTGACCGGTTTCTCGGCCGGCAATTTGAGACAGAGCCAACAAGTCTGGAATGGCTTTCGTATCCAGAGCATTTGTTTTTGTCCGTCACCGCCGGAGCAGTCTTTCGCGACGATTTAGGCGAGCTGAGCAGTTTAAGGCAGCGCCTTGCATATTTCCCCCATGATGTCTGGCTCTACAAGCTTGCGGTCCAATGGGGCCGAATAGCGGAAGAACGCGCTTATGTCGGAAGAGCCGGCAACTTAGGGGATGAGATCGGCTCAAGAGTGATTGCCGCGCGAATGGTGGGCAACCTCATGCGGCTAGCCATGCTGCTGGAGCAGAAATACGCGCCCTACGCAAAGTGGTTTGGCAGTGCCTTCTCAGAATTGCCATGTGCTGCCGAACTAGAGCCACTGCTGACCAAAGTTCTTGCTTCGAATGCATGGCAGCAGCGTGAGACGCACCTCATGGAGGCCTGCCGCTACCTCGCCGAGTTGCAATTGGAAAAGCAGGTTCCAGGGGCGATCGTGCCTTCTGAGGTCGCCATTCATGATCGGCCTTTTCGGTTTATTGATACACTGAAAATAGGTGACGCGTTACGTGCTCAGATCACAGGCGCCGAGTTGCAGAACCTGCCTGACTTCGGCGGTGTGGATCAGTTTCTCGGCAGCTTCGTTTTAGCAGTTCCGTTTTGGTCCCAGGCCACGGCCCAACGCTTGTATGAAGTCGGTGCACAATGGAATGTCGAAGGCGGCCTAAAACCGTGACAGATTCTGGCTGAGCAATATGCAGCACGATAAGTCATGATTTAACTTGCTTTGGCCAGCAGAGCGAAAGCGGAAAGAGCGGAAGATTTCATGTTGCATGACAACGAGGTGCGTGTTGAGGCTGACACTGCGGCCCACCTCATCCGGGATCAATTTCCAGCCTACTTTGGCGACCCAATATCTCCGCTGTACGAAGGCACGGATAATGCTGTTTTTCAGATTGGGCAGCGTGCAACGGCACGCTTTCCTCTGCGCAAAGTCGAGCCACATGTTTGCGTTGATGCTTTACGTCGTGAAGCATCAGCATTGAACGAACTCTCAAGCTGCTGCCCAGTCCCAACACCTAAACCTGTTGGGATCGGACAGCCTGGTTACGGCTACCCCATGCCCTGGGCAGTGCAAAGTTGGGTTGTAGGTAGTACGGCAACCCCAGATGGGTTTGGTGCGTCCGAGACCTTTGCCTTTGACATCGCCAATCTGATCTCGACATTGCGTCGAGCCGATACGAAAGAACGATCCTTCATTGGGTCTGGCCGGGGCGGTAGGCTACGCGACCACGAGGGGTGGATGGCAACCTGCCTGGAAAATAGCGAAACATTTCTTGACGTGCCACCGCTGAGACGCCTTTGGAAGCGGTTCAGGGACTTGTCAGCGCCAAACACACTGGCCATGTGTCACAAGGATCTTATTCCAGCGAATCTACTTGTTGAAGGAGATCGATTGGTCGGCGTTCTCGATGGCGGGAGCTTCGGCCCAGCCGATCCGGCACTTGATCTTGTGGCAGCGTGGCACTTGTTCGATTCAACCGGGCGGGAGGTGCTTAGAACTCAACTTCGCTGTGAAGAGGCCGAGTGGTGGCGCGGCGCGGGATGGGCATTTGAGCAGGCGATGGGGCTTGCTTGGTACTATAACGAAACCCATCCCGGGATGGCTGCGCTTGGTCGAAGTACCCTGAGACGGATCGTTACCGCCCCCGAATTTTTGCGCTGAGAAATTGGCGCCCGCTGCGATCCATAACCGCAGTTCTGCGCTTACACAAACGACAACCGCTACCGGGGGGCTTCGATTGCGGACGTATTGGATCGAGTGGACTGCTTCTGGTGCAGAATGCAAGATTTATGCACCAGAAGCAGTCCGTGCAAAGACAACAGCTTAGATGGTGCAAATCTTGGGTGCAGAATGCAGGCCACTGCACCAATCAGAAAGTAGCTCTTGCCAGCCACTTTCCCGTTTCCATCTTCGCAGTCGAACAAGCTGAAGACGCACCGCGCTGAGCCGAACGCGTGCCTGCCAACGATCCCTTTGGGTTTGAGCGTCTTCCCATTCGCCTTGGTACACACATTGTTGCAGTCCAAGCCCGAACTCCAAGCAATGGACAACACCAGCTAGGTCAATCAGACCCAGCCCGCCAAGCGCATGGTATGCGTGTTCACCGCCGAGCCAAGTGATGGAAAACTCTTCATCGTCTTGGACCAAGCCCAACAGCGTGAGCTGGTGGGCCGTTTGTCTGATGATCGGGCGCAAACTGATTGCCAGGAGTTGGGCGTGAACAGGCGCACCCAAAAGCTAAGCCTTGCTTGGCTTGGCGTTGGGAATTGGGCGCACAAACGGGGACACTTTGAGCTGCTCATCCAGCTCACCAGCGATCACTGCTTCGCGCAGAGTCTTGAGCACCTCTGGCAGCTTGTCGATTTCGCCTACCTCAATGGACTGCTTGCCTTCGCCAAGCTCCATGACCCTGTTGCCCTGGCGCAGTGCCAGCATGACCTTGCCGTTGTTGGCAGTCCACCACCAGTAGCGGAAGCGTACGGGCTTGATAATCAGCTTCTTTTCTTCGGAGCCTTCGACGCGCACCCACTGACGAACGCTGTGCAGGTACTCCTCGTCATTGACCACGCATTCCGCTGCAGTGATCTGAATGTCGAGCTGTTCAACCAGCTTGAGGCGTTTGCGCAGCACAGGATTTATGCGGTCACGTGGGGATATTTCGGAAAGCGTCAGCTTGGACAAAAGCGTCATTGAATCAACCTCGTTCAATAGAGGCCTTCCCATTTAAAGCCTTCTGGTGCCGAGAACGACTGAAGAGTTTCACCTTGCTGGACGGCTCGAAGTAGCAAATGCCGAAGAATTCGGAGGCGAACCTTTGTTATCATTGTCCGGAACTATGCTGCTCAAAGCGGCAAGTGTCAGTCTTTGGCCACGAACATCGCTGAGCTGCTGAACAAGGCACTCGTAGGCGGCATTCAAAGAAACTGCGTAGCCATATCCCAAATGCGGGTTGCTGCTGTAGCTGCTGACCTCCCTTTGGAGCACCCACTCCAAGTGGGCCATGACATTTGGACTGGGCCTACGTTGGCGTGACCACATGCTGCGTAGATAGCTGGCGTGACAGCCAAGAAAACGGCGCGAAAACTCCGACTTACTTCGCACGACACCGTTGAGTTGCAGGGCCTGATAGACACGCTGCAACGTATGCAGATCATCGATTATCATTTGGCTAAACCTCCAATTTGGCGCCGACACGATACAGCGCATTTGTTGCTGCTTGTACTTATCGAACCATCGGCGAGGCTTGAGCGACGAGGGGGCCATTGGCCCCCTCGTCTGTTCGTCATCGGTTGGTTCGCTCGGCAAGGATTTTTAGCATGGCCGTTGCGTCTAGCGTGGGCTGCGCAGTCTCCTTTGGGGTAGAAGACAAAGTTTTGAGATCGTAGTTGGCACCAAGCAGATCGGGCGCTGTCCCGTTGGTCTTGCTGTCTTTACAGGAGCGGAATACGACCTGGTCACGCGCCAGCAACTGGGTCTCATCAACCAGGAAAAAAATCCCCTTGCTGGTGACGCAATTCATCACGACAAACCCGATTTTCCAACGTTTCGAACCGCTATCCAGCTCAAATACCTGTCCAGCAAGAAAATCTTCATCGCTGCACGCGGTGTATTGCAGGCCCTGCTGAGCCATGTTCAACGCATGTTCAGGCAGTCCAAAACCGTCAGGATCAGGCACACTGCGGCTGATATTGGCAAAATCCGCCAGATCCACGTACAGCTTTGGGGCATTCGCTTGGAAGCTAACGGACCCGTTATAGAGAAACGGATTAGTGCGGTTTGGAGCGGTTTTGCGACCGTACTTTTGGTTGATGTAGAGCCGAATGGCAAAGTTTGAATAAATAGAATTAGTCATCTTAATACCTTTGGGCCGCTTTAGTAGAGCGGCCTTCTTTTTGGCGGCATGACCTCATGCACGCGGAGCTTTATCTCCTGCCAGTTCGCGAGTTTCTGGTTGCCGTCTCTTCGTGGCTGGGGTCGCCTATGTGGCTTCTGTTGCATTCCCCACGAAGAAAAGACGAGTTCCTGTTACTGTTACCGTTACCTTTGTGACCGAAGTCACGCTAGTAACTGCAACTAGTAACTCTGTTGCTTCGCTGTTTCTCGTAACAGCGTAACTCCAAAGTGACTCGCAAAAGTATTTATCAAAAAGGCGCTGCTACCAGCCAACAACTGGCAATTTTTGCAAAAAAAAGAGCGTCGGGATTCCCGACGCTCTTTTGGAGGCCTTAGCCCTGTTTTTGTCGTCCGTACTTTCGGATCAATGGCCCGAGGAACTCGTCTTCATCACCGCTGAAGACTTTGACGATCTTAGCTTGCCGATCACCGCTCACTTTTCGGTACACGAGGACTGCCATCACGTTCTCAGCTGGCAAACCTTCTGGCAATTCGACCGCCCCTATAACCGGCATGGCCCCGACCTTGTCATATCCGCTGTCCCAATCAATCTCGCGCTTTGCTAAGGCTTTGTCGTTTTTTGCCGGATCCTCGGCGGCGATCTTCTTCGGATAGATGCCGTTGTCATCGACCCACTTCCCGAACTCCGACACCTTGACCATTTCTTTCAGAGCCTTACGCAGTACACGTGTATAGGGCTGCGCTGCCTGTCGGTTTTCAGTGATCGTCAGTTTGACGACCCTGGCAGCATCGTCCGTGTTCTTCTGGTCCTTTCTTCCTGCTGCTGTGTAGCGCTCCTTTAAGAGCGCCTGCATTTGCTGATCACGACTGGTACGGACCAAAATCGCGTAAGCCACGCCAAGTGTGTTGTGTATGTACTCGCGTCCGCTTTGGAAGGTCGTGGAGACCCTAATCAGCATTTCGTCGAGGTCGTCGAAGTCGTCGTCGAAGTCGTCGTCGTATTCATCACTCATGAGGTTTCCTTTCAAAAGAGCGAAAGCAAACCGAACTCGTCGTCAGTTTCAGTGTGGAGGTAAAGCTATGCTCCGTATCGTTCCCCGTGCAAGTTCCGTTTGATGAGGGGGACCATAGTCAAACTCCTAATGTATGTCAATCATACACTTTGATAACACCTTGTATTGCTTATGCATTTCTGAAAATACCCATCAACGCAAGTTGGAGTGTCGGGATTCCCAACACTCACGCACAGCTCGAACTCTATCCCGGGAACCGCAATTGAAACTCGTTAGGTATGAGAACCACTACGAAGAGATCACCCGCGCGCTACCATCAGCTCTGCAGGCGATTGTTGATGACGAACGTTTTCTCACCGAGACCGAATTCCCGATCGGTTCACCCTTCAACATGATCGCAGAGCGTACTTGGGGATGGATGCGATTGCAGCCTGGCAGTAAAAAAAGCTACCGAGTGATCCGATTGAGCTTGTGGCGCTCTGAACGCCAGCATCGCATCGCAGGCGCAGAGCCGGAGTTCTACTTGATTTTCAAAGTTGAATGGTCAGGCAAACCGCTAGAATTTGAGGCCTTCGTGAGGAGCGATTTTCTTGCGGCAGAACCGACCATCCGCAATGCGATCTTGAAGGCAAGGCTCCTTACCCAATAGAGCGACAGCGACTGCTTGAGGTTTGTTCAGCCTGACCCGCTATCAGCGTTTCAACAGACCAATCTGAAGCCGCAAGGGAACATAAGGATCTGCGTAGTTCCTTACATTCCCCGGCAGGCTGCTGAACCTGCAGATGATTTCTTGTCTGGGTCTATTCTCGACTTTGGACAATCTAATTATTTCAGGCGGCTTCGCGAAAAAGTTATGTTCGGGGTCTATCATCGGGGCATGAAGATTGACGCTGTGGCTGCGCTGCCATCCAGCTCTCGGCTATGGCAATGCGCGACCGCCATTGTGTCACCAATGGGTGGCCTGCCGGCCTAACGTTTAGGTTGACCACCCTGATAGTCCCTACGCAGAAGCAAGGACATGGCAGAAGGTGGACGATTGCCGCTGCCGGCAATGGTCTTTGCGAGCTTGTGCCCCTCTTCTTTAAACTCGCGAAGACGGTGTTGCACATTTCCAATCTGCCCCACATCGAGGTTGAATCTCAGGGCAGTACCCGGAAACGATGTGCGATAGTTGTTTTTGGTTAGCCGAGAAAGATGAACCGCGGTCATACCGCTGGCGATAACAAAATTTCCGCCATTTCTGGCAAGCCGATTTGTCATGTACAGGCCGTATCCCGAATTGAACCAAGTTTCCGATCTCCGAGGCAAGTGGGTTTTACCAGAAACGCTGGGCAATAGACTGTATTCAATTGCCTCCTTGTCAGTGGCGAACCGGAAGTTTGGGTTTTCACTCAGTGCACGTCGGATCCCAATTCCAAAATCAGCGAGAGCAAACTCCACCTTATTGCTTTTAGGCCAGAATTGAGCGCAATAGTACAGCGAGTCCGCATTGCTGTGTTCGAAGACGTTTCTCATCACCTCTCGGATCGAAAAGGATAAAACATCGAACATATTCCCGCTTTCGGGCTTGTCCCTCGTGATCACCCGAGCAATCCGATCAGCATGACGCTGAATAAGATCGGGCAGTTCCTGGTACTTGTCTGTCGGTAGCTCATAGAATTCCTCTCGCGTGACGTACGTCAAGGGAATGTAGTTTCCACTACCGGATGCCTCCCCGACTTCGCGGCCCACCCCAATTCCAAACAGCCTGAAAAAGCCCATGTGCGCCGGATATGCGTGCTGCTGATAGTTCTTTACGTCGACCACCAGTTCGGGGTTCTTAATCCTAAACGACTTAAGCTTAGCGCCGATGAACAACATGGTGAACGGCGAGAAGAAGTTTAGTTCGCCAAAATCCAGCGTGATACGATCGTGCTGGGCGAAATAGTCGAGGTCTCTTGCAAATTCCAAAATGCTCTGCAGGTCGCCCCGCGCTGGAAGCCCTATTACAGCTCTGTGCACGCCGACGCCCTTGCCCATTAGCAGTTCCCATCTTCATACCTCTAGCACTGCCAGAGCAGTCGCAGGCTGTGCATTCTTTATTCGCTCTCGCCGCCAAACGGCAACATAACTTTCCCGCAACAAGCCTCGGGAAAGGTTTCATTTATGAAGCAGGCGAAGGTGCTGGGCGACGCCGAGCTGAAGCGTGTGCTGGCAATTGTTGCGCAGGGCAAGCACGCAGCGCGCAACCGGATGGCTCTGTTGTTCAGCCACTACGCGGGTTTGCGGGTAGGGGAAATCGCCACGCTGCGTTGGTCCGATGTGGTCCGGACCGATGGCGAGATAAAGCAGCAGTTCTATCTCAAGCCTGAGCACACTAAGTCCAACGAGGCTAGGCCCGTGCACGTCAGCAAGCGGCTGCAGCGGGAGCTGGTCACATACAGAAGTTGCTTAACGCAACAATTTCGACCAACCGATCCGCTAATCCCTTCGCAAAAGCGCGGCAGCTTCTCAGCAAATAGCTTGTGCCAGCTTTTTGGTCGGCTCTACCACCAAGCTGGCATTGACGGGGCCTCCTCACATAGTGGTCGACGCTGGTTCATCACACGCTTGGCTCACTCCGGCGTGTCCCCTAAGGTTATTATGACTTTAGCTGGGCACCGCAGCCTAGCCACAACGCAGCGGTACATCGACGTGAACGACGAAATGATGTCTAGGGCAGTCGAGAATTTGTAATTCTAATCTGTCACTTCTAGACTAAATTAACCATATGACCGAATCCATCCTTAATCCTGCTCCGCCAAAAGTTCCTCAAAATGGGGAACTTAACATGCCAGTGACTTTTGAGAATTGGGTGGGTAATCGAGCCATTCCCGTTCTAGCCACAAACGCCGGCGCTGACGTACTTGCGTTTCAGAATTGGCGGAAATTCAAAGAGTCCTTTGCGCCGGAATTGGTCAGGCGGGCTGTTAAAGAGAGCAATGCCCCGGTGAATTCCTGCCTCGACCCTTTTGGCGGTTCCGGAACCACCTCTTTGGCCTGCCAATTTCTAGGCGTAAGGCCCTCAACTATAGAGGTAAACCCCTACTTAGCAGACCTGATCGAAGCAAAGCTGTGCACCTATGATGTAAATTCGTTGGCTAGTGATTTTACATCCATCGTTCGAGGAGTGAGCGATTTTGCCCCCCAAGATGACGGCATTTTCCCAAATGCACCAAAGACGCTCGTGGAACCTGGCGTAAAAGGACGGTGGATTTTTCCGAGGGAAATCGCCCAAAAAATCGTCGCCTACAATAGGGCGTTCGATTCCATAGAAAGCAAAAGAAACGCTAGACTTTTCAGGGTCCTGCTAGGCGGAATTCTCGTTGAGCTTAGCAATGTCCACATCAGCGGTAAGGGCCGTCGATATAGGTCCGACTGGCAGAACCGACACCGTTCTGTTGCCGACCTGGACGAGGCGTTGCTGCAAGCAATTGAAAACGCTATCGGTGACATTGTCCGGCATGCAGAGCGGCTTGAGCTCAGTTATTCACTATTTCGGGGGGACGCTCGTCAGCTTATCGAGCAGTCACACGACGTTGATCTCGTCCTCTTTTCTCCCCCGTATCCGAATTCTTTTGACTACACCGACGTCTACAACGTGGAGTTATGGGCGTTGGGGTATCTGGGCTCCTCGGAACAAAACCGAACACTCAGGCAAGCCACGCTAACGTCGCACGTCCAGGTCAGCCGCAAATATGCCAGTGCTCCGGCTGGATCGCTTAGCCTTGACCTCACTTTGAAGAAGCTACGAGATCGCGCAGATCAGCTCTGGGACAGAAATCTTGTATCGATGGTGGGTGCCTACTTCCATGACATGGAGACCATCATGGGTGCATCTCTGGACAAACTGCGAAGCGGCGGTGAGATGTGGATGGTCGTCGGGGACAGCAAATATGCGGACGTGCCGGTTCCGGTCGCAGCTATTCTAGAGGAGCAAATCGCTAACTTTGGGATGACCGTAACTCGTCGAGAGCCGTTCCGCAGTATGAGGTCCTCCGCTCAGCAGGGCGGACAGCAAGAACTGGCGGAAACCTTGATCGTAGTATCTAAGCGTTGACACCGTAAATATCACTTCTCAGGTCTTTTGATGAGGGAAACAGCCTGTAGCTGCGAAGCTCCACGCTCGCTTTGCTGGCGGCTTCCCGGATGTGATCCATGCAAGCGTCCCCGTCAAAGTGCTTGTCATTTCGCATGTCAAAATTGCACAACATCGCATGACTTGCTGAGAACTGGCTCCTGTAGGCAATAGCTTGAAGCAGCCCCCCAGATAGCGCTTGTTTTCTTGCGGGCTCGGCAACCGCGCTTCCTCCCGAAGTGCGTGAGCGCAGAACCTTTAGCTCCAGAACTGCGTTGTGGATCCAAGTATTTGGGGCCGTTTGATGCTTTGAGACCAGCATAAGATCACATCGACCTTCCGTGCCCCGCACCTCAAAATAAACCATATAAGGCTCTTGAAAGAAGGAGCTCAATGAGATTTTAAGCCAGTTCTGTAAGAAGGCTTCAGTATCTGGTCTAGGTATAAATTTCGCTGCATCGGACCACGGCCCTTCCCTGCCAAGAACGGTGTCCGGCGTCTTCAGCGAAGTCTCATAGAACCGGTTGAGTACCCGATCAAGAAGCTCAATGGTAAATCCTGCGGCTGCGATCAGGAACGTCTGCACATTTTCTACGTCGGATAAGCCATTGCTGTAGTAACGAAGCTCCAGATCAACTGCATTCGGGTCAAACACCAGAACCGGATGGCTGGACAGGCCCAGCGCGTCAATTTCAGCAAATATTCCAGCATGGTCAGTTGCAGAAAATACCTTGGGATAGGCACTCCTAAAAGTGGGGGCTCCTATCCAAAGCTTCCCGCTCAGTTCTAGTCCGCCATTGTCGACAATTGGCTCACGTACCAGTCCAAACTGGTCAGCGATTTGACGGGCGCGGTCGGTCACGAGAAACACAGCAAGGGACTTTCCGTCCGTCGGATACAGTTCATGCCGAAGTCTTGCACCGACTACTTTCGCTATCGATTCAATTCCAATCCCGTCCTCGCTTGTATCAAGTTCAGAATCTTTCCCGATGGTGTCATTGGCCACGCCGGCAAGCGCCGATAAATCTGTCCCGCCGGTAGGAACAATGTCCGCAACCGACACTGGACCAAGTATCTGCTCTCCACTAGTTGCTGGCGGCATGAGCCCGCCTTTCGAGATACCTCATGTATATCTGAAGGTTGTCTCCTTTGGTGCCAGTTATGCCGTTCGGCAGAACTGCGTTTACTGATTTGACGGTGTAAGCAGTGTAATTGGCGCGGCGCCATTCAGAAAAGTCAATCACATCCCCGACGCCGGTTCTCATGTCGGACCAAGTTGCGTCAAATGCAACTAGTTGCTCCAGCGGCAGATCAAGTCGTGCAACGGAGAATGCCAATCGCCTCACGAACTGAACAACTTCACGCTCAGCTCTAAAATTCGCCGCACGTTCCAAAAGAGTTCTGGTGGCCGAGAAATTCAACCCAAATGACCCTTCCAACCTCCACCGTCCGTCGGTCTGCGCATGTCCAACATCGTGAATCGTTACAAGGCCAAGCCCAATCAGAAAATCGAGTTCGCGCTGTAGCTCTGGATAGAACGGCCCGCCCTTTCTCTTTAGGACTTTGCCGTCGTAGCTATCGAGTGACCAGATGGGGCTTATCACATTGGACATAAAGATAAGCGCATGGAAGCGCATCACCGGTATGGGACAGAGATCCGCGGCCTCGCACGCATCAAGAAGTAATATCAGCCGCAGCCTGTCAGCAAACGACGAAGGCGAGACGTCATTCGGCATCTACGTCTGCTCCTACCAACACCTTTTCAAGAAATGCCTCGTACTCTTCGCGGTCAGCTCGCAGTGCCGCGTTGGGTGCCGCATTCTTGATCAGGTCGACGATTCTGGCTCTTCTGTCCTCTTCATCGTTACTATCGCTAAGTATCGCCGCCACTAAGTTAGCACTCGGCAAGTATGAGGTGATTATCACCCGATTGTTCTGATGCGCGGACGAAAATGCCGCGAGCTGCAGACCAGCTCGGCGGGCAAAGAGGAAATCCAGCGATGCCTCTGGCGCGTCCACAACAAGGGTAGAGCCGCTCTTGTCAGATGCAACGCTCATCAGCGCCATTCTGAAAGCTAGGTCTACAAACTCAGCCTGAGATTGGGAGACCGCGTTTGGCTCGTCTCGAATGGTTTGGCCAGCGACCGCGCCACCCGACATGGAGAGCTTGAAGGAAGGAAAATCAAACACTGCGCCGGCTTGTCCGACCCTAGCGCGGATGGTCTGATAAACCAGTTCTGCATCTTCTCGGAGAAAGAGTTGGAGATAGGTTGTGAATGAGCTGGCAATCTCGTGCTGCATGTTTTGTACGCGCAGAACGGCCTCAGCAACGACTGCGCCGAACCGCAATTCGGCGGAACGTTGCGTCTCCATATCTTCTTTTATTATCCGCTCTAGGACATCCACTTCGTCTTGGGCTGTCCCCAATGCAGCACGGTCATTTGGAATACTGCGTAGTATTGCAAGCAGTTCGCGATCGACTCGTATTCTAGAGGTCTCCAATACTTGATACTCGGCCGCAGCGGCATCAAGCCTAATTTGAGCAACCTTCAACCTCACTTCTGCTTCTGCGAGCTGTTTCTCCGCCAAGGCAATCTCGTCCTCAAGGCGTACAATTCTCGCGCTATCAACGGCGCTCAATGGTATTACTTCTTGGTCTACTTCATGTTGGCCTCCACAAATTGGACAGAGCCCGGATCGCAACCGCTCGGTGATTTGATCAGCGGCAGCGGACTCAGTCGAGTTGCAGACCAAGCAGCGACCGTCTGAGAGCAAGTGACCAATAATGTATCTGACGGTGTCCTGAGATGGACCAAGCCAGTGCTTAAGCGCCTCCATCTTTATGCGCTCAAGTTCGCGCGTTGCGGAGTCCTTAGCTTCTGCGGACCGCAGGCGGTCTAGCCTGGCGGAGTTTCGAGCGCTGTCAGCGTCGGCGCGCTCATCCGCCGCGATCGTCATCTTATCTCTTAACGCATCAGCCTCGGAAGACTTAATGCGGCGTTGGGCCTCAGCTGCTGCTGCGGCCGACGCACGTTTTGATGCAATTACGCGCTGCTTCTGATGGCGGGTGATTAGGGCGCGCGTGTTTCGGACCGCACTGTCTGCTGATATGACGGATTGCTGGGCGGCTGCGTATTCGCCAGCTCTATCCGGTGGAAGCATGAGCACGCGGAATATTTGCCGTTGTGCGCTGGGGTCCCACACAAGTGCTCTTCGATCCTCCAGCATAAAAACCAAAAACCTTAGAATAATCAGGACGTCGAAAAAGGTTCCGACCCCCATTAGGTCAGCCACTTTTTTTTGAAAGAACTCCTCGTCCTCACCTAGTTTTGTGGGCAGTTCTTGCCTGATCTCGTCGATCTCCATGGACAATAGCGATAGGTCGCTTAGCCGTCGGGTAACTTGGAGGACTTTGTTTGAGAAGCTGACCGAGAGAGTAGCTGTAGCGTTCGACGCGCCGTCCGAAACCCGCTTTGCAAAAATTTGTCTAGAGTTACGATCCAGTGCCACTGCTCTGGGTCGGACTTGCCCGAGTTCGGTATCGGAATTTGACGACGGCAGGTCGTAAGGTCCGGTAAGGCACCTCAGGCACATGGCAATCAATGTTGTCTTGCCGCTACCGTTTACCCCGACCACCACTGTCGGTCCCGCCTTAAACTCTGCGACGTAGGGCCTTTCAACTGACGCAGGGTACAAACCATACCCGCTTATTGTCAGGCTCTTAATTACCGGAAATTTGATCATTGGTTTGGCGCTGCCCAGCTTTAAGAAAAGCGTAGCAGCCATGTCGTGCTGCGGCAATCGTTGGCATATGCGAGGCCATAAAAGGCTTGCTTACTTCTTCATCTAGAAAGTGCGTGCAACCAAAGGGATCTAGCAGGGCGTCTAGAACGTCTCTAGCCTCTGAATGGCTGTCCATCTGACCGACCGTGGACGGACCCAGTATCGATTGCTTAGTTTTCCCACTTTGGATTCAAGCTGGCGGCCCGGTGCTCAGGCGTGATCTCGGGCACGTAGAATTTTTGGATCATTTCAACCGAGGTGCGCGTGTTGATGGCAACGGTGAACACGTCCACATCAGCAAGCAGCAAGCGCTTGATGTAAAAATGCCGGAAGCTGTAGGCGGAACGGCGATTGCCGCTGCGGTCGAACAGCAGGTCAGCAGCGGTTAGAAGGTTTGTGAGGCCCTTTTTAAACGAGTCGATGCGGGTGCCATCGGCCGCAGCGAAAACCGGGCTATCGTCGGATGGTGGTTTGCCGACGTCATCCACGTAATGCTGCCACAGCGTATCCAAGTACGGCCGGACCGACTTCATCGCGACGATATTGCTGTGCTTGTTCTTCTTACCCGAAGCACGAATGACGATGTCGTTTTCCAACCGCTCGCCCAGTGTCTTGCCGACGGTTTCACTAAAGCGAATGACGTCACCCCAGTTGAGGTTCTTCAACTCGGTCGGTCTCATGCCGGTGAACACGGCGATGTTGATGTAGCAGTCCAGCTTCACGCGATCTCGTCGCGTTTCCCCGCTGATATCCCGCGCTGCCACGCGGGCCTCACTGAGCTTGAGCAGCTTCTCAATCTCATGCTGATCAAACGAGGGTCTAGGGCTGGATTGCAGACGAGCGCTTTCCACCAGCGGCACCTTGCCACTTCGAATGTAGTCGTTTTTCGCAGCGAAGTTGAACAATTGGCGGAGCAGAGAGGCTTCACCACGCAACCTGCTTGACGTGGGCGCTTCACGCTTCACCGGCCTGTAAAGCTTTTTGCCTCCACGAATGTACTCAATGTGCTTGGTTTCCGCGCCAGGCCCGGTGATCCAGTAGCCCTGACGCCACACCTGGTACTTGTTGATGTCACCGCTGGTGATGGCATCAATGGACTTCTTGCCAAAGAACGGGATGAAGTACCGTTCGATGACCGGTGGGTAGTCCCGCTCGATATAAGCCTTCTTCGCTCCATTGAGAACCTCAACGCGAAGCTCTGCAATGTACTCCCGCGCCACCTTCTCGAAAGAAGAGCGAACCGCCAGAAGTCCTTCCTCTGCACGCACGATAGCGCGGCCATACTCTTTATCAGCAATGCGCTGGGCCTCAGCTTCATCTGCTGTGCCCAAAGCCAGCCGAATTTGGCCCTGCCCCGGAATGCTGAACCTTGCCCAATAGTTGGGGCTATCCCCACGTTTGAACAGTGTGGGTTTGTCGACGGCCTTGCGTCCCAAAGCATAGCGCTCCAACCGTTATGCTGGTGCCTGCGCGTGCTGCAATTGTGCTAAATAGCGTGCTAGCACAGCGCTAAGTATTTGAAATCACTGACCCCAAAAACCAGCGTGTTAATTGCGTGCCAGCATAAACGAAGAAGGCCAGACTGTCATCTGGCCTTCTAAGTTGTTGATCTTCAACAATTATTTGGTAGCGAAGCCCAGATTTGAACTGGGGACACACGGATTATGATTCCGCTGCTCTAACCAACTGAGCTACTCCGCCTCATGGCTAATGGGCCATTGCCCAACGCTGCGACTTACTAATTTTACCACAGGCGCGTGTCAAGTCGCTAGCCCTTGTTTCAGTGCCGAGCCTCCAATGCTATGATTGCATCGCGCACTAGCACCAGATCGGCCTCGAACTTGGCACGCTCCCGCTCCTGCCCTTCCCGATCTGGAATACGCAAGAGATAGGACGGATGGTTGGTCACGTAAAGGATCGTGCCATCATCCATGGTGATCGGCGCACCGCGTAGTTTGCCGATGGTTGCCGTCCGACCAAGAAGACTCTGTGCTGCGGTGGCGCCTAGGGCCACGATGACCTTGGGCTTGACGAATTCGATTTCGAGGTTGAGCCAGAACTTGCAGGCAGCAACCTCTCCACCATCAGGCTTTTGATGGATGCGCCGCTTGCCACGTGGCTCGAATTTGAAGTGCTTGACGGCATTGGTGACGTACACACGCGATCGGTCGATGCCGACTTTTTCCACCGCGGCATCGAGCACCTTTCCGGCAGGCCCCACAAACGGCTTGCCTGCTAGATCCTCCTGATCACCAGGCTGCTCGCCCACAAACATGACCTGGGCATGTTCAGGCCCTTCCCCGAATACGGCCTGCGTCGCGTGCTCATAGAGCGGACAACGCTGGCAGCCCTGCACGGCTGCGCGCGCATCGGCGAGCGATACAACCTCCGGCTCTTGGTCGGGAACCAAATCTTCTCGCGCTTTCTGGCGCACATGCCGCGATGGCGGCAGGCTCGCAATACGGTCTATCATGGTCTGTTCCGCTTCCTTCGCCCCGCGAATAAGGGGAGCAATGAGTTCGGCCTCAGGCAGGTTGCGCCAATATTTGACCGGCATCTCGGATTTCATCATCGCGACCTTGAGGCGGGCCGGATTGAAGATCGACGAGAAATACGTCTTCCAGTCGGCTTCAACAGCATCGTCCTCAGGCACGTCCGATTTCTTACCACCCGGCCCAAACGCCAGGCTTTCACCATCCCAAAAGGCCGAAGCATAGGGTGTCACGATGGCCCAGATCATACCATCGAAGCGCCGCACGAAGAATGGCGCCGTCATCTCAAGGCAGTAATGTTCCGGTTCAAACCAAGCAGCGAACCGCTCGAGCCCGCTGTCGTCGATGATCGACTTAAAGCGTACGAAGGCTTTCATCTTGTGGCTGTCACGCCGCACAGCACTAGCCAGGCGCACGAGGCGGGCAACGTCAGGGTCAGACGACACCTCCATGATGGTGCGATCTGCGTGTAACCGCCAGAGCAGGCGATACAGCAGGGCAAAGCGTTCCGGATCGGAATTCGCAATAGCAGTGCGTGCGAGTTCGATGAAAGCCAGCGGCACGGAACCAACCGGTTGCTCGCCTCGTGCAGCAACGCCGTCCTCTCCGAACAACCCGACGTCGGAAGCCGGATCGCGCCACTCCACGTCTTCAGGCGCGATGCCCGCCTGCAGCAAGCTACGCGCGGCTTTCCGCCATTCGTCGAAGTCGTTCAGCGCTTGAAGGGCGATTGTCCGCATCAGAACAGGCTGAGTTGCTCCGGTTGTGGCGTCAGCCGGGCACGCAGGCGGGAATCGTCGGTCATACTGCCTGGTGTCCAGTCTGCCGCCTCGATGAACGGGCGAACCTTGTCGATCGATCCGGCGATGCGCGCAACATCATCTAGCCGGAGGCTGTGATGCCGCCGCGTCTGGATCATCTTGTCTATACTCTTGGTGCCAAGCCCCGGCACCCGCAGCAGCATTTCGCGGTCGGCACGATTAACGTTGACGGGGAAACGCTCACGATTTTTGAGCGCCCAGGCGAGTTTAGGGTCGATGCTGAGATCAAGGAGACCCCCCTCTCCGCCCGCAATGATCTCGGGCACGTCAAAACCATAAAAGCGGATCAGCCAGTCGGCTTGGTAAAGACGATGCTCGCGCATTAACGGCGGTGGCTTGAGTGGAAGGCGTGAGCTCGCGTCGGGGATAGGCGAGAACGCAGAATAGTAAACACGGCGCAGTTTATAGCCTGAGTATAGACCGGCCGCCCGATTAAGTATTGCGCCGTCATCTGCTCCGTCGGCGCCAACGATCATTTGCGTCGACTGACCAGCCGGAGCGAACTTGGCCGGTTTAGCTTTGTCTTTCTTCTCGGGCGCGGCTTCATCAAGCTTGCCGCGGACGCGGGCCATGGCAGTGCGGATCTCGCTTGGGTTCTTCTCGGGTGCAAGGTCGGCAAGGCCGATATCGGTGGGCATTTCAATGTTTGTGGATAGCCGGTCGGCCCAGCGGCCGGCCTCGGCCAAGAGCTCAGGCGCGGCGTTGGGGATGAGCTTGAGATGAATGTAGCCGGCGAACTTATGTGTCTCGCGTAAGGTGCGGGCTACACGGACCAGTTCCTCCATCGTGTAGTCTGGCGAGCGGATGATTCCGGACGACAGGAACAGCCCTTCAATATAATTTCGCTTGTAAAAATCAAGGGTTAACTGCACCACCTCTTCAACGGAGAAGCGGGCGCGCTGCACATTGGAGGACGAGCGGTTGACGCAATAAACGCAGTCGTAGACGCAGAAATTGGTCAGCAAAATCTTGAGGAGACTAATGCAGCGCCCGTCTGGGGCATAGGAGTGGCAGATGCCGCTGCCTTCGGTCGAGCCGATGCCGCCAGTGCCGGCACTGCTGCGTTTTTCCGTGCCGCTGGAGGCGCAGGACGCATCGTATTTCGCGGCATCGGACAGGATAGCAAGTTTGCGCCGAAGGGGCAGAACAGTCATTGTACGTTCCCTTTATGTTCACTTTGACACTAGCGTAAGCCCCACATTGGTGCACATCAAAAAGACATGTCTGATTCGATTGTGAACAAGCATGATGGTCGACCGGTTGCAGCATGCGACAACGAGGCATGACCTATGGTCTTCCTGTACAAACGCCCATCGCACTCTAAACACCGCCAGCATCGTTCGAAAAAACGCATCAGTCTGTCGATATTGTCTAGCTCCTCAGTTAGGCTGCGCTCCACTACATCTTGATCAACAGCGGCGCAGCAGCGTCCAACAGGAGACAGGATCATGACGCTCGAACTCGGAGGCATTCATCACCTTACGGCGGTCACTGCCGAGGCGAAGAAGAATTTGGCATTCTATACCCAGACGCTGGGCATGCGGCTGATCAAGAAGACGGTGAACCAGGACGACACCACGGCCTATCACCTGTTCTATGGCGACGGCGTCGCCTCGCCAGGCGCGGACCTCACCTTCTTTGATTTCGATGCCGCCCGCGAGCAGCGCGGTAATCATACGGTGAGCCGGACGGGTTTGCGCGTCGATAGCGAAGACAGCCTCAACTGGTGGAAGAACCATCTGCAGTCGAGCAATGTCGGGACATCGGCGATCAAGGAGCGCAATGGCCACCTCTCGCTTGATTTCGAGGATTTCGAAGGCCAGCGCTTCCGCATGGTGATCGATGGCGCCAACAAGGTCGTGCCCTGGGCCAAGTCGCCTGTCCCGGCCGAGCGGCAGATCATCGGGCTGGGTCCGATCTCCATGGCGGTACCGAAGCTCGAGCCCACCGAAGCCATGCTCACGCAGGTGATGAACATGCGCAAGGTGCGGTCCTACCCGGCGGCAAATGGCGTAGCGGAAACGCATGCCTTCGAGATGGGCCCCGGTGGCCCAGCTGCGGAATTGCATGTTGTTGTCGATCCGTCGCTCAAGCCGGCGCGGCCCGGTGCCGGCGGCGTCCACCACGTAGCGTTCCGCACCCCCGATCAGGACAGCTTGCGCGAGTGGATCAGGCACACCAACAAATTCGGCATCCGCTCCAGCGGGGAAGTCGAGCGGTTCTATTTCACCTCGCTCTATTTCCGCGAGCCGAATGGCATCCTGTTCGAGATCGCGACAGATGTTCCCGGCTTTGCTGCAGATGAGCCGATGGAAACATTGGGGGAGAGCCTGTCCTTGCCGCCGTTCCTCGAGAGCCGGCGCGCCAGTATCGAGGCCAATCTTAAGCCTCTGGTCTAAGTTTTCCGATAGCCTGAACATGAGAACGGCGCCGATTCGGCGCCGTTTGTTTGTGGGGGCAATCTTGGCAAGCGTTGGCAGAACACTTCGCAGGTCTATTCCGCACCTGATCATCGTACTGGCGCTTCTGCTCTATTTGCCATGGGCCCTGGGCGTGCCCGGAACCCCAAGTGCCGACTACGCCACCGGATGGTATGTCGGCTTCTATGCGCTCAATTTCTTCATCGCAACTTACGCCATTCTTGGCGTTCTGGCGCTGATCGCCCGTTTTGGTCAGCTCCCGGTGATGATGTACTGGATCGAGAAATCCCTTTGGGTAAGCGTCGCAGCCTTCATCTTGTTTATGGCCGGTGCCATGGCATCGATCATCATTCCAGTACTGGTTGCGGGCTGATTGCATTGTCTGGCTTGAGTGCCTTTGCCGTCTTCACCAGTTGAACGAAGTCGTTACGATATCCGCTTTCGTCCTCGCCCCGGCCTGACCGGGCGAGATCGGCAACGGCATCCCAGCTCATGTCGCCACCGTAGTTGCTGTTCCTAAGCTTCTGACCGAACGCTGCTACGGCTGCGGCAAAGCGCATGTCGTTGCTGGTTTGCCCGATATCGGCATAGACGATGTCAGGCGTAACGGGCTGCTCAATCAACTGGCTGACACTGCCATCAGGCAGCTTGTAGCGCATGCGCAGGAACGCCAACTCGCCCGGCGCAGCTGCGGTTTGTGTCGTTGGGCCATAGCGCAGCGGATCGACCAATTCAGCGCCCGATCCGGCAGGGGTGATCTCGTAGAGCGCTGTAACCGTGTGGCCGGCGCCGATATCCCCGGCATCGACCCTATCATTGTTGAAATCTTCGCGGTTGAGGGCGCGGGTCTCGTAGCCAATCAGCCGGTATTCGCTGACCATGGCCGGATTGAACTCGACCTGGATCTTGACGTCTTTTGCAATCATGTCGAGCGTGCCGCCGATCTCTTCGACGAGCACCTTTTGTGCCTCGCGGAAATCGGAGATGTAGCTGGCATTGCCGTTCCCGTTCTGGGCCAGCGCCTGCATGGTGGCGTCGTCGAGATTGCCTTGGCCAAAGCCTAGCACCGACAGGGTCACGCCGCTATCGCGCTTGGCCTTGATGAAGTTCTCCAGCTGCTTGGGATCATCGATCCCAACATTGAAATCGCCGTCCGTGGCAAGGATCACCCGATTGGTGCCGCCGCCGACCTTGTGCTGTTCGGCCAGCCGATAAGCCAGTTCAATCCCCTCGGCACCCGCCGTGCTGCCGCCAGCCCAGAGATTATCCAGTGCGCCGAGGATGGCAGCCTTGTTGGTCGCGATTGTTGGCTCCAGCACCACGCCGGCCGAGCCGGCATAGGCGACCATCGAGACCGTATCATTGGCGCCGAGCTTATCGACCAACAACCCGAAGGCCCGTTTGAGCAGCGGCAGCTTGTCAGGTTCATCCATCGAGCCCGAAGTGTCGATGAGAAACACGAGGTTTGCCGGTTTGTCCTCGCCGGCGGGCGGCACATAGCCCTTGATGCCGATCTGCAGCAATTGCGTCTTCGGGTTCCACGGCGTGGGGTACACCGCAATGGTCGGCTTGAACGGCACGGCCGCGCTTTCAGCAGCCGGGTAATCATACGGAAAATAGTTGATCATCTCCTCGATGCGCACGGCATCAGGCTCGGGCAGATAACCATCTTCGAGCATGCGGCGAACATAGCTATAGCTGGCGGTATCCACGTCGATCGAGAAGGTCGACACCGGTTCCTCGGCTGCGATCTTGAGCCGCTGTTCTTCAAAGCTTGTAAATTCATCGCCGCTTGGCTCGACCGGGGCGACCATCATGTCGCCCGTTGGGGCAAAGCTTGTCGCCGGAGCCTCCATGGCGCCTGCGCTCTGGCGCAATACGGGAGCCGGCGCAGAAGGAGCTGGCGCACGCATGGATTCCATCATGATCGCACTATCCGCCGCGGCACCGATCTCGGCGTCCATAGGGGCAGGAGCGACGGGCGCTTGCGTCAGGCTGCTCTGCACCTGCGGGGCAGGCTCGGGCGCGACATTCAGTTGCGGTTCGACATCAGCGACTTCGGGCCGGGGTGCTACTTCAGCCGGAACACTGGCAGGGCTTTCGCTCACCGCCGGTGAAGGCAGCTGCGTCATCGAAGTCGTCGAAAAAAGCTGGTAGCCAAGCGGCAGCACCAGAAGCGCGATGGCGGCCGTGCCGATGGGAAGACGCATATCCATGATCGTTTTTCCTCCTATGGAAGTGATGATGGATGTAAGACGCCGACCCCATGAGCTTCCTTTGGGTGCCTCGACCGATTTTTTCTGCGCGCTTTCAAACGCTGCCATGCCAGCGGCCATGGCACGCTTTTTCGCCTCCTCGCGCGGGGAAGGCAGGAGGGTATTGTTGAGCTCGTTCAGCGGATCGTTCGACATGTCGTTGCTCATAGCAGTCCCCTCAGGGTCTTCCGGGCCTCGTGGACGTGGAACGACACCGTCGCCTCCTTGATGCCCATGATTTCGGCTGCCGCCGAATGGCTCAGTTCTTCGGCATAAACCAGCAGGACAGCGTCACGCTGCTTTTCGGGAAGCGTGCGGACCGCCGCCCAGAGTTGCCGGCTGGTTGCGGCCTCCTCTTGCTCCGCTGGATGCTCGTCCGGGGCAATCTCCGCATAGCTGTCGGCGTGCCGCCCGCGCCGCCTGCCCGCCCGCTGCATGTCGCGCACGGCGTTGAGCGTTATCCGGTACAGCCAGCTCGAAAACGCACTGCGGCCATCAAAGCTGCCGATTGCCTGCCCGAGCTTGACGCAAACATCCTGAGCTATGTCCTCGGCATCATGCCGGTTGCCGCACCATTTCCACGCGGTGCGATAGATCCGGTCATAGTGATCTTCCAGCAATTCGCCAAAGGCCTGTGCATCGCCATTGCGGGCGCGCACCAGCAATGCCTGCGTGACTGCCTGCGCATGGTCGATCGTGTCTGCGGCAGTCAGTCCCATCCGCACCGTGTGCACCTTAGCTTACCTTCGGAGCCATCTTAGTGGTAAGACGCCGCTATCGGGCCATGCCTTTGGGTGTTCACGAAAAAATTTTGAGGCTGCCATGGAAGACCCCAAGCAAAGCCCTTTTGCCCTCAACAAGGGTCGCGTGCTGATCCTAGTACTCGGCGCGATCATCGTGTTGATCGCGATCTCGACGTTTCGCGGCGGGATCGATGCCTATCAGGCGCTGCGGCAGGCCAATACTGAGGCGACGAGTGCGGCGGCGGGGCAGGTGGAAGAGGCTCCGGCTCAGTAGCTAAAGGTTTGCACACACTCAATGTCATACCTGCCTTGAGGTGAGTGTTCAGTCTAGGCGATTTGTTGGCGTGATGTGGTCAAAAACACTGTGTTGCCCTCGGGCTGGAGCCGAGGGTCACGTAGGCATCCCCTATTAGGAAATTGGCGTTTCCGGAATCTGCCCTCGGGTCAAGCCCGAGCGCAACACTGTGGATGGGCAAGCCCCCGGGGGGACACTGAAAGTGGGACGCGTCCGGCAGCTAAGCCGCAAACACCTGCGGCACTGCCTCGGCGATGAAGCCGCCGCCCCACACTTCGGATGTGGCGCTGTCATCGGCGTAGAACACGCAGGCCTGGCCGGGGGAGATGCCGTATTCACCCGACACCAGCGTCACGAACACATCGCCGTTGCGCTGCTGGATCACGGCAGGCTGCGGCCCGCGCGTCGAGCGCACCTTGACTTCGACGGGTGCACCATTACCGGCCGACAGTTCAGCCAGTGGGCGGGCACCGAGCCAGTTCACGTCGCGCAGGCGCACCGTGTGGGTCTTCAGGGCTTCGCGCGGCCCGACGATCACGCGGCCGGTTTTGTGCTCGAGCTTGACGACGTAAAGCGGCTCGGCTGCGGCTACACCGAGGCCCTTGCGCTGGCCAATTGTGTAGTTGACGATGCCATTGTGTGTGCCGAGCACGCGGCCATCGAGATGCACGATCTCACCGGCAGCAACCGCCTCGGGGTGCATTTTGCGGATGATATCAGCGTATTTGCCCTGCGGCACGAAGCAGATGTCTTGCGAATCGTGCTTTTCGGCGATCTCGAGCCCCATCTCGCGGGCGAGTTCGCGCACTTCGGCTTTCCCCATGCCGCCTAACGGGAAGCGGAGATAGTCGAGCTGTTCCTGTGTCGTTGCAAACAAGAAATAGGTCTGGTCGCGCTCGCTGTCCACGGGCCGGAACAGCTGGCGCCGTCCGTCTTCGCCCAAGCGGCTCTGCACATAATGCCCGGTAGCCAAGGCGTCGGCGCCAAGGTCCTGCGCCACAGCCATTAGATCCACGAACTTGACGCTCTGGTTGCAGGCAATGCAGGGGACGGGCGTTTCGCCCTGCTGATAAGCATTGGCGAAAGGCGCTATCACGGCCTTCTTGAAGCGCTCTTCATAATCGAGCACGTAATGAGGAATCCCCAGCGTGGCGGCCACGCGGCGGGCATCATGGATGTCCTGCCCGGCGCAGCAGGCGCCTTTGCGGAAGGTGGCCTCGCCATGATCGTAAAGCTGGAGCGTTACCCCCACCACGTCATACCCCTGGCGGGCAAGCAGGCCGGCAACGACCGATGAATCAACGCCGCCGGACATCGCAACGACAATGCGCGTGTCTTCGGGGCACTTGGCAATATCAAGCGAGTTCAGCATTTTTCCTTTTGATCCGGTTGGGTTCAAGGGCCAGCGGACGTATGGCGGGGTTTTACGCCGAACCAGCGCCTCGGGCAACAGGGGCGAACGACCCGGCAAGACTTGCCGCATGTGCCGCTGTTCTTGCCGCGCGGAAAAGATGAGTTGAGCAAGGGGCACGTGACTTAGCAGGTAGCAAAGCCCTGATCTGGCAGAAGGTTTTTGCCTGAACCCTACTTGGCACCGGCCTTGCATCTGCTCTTGGGAAATCTCCTTATGACGGACTCAGGCAATTGACTTCACATCTGACAGTTACCAGCAGCGTCGGCATTGGCATTGCTTCGCCACGTCCGCTCAATGGCCAGTCGGCTGCTGAAGCCGGCGACGATGGCTTCGCTGCGCTGCTCGGCTTTGCCAGCGGGCAGGCAACCGCCCCGGGCTCGGCCAAGGCGGGCCCTGTGGATGCTGAGGCGCTGGTGGGTCTGGCGCTAGATACAAATGCTGGCGGCTCGGGCCAGCATGCGCCCGAAAAGCCCGACATTGTCGCGGGGGTCATCAACGCCGTACTGCCGTTCGATACGAGCGTGCCGGCAACTGACGCCAAGCCCCTGCTCGAGGATCTGCTCGGCAAGCTTTCCGACCTCAAAGCCAAGCTCGAGGCGGGCGAGGAACTGGACGGAGAATTTCTTTCCGAACTCGACGCGCAGTTGGACGCCCTGGGCGAGGCGCTGGGCATTGATTTGAGTGCTTTGCCGGCTCTTGATCGGCTGTCGGCACTGCTTGGGGCACCGGTCCCTGATGATGCAAGCCTGGCGGCCCGGCTCACCGGTGGCGTCGCGCCGATTGCCAATCTTCTGATCGAAAGCAAAGCAGTCGAGCAGGACGCGGCAGCTTTGGCCAAGACCGTGGGCGAAAAGCTTGCCGCCTTGGCGGACCAGATCGGCAATGGCGAACTGGACGCCGGCAAGCTGACCGAGCTTGGCCTGACAGCGGAGACGGAGCTTGACCCCGAATTGGAAGCTGCGATCGCCAAGCTCTTGGCGACAAGCGCCAAGGTGGAAGCGAGTGTTACCGCGCCTGTGCTGGCCAAGCCTGAATTGCAGTTAAGCGAACCCGTCTTGACTGGCAGGGGATCGGCGGAAGCGGCGCCTGCGGCTGAGACTTCGCTAACGGCGGAGATCAAGCCCGTCGAGGCGCAGGCTGATCCGGGGACAACCAGCGATGGCGGCAAGGACGACAAGCCGGCCGATACGAAGCCTTCGATGGTTGCGGCTAATGGCAACGAGATCAAGGTGGATACGCAAGCTGCGGCCCAACCACAGCAGGCAGCGGCGCGGGTCGATATGGTTGCCGCACCGCGCGTGGTGCAGACTGGGTACCAGACCAGCCAGCAGCAGTTGAACTTGCCCCAGATCGCGTTTGAGCTGGCCCGTCAGACCATGGATGGTAATACGCGCTTCCAGATCCGGCTCGATCCGGCGGAATTAGGGCGGATCGACGTACAGCTTGATATCGATATGAATGGCCAGGTCAATGCGCGCCTTGTGGTCGAAAAAGCTGAAACGCTGGACCTGATGCAGCGCGACCAGCGTGGCCTGGAAAAGGCGTTGCAGCAGGCGGGTCTCGATAGTGCCAAGACCAATCTCGAATTCTCGCTCAAGCAGAACAATGGCGGCGATGCGCAGCAGCAGGGCCGCAACGGCAATAGCCGTCATGCACCAGCCGGCAACGCAAACGGCGAAACGGCCGAAGTGCCGCCCACCATCAATCTCTACCGCGCGAGCCTCTCGGCCAGCGGCGTCAACATCATCGCTTGAGGGAGTTCACTTATGGCCACTATCGAGAGCGTCGCCAATGCCGCCGCCAACACCAGCAAGGTAGCCCAATCGCGCGCCACCATCGCCGACAATTTCGACACGTTCCTCAACATCCTGACAACTCAGTTGAAGAACCAGAACCCGCTGGACCCGCTCGATACCAACCAGTTCACTCAGCAATTGGTGCAGTTCACCGGCGTCGAGCAGCAGCTCAAGACGAATGAGTTTCTCGAGACGCTGATGCTTTCGACGCAGAACACCGCCAAATCCGAGGCTGTGAGCTATATCGGCAAGCAGGTGACCGCCTCGGGCAAGACGGGCGAGTTGACCAACGAAAAAGCTGTGTTCTGGGCCTATGACGCCAAGTCCGCTGTAGCCAACGCCAACGTCACCATCAAGAATTCGAGCGGCACGGTGGTTTACTCGGAAACCGGCTCGCTCAACGCCGGTCCAGGCACCTTCCGCTGGGACGGCAAGACCAGCGACAACAACATCGCACCCAACGGGACTTACACTATCGAAATCAAGGGCACCAATCTGAGTGGCGCCAATATTCCGGTCACCCTGTCGTCGGTTGGCGTGGTCACCGGCGTTGACTTCACCGGCGATGTGCCAATCCTGACCGTAGGCAACCGCAAAGTGGCCATCACCGACGTCACGGACGTGCGCCAGCCCTCCAGCACGCCCACGACACCGGCAACCTGAAGCCGCTGATGCTACTAGTTTTTCTCCACACCAAGACGCCCTGTTCCGCAGGGCGTCTTTCCATTGCAACACTTGAATTCAATTGCTTGAAATTCAACGCCATTCTTAACCTGTTGTAAGTTTCCCCTTAGCTGAATTTTAAGGCCACTGGCCTACTCTCTTCCTCATATGGTCAGGTTGAGTAGAGAGTAAAATGACCGTACAAATGCGTCCTCGCGTTAAGTACGTTATCGGACCGGACGGAAGTCCGCTCACGATCGCAGACCTTCCCCCCGCCAATACGCGGAGGTGGGTCATCCGCCGTAAAGCCGAAGTCGTCGCAGCAGTGCGCGGCGGTCTGCTCAGCCTCGAAGAGGCCTGCGACCGCTATACGCTGAGCGTCGATGAATTCCTCAACTGGCAGGCCGCTATCGACAAACATGGTCTGGCCGGTCTGCGGACCACCTGGATACAGCATTACCGCGAAGGGTAATGTTACCAGAGAACAGTTCAAAGCCCGCCGGTGCAAACTGGCGGGCTTTGTGTTTTCTACTAGGGCGTCGCTGTACCCATCCATTTTTCCCCAGCTTCGCGGCTCATCATCCTCTGGTAGTAATCCTCCACAGCCGGGAATGAAGGCTTGTCGGCCGGAACACTCATCCAGCGATGCACTGACAAGGCCAAGGCGATATCGGCAATGGTGAACTCGTCACCAACGACAAACCGCGTACCCTGCTCCAATTGAGCTTCAAGGATCGCCATCTTGGCACCCCATTGGTGCATCGACTCCGTGATCTTGGCCGGGTCGTCATAGCCTGGCGTCTTGCGCACCAAGGCATTGAGCGCATAGCCCCATGGCGGATTCAATTCAGTCGCCTGCCACGTCAGCCATTGCAGCGCCAGCGCGCGTGATTCCAGATGCTGCGGCAAGAGTACCCCTTCCCGCTCGGCAAGGTAGACCAGGATCGCATTGCTCTCCCACAGGACGAACTCGCCCTCGATGAACACCGGCACCTGCCCGTTTGGATTAAGCGCCAGGAACTCGGGCACCTTGGGATCGCGGATCGGCATGCCCCAATCCTCCCGTTCGTAGCCTAAGCTCAACTCGTCCAATGCCCAGAGCACTTTGCGCACATTGATGGACGTCACCCGACCCAAAATCCTGAGCACCGCAATAACCCTTTCTTCATCCTCACCGGCACTTTCTGCCGGGAATTTGCAAACTGCAACCGATAGTTAAGACAATGTTTACCATCTACTAGGTAATTTTTGCCCATCGGCTGAAACGCACCTCTGCGTCGCTCCGCCCTACCCCGAATCGAGTGCCCGCGTTGGACAATCTGACCCAGCTCATCAACCGCATTGGCCTGCCGCGCCTGGCAGCGATGGCCACCGTTGCGGTGTTGATGCTGGGTTTTTTCGGCTTTCTGATGATGCGGGCGCAAACGCCGAACCTGGCCCCGCTCTATACCGGCTTGTCACTGGAAGACTCGTCCGCCATCGTTGCGGAACTGCAAACCCAGAACGTGCCGTTCGAGTTGCGCGGCGAAGGCGACACGATCCTCGTGCCGCGTGACCAGATCACGACCTTGCGCATGAACCTAGCAGGTTCCGGCCTGCCCCAGCGTGGTCAGGTCGGCTACGAGATCTTTGACGAGCAGTCGACGCTGGGCGCCACCAGCTTCGTGCAGAACATCAACAATGTCCGTGCGCTTGAAGGCGAATTGGCCCGCACCATTTCGTCCCTCACGCGTATCAAGTCCGCTCGCGTGCATCTGGTGCTGCCCGAGCGCGAACTGTTCCGCCGCGAACGCAAGGACCCCTCCGCATCGATCGTTCTATCCGTGCGCGGCGAGTTGTCGAGCAGCGAAATCCGGGCTGTCCAGCATCTGGTCGCCTCAGCCATCGAGGGGTTGACGCCAACGCGCGTGTCGATCGTCGATGACCAAGGCAATCTCTTGGCCTCAGGCACCGAAGATGGAGACAGTGCCTTAGCCGGCGAAGCCGACGAACGTACCCTTGGTTACGAAAATCGCCTCCGCACCCGTGTCGAGGACATGCTGGCCAATATCGTTGGCGCTGGCCGCGCACGCGTCGAAGTCGCCGCCGAGATCGACTACAATCGCTCGACCACGACGGAAGAAAAGTTCGACCCCGAAGGCCAGGTCGTTCGCTCGACACAAATTCGCGAAAGCGAGAATTTGACGGCCGGTGCTGATGGCCAGGTCACTGTGGCCAATGAGCTCCCCGGTGCTTCGCAGAACGCCGGCGCCACTGGCCCGACCGACCAGGGCAGCACGTCCGAGGAAGTCACCAACTACGAGATTTCCAAGACCACCCAGACTGCCGTGACTGAAGCAGGCGCGGTCAAGCGCCTTTCAGTGGCAGTTGTGGTCGACGGCGTCTATACGACCGATCCGCAGGGCAACTCCACCTATACGCCGCGTTCGGCCGATGAAGTTGCCCAGATACTGACCCTTGTCCGTTCGGCCGTCGGCTATTCGGAAGCCCGTGGCGATACGGTCCAGGTCGTCAATCTGCAATTTGCCGAACGCCCGGAACTCGCAGCGCCAGGTACTGATGGCGCTGGCGGTCTGCTCGATTTCACGCGCGACGACCTGATGAACGGCGCCGAAATGGCCGTGACGCTCCTGATTGCGCTGGCGCTGGTGTTCTTCGTCATGCGCCCGCTGCTCAAGAAAGTCCTGACGCCAGAAACCAAGCCGCTTGCCCTGCCAAGCGCGGCCGAGCTGGGTCACCATGGCGTATTGTCGGCCAATGGCCAGGTCATCAGCGACCAGCCGGCTGAAGAAGAGCCGCGCGACAAGACGCCGGCCTGGGTCGCCAATGCCAAATCTATGGGCGAAACCCAGCTTCAGACGCTCAAGACCGTCGGCACCCTGGTTGAAGAAAATCCCCGTCAGGCCGCACTGATCGTGCGCGACTGGCTGAGTAGCGCAGCGTAATCTCCATGTCCCTTGTTCCTCAATCCACTTCACTGCCTGAGAGCGCCGCCAAGCAACTGGTCGTTGGCGATGCCGCCAATCAGCGCGTGCTCAAGGGCGACGAAAAGGCTGCCGCCCTGTTGCTGGCGCTTGGGCCCGACTATGGCAAACCGATTTTCGACGAATTGGATGAGCTCGAAGTCAAGCAATTGAGCCGCGCCATGGTGCGCCTCGGGCCGATCACCCAGGAAATGCTCGATGATTTGATGATCGAATTCGTCACGACCGTATCCTCCAATGGATCGCTCTCGGGCAACACTGACTCCACAGAGCGCCTGCTGCTGAGCTTCCTGCCGCAGGACAAGGTCGACTCCATCATGGAAGAGATCCGCGGCCCTGCCGGCCGCAACATGTGGGAGAAGCTTTCCAACGTCCAAGCCGACGTGCTTGCCGCCTACCTCAAGAACGAATACCCCCAGACCATCGCCGTGGTGCTCTCCAAGATCGCCACCGATCACGCCTCCAAGGTCCTGGCCGTCCTGCCGGAGGAACTCGCAATGGATGTGGTCCAGCGCATGCTGGGCCTCGATCCGGTTCAAAAGGAGATCCTGGAAAAGATCGAAACCACGCTGCGCACGGAGTTTATGTCGACCCTGAATCATTCGAAGCGCCGCGACAGCCATGAGCAGATGGCGGAAATCTTCAACAGCTTCGATCGCCAGACCGAAGCGCGCTTTATTACCACGCTCGAAGAACATAATCGCGACGATGCCGAGCGCATCAAATCGCTGATGTTCACCTTTGAAGATCTGGGCAAGCTGGAGGCTTCGGCCATTCAGACCCTGCTGTCCAAGATGGACAAGAAGGAACTCGCAATGGCGCTCAAGGGTGCCAATGATGGCCTCAAGGAAATCTTTTACGGCAATATGTCGGCCCGCACCGCCAAATTGCTCAGGGATGACATGGAGGCCATGGGCCCCGTCCGCCTCAAGGACGTGGACGAAGCCCAAGGACGCATGGTTTCGACCGCCAAGGACCTGGCAGCCAAGGGCGAAATCATGATCATGAAGTCCAAGGCCGACGACCAGATGGTGGCATGATGGCACAACCGGCCCGTTTCACTTTCGATCTCGACCTTGGGCAGCGCACAACTATCGCGCCGCCGCCCGAGCCCACCGTGCCCGAGATGCTGGTAGCCCAGCTGGTCGCCCAGGCACGCGAGCAAGCATACGCAGAAGGCCTGGCCGCCGGCGAGCGTAATGCGACCTCCATGGCTGCCCAGACGCTGGCTTCCGCAGCCGGCATGCTGGCGACTCAAACCGCCGAAATGGTCGCAGCGCTGGATGACGCCACCCACCAGGCGCAGCGCGACGCCGTGGAACTCGCCGCCAGCATCGGGCGCAAACTGGCGCTGCACCTGCTGGCGCGCCACCCGACGGTGGAACTGGACGCCTTAATCGGCGAGTGCATGCAGAGCCTGAACGGGGTGCCGCACCTGGTCGTGCGCTGCAATCCTGCCATAGCCGATGAAATCCGAGATATCGCCACGGCGCATATGCAGACCTCGGGCTTTTCAGGGCGCTTGATCGTCATGGGCGATCCCGATTTGCGCCTAGGCGACGGAAAGCTCGAATGGGTCGACGGCGGGCTGGTCCGCGACATCGGCGCCGTTTCCAAAGACATTGATCGCAAGATCGCCGCCTATCTTGCCGCAGCGCAGGGCAAGGCCAAGCAAGAGGAGAGCGGCCATTGAGCGCTACCGACACCGACGACATCAGCATGCGTGAAAACATGAACTTTGAAGAAATGTCCCCCGCTGGCCGTAGCATGGGCCCTGAAAGCTATGGCGAACGCACCGCGGGCGATCTGGAAGCCGTGTTCGACGTACCGGTGCGCATCTCGGTTGTGCTCGGGCGTACCAAGATGCCGGTAAGCGAATTGCTCAAGCTCGACACCGGTACCGTGATCGAACTGGACCGCCAAGTCGGCGAGGCCGTCGAAATCTTCATCAACGAGCGTCTCGTGGCGCGCGGTGAAATCGTGCTGGTCGATGGCAAGCTCGGCGTCACCATGACTGAAATCATTAAACCACAATAAGGGAGGCGAGGATGCGTCTGCTGATCATCGGAGCCCTTGAGGGTCAACTAAGCGAAGCCACCATGATGGCGATACGGGGCGGGGCCAAGGTGGCCCATGCCCCCTCGGTCGAGATCGCATTGGCCGCCCTCCGTGCCGGCCGCGGGGCTGATTTGCTGCTGTGCGACGTGGTGATGGACATCGCCGGATTGATCGCAGGCTTGGAGAGTGAACGTATTGCCATTCCCGTGGTTGCTTGTGGCGTCGAAGCCAATGCCGCTGCCGCCGTGAATGCGATCCGGGCCGGGGCCAAGGAATATATCCCCCTGCCCCCCGACGCCGAACTGATCGCCGCCGTCATCGCCGCCGTGGCGCGCGACAGCTCCGATTTCCTGTTCCGCGACCCGGCGATGGAACGCGTCGTCAAGATGGCCGACCAAGTAGCGCCGTCCGATGCCTCGATCCTGATCACGGGCGAAAGCGGCACAGGCAAGGAAGTCATCGCGAAATACGTCCACGCCCGCTCCAAGCGTGCCAACAAGCCGTTCATCTCGGTCAACTGCGCCGCGATCCCCGAAGCGCTGCTCGAATCGGAATTGTTCGGCCACGAGAAGGGCGCCTTCACGGGCGCGGTCGCGCGCCGCATTGGCAAGTTCGAGGAGGCCTCGGGCGGCACGTTGCTCCTTGATGAAATCTCGGAAATGGACGTGCGTCTCCAGGCCAAGCTCCTGCGCGCCATCCAGGAGCGACTGATCGACCGCGTTGGTGGCGGCAAGCCAGTGCCGGTAGATATCCGGATTCTCGCCACCTCCAACCGCAACCTGAGCGAAGCCGTGCGCGAGGGCAGCTTCCGCGAGGATCTGCTGTTCCGCCTCAACGTCATCAATCTAAAGCTTCCCGCGTTGCGCGATCGCCCGGGAGATATCCTGGCGCTGTCCGAACATTTCGTTGCCAAATACGCCAAGGCCAATGGCCTGCCGACCCGCGTGCTCTCTCCCGACGCCTGTGATGCTCTCCTCAAGGCACCATGGCCGGGCAATGTGCGCGAGCTCGAGAATACGCTGCATCGCGCCGTTCTTCTGTCGTCCGGCAGCGTCATTGGTCCTGATGCTATCGTCCTGCCCGACGGCATGGGCCTTACCGAAGTTGCTGCCGCCAGCTCGCTGTCTGCGCAACTGGCACAAACTGCCCAGACCATGTCGGCGGCGCTGGTTGGCCGCACCGTAGCGGACGTCGAGCGCGATTTGATCCTCGATACGCTCGATCATACCCTTGGCAACCGCACGCATGCCGCCAACATTCTCGGCATTTCGATCCGCACGCTGCGCAACAAGCTCAACCAATATGCCGATGAGGGCACCAACGTGCCCGAACCCGGTGAACGGCGTTCGGTGGCCTAACCCTTAGATGACCGACCTCCCTACCGGCCAGCAGCACGCCAAGTTCAAGATACCAACCGCAGCATCCGTCATAGACATGCTGCGTTCGGGCGATATTGCACTCGCCACCTGCGTGATGGGGCTCATTGTCATCCTCATCGTGCCGATGCCGGCGCTGCTGGTGGACGCGCTCCTCGCAATCTCGATCGTCTTTTCCGTCATGATCCTGATGACGGCGCTATTTATCCAGAAGCCACTGGAATTCTCGTCCTTTCCAACGGTCCTGCTGATCGCCACGATGCTGCGATTGGGCCTCAATTTGGCGACGACCCGCCTGATCCTGTCCCATGGCCACGAAGGCACCCACGCTGCGGGCCACGTTATCGAGGCCTTCGGCAATTTCGTTACTGGCGGCAATTTCATCATTGGTGTCGTGGTGTTCATTATCCTTGTGATCGTGAACTTCATCGTCATTACCAAGGGCTCTGGCCGTATCGCCGAAGTCGCCGCGCGCTTCAGCCTCGACGCCATGCCCGGCAAGCAGATGGCGATTGACGCCGATCTATCCGCAGGCCTGATCGACGAAGACACCGCCAAGCGCCGCCGTGCTGAACTTGAAGGCGAGTCGGCGTTCTTCGGTAACATGGACGGCGCCAGCAAGTTCGTGCGCGGCGACGCCATCGCTGGCCTGATCATCACCTTCATCAACGTGTCTGCCGGTATCCTGATCGGCGTCATGCAAGAAGGCCTCAGCATCCAGGAAGCGGGCAATGTTTATACCCTGCTGACGATCGGCGATGGCCTGGTCTCGCAAATACCCGCGCTGATCGTTTCGACTGCAGCGGGTATTCTCGTGTCCAAATCCGGCGTCACCGGCTCGGCCGACAAGGCGCTGTCGACGCAATTCACCGGCTATCCACGCGCCCTTGGCATGTCGGCGACGGTCATGGGCGCCTTGGCCTTTCTGCCCGGCATGCCTTTCCTCCCGTTCATGGCCCTGGCCGGTGGCGTGGGCTATGTCGCCTGGCGCGCCGCCCGTTCTAAGGACGAGCGCAAGATGACCGATGCCGTCAGCGCCTTGGCCAAGGCCGCTGCGCAACCCGGCGCTCCCGGCGCGCCCCAAGGCGGAGAAGCCCCGATCACCGACTCGCTCAAGATCGATGAGCTCAAGCTCGAACTCGGCTATGGCCTTCTCGCGCTCGTCAAGGAAGACGAGAACGGCTCGGACCGCCTAACGGAGCAGATCAAGGCCCTGCGCCGCCAGCTGGCGGGCGAGCTGGGCTTTATAATGCCGCCCGTGCGTATTCTCGACAACATGCAACTCGAGCCCAATGCCTACAAAGTGCGCATCAAGGAAGTTGAGGCCGGTGCGGGGGAAATCTACGCCAACCAGCTCATGGTCATGGACCCCTATGGCAACAAGATCGACCTGCCGGGCCACCACACCGCCGAGCCTACCTTCGGTCTGCCCGCAACCTGGATCGAGCCCGCCCTGCGCGACGAAGCCGAGTTGCGCGGCCTCTCGATCATCGATCCCTCGACGGTTATTTCGACCCATCTGACCGAAGTGCTCAAGACCAATGTCGCGGACCTCCTGAGCTATTCAAACGTGCAGTCGCTGCTCGCCGGCCTGCCCAAGGAACAGCAAAAGCTCGTCGAAGACATCGTCCCGGGCCTGATCTCGGTTTCCGGCGTGCAGCGCGTCCTGCAGGCACTACTCAATGAGCGTATCTCCATCCGCGATCTGTCCTCAATCCTCGAAGCAATCGCTGAAATAGCCGGACCCGGCCGCTCGGTGCAAACCATCGCCGAACACGTCCGCTCGCGCCTCGCACGCCAGCTTTGCGCCGCAAACCTTGGGCCCGACGGCAATCTCCCGCTGCTCACGCTCTCACCTCAATGGGAACGCGACTTTGCTGAAGCCATGGTGGGCGATGGTGAAAACCGGCATCTCGCCATGGCCCCGTCGCGGCTGCAGCAATTCATCGGCGCCGTGCAGCAAGCCTTCGAGCGCGCTGCCCAGATGGGCGAACTGCCCGTCCTGATCACCTCGCCCGGCATCCGCCCCCATGTCCGCTCCATTATCGAGCGCTTCCGCCCACAAACCGTGGTCCTGAGTCAAAATGAAGTCCATCCGCGTGTGCGGCTCAAGACCGTTGGCAGCGTCTAGCGGAACGCCTCCCCATCTCCCTTCGTTCTCCGGCAAATCGCTGGAGAATACCCATGGAAGAGGCTGAAAAGCGCCAAGCGCGTAAGGAATTCGCCCAGGCCGTCAACATGTCGCCTGCCAAGCTTGAAAGCTGGCTCAAAACCGAACACAGCAAGGAAGTCGGCTGACCCAAGGATCGCGGCAATGCCGAATCCGTTGGTCACCATTCAGGCCGCCGCATCATCGAGATCAAGCGCAAGCGCGTGGCCGAATTGACCGATGACGATTACGCCCACATGCGCAAAGTGGTCGGCTATGTTGCCCGCCATGGCAAGCAGCGCCCCGATGGCGACATCAAGGAAACGCCTTGGCGCTACTCCCTGATGAATTGGGGTCACGACCCGCTGAAGGCCAACTAGCGCTCCGTCAGCGCCAACTTTGCACCCAGCAAGACGAAGGCTCCGGCAAAAGTCCGCCGCATCCAGACCATGATGAACGGGCGCGAAATCACATGCCCACGGATCCCTGCTGCAAAAAGGCCATAGCCTGCGAAGACCGCAAAAGTCATCGCCATGAAAACAGCGCTGAGTTCCAGCATTTGCCCGATCGCATTGGGCGTTGCCGCCGGAACGAACTGCGGCAGGAACGCGAAAAAGAAAATCGACAGCTTGGGATTGAGAATGTTGATCAGGATACTTTCGATGATCACCTTGCCGGCAGCCTTTTCCACCTGCCCGGCCTCGACGCTGAGTGCACCGGTTTCACGCAGCGTCGCCCAGGCCATATAGAGCAGATAGGCAACGCCCATATACTTGATGATCTCGAAGGCAAGCGCGCTGGTATGAAGAATAGCTGCAAGGCCGGTGATGGCCGCCAGCATATGCGGCACGATACCTAGTGTGCACCCGAATGCTGCCCAAAGGCTTGCCTTCCTGCCGCGGCCCAGCCCCGCAGCAATAGTGTAGAGCGCGCCCGTTCCAGGTGACACCACCACAATCAGTGTGGTGATCAAGAATTCGATGCTCATGGCTTGCTTGCTCCCCAGCGTGACCTCACCTTAGTGGCGGAGCGCTGCGCCTGCCAGAGCCTTGCTATGCACAAACCCTGCGGAACAGCGCCCCTTTTCATGCATTATTGAGCCACAGGGAGCGGGTCATTCATGAGGCTTTTCGTCTGCGATCACTGCGGCAACACGATCTATTTCGAAAATGCCGTTTGTGAGCGCTGTGGTCACCAGCTCGGCTATCTGCCTTATGCCAACGCCATGATCTCGCTCTCGCAAGAGGGCACCGCATGGTCATCCCCTGCAATGCCGGGCCAGAGCTTCGTTTTCTGCCAAAACGCGGTTTACGGCGCCTGCAATTGGCTGATCCCCGCTGAGACGGGCGGCAATCTATTCTGCGCTGCCTGCCGGCACAATGAAACTATCCCGCCCATCGAGGATGCGCATAATCTTGAGCGTTGGCAGACCATCGAACGCGCTAAAAAGCGCTTGTTCTATTCGCTGTTGCGTTTAGGCCTGCCGCTGGAAACACGCCTCGAAAACCCTGTGCATGGACTGGCCTTCCGTTTTCTGGCCGACATGCCCGATCGCAGTCAGCCGCCCGTCATGACCGGCCATGAGGATGGAATCATCACCATTGCCCTAGCTGAAGCGGATGATGCCGAACGCGAAAGCCGGCGGACAAGCATGGGCGAACCTTACCGCACGTTGCTCGGGCACTTCCGCCACGAGATCGGCCATCATTATTGGGACCTGCTGGTCGACAACAAACCGAGCCAAGCACGCTTCCGATCCCTGTTCGGCGATGAAACCGCTGACTATGGCCAAGCGTTGCAGACCTACTATGTCAATGGGGCACCTGCTGGCTGGCCGCAAACCCACATTAGTGCCTATGCCACGGCACATCCTTGGGAAGATTTCGCCGAAACCTTCGCCCATTATCTCCATATCACCGACACGGTCGAGATGGCCGCGGCATTCGGCGTGCGCGCCCGCCCCAGCACTGAAGACGCCAATCTTGCCATCCGCGTCGACTTCGATCCTTACGTCGAGCGCAACGCCCAGACCATCGTCGATGATTGGGTGCCACTAGCATCCATGCTCAACAATCTGAACCGCGCCATGGGTCACCCGGACGCCTACCCATTCATCCTGACACCAGCAGTGATCGAGAAGCTGAGCTTCATCCACGAACTGGTGCATAAGAAGGCCTAGGCAAGGCGGGTGTAGGGGGTAAAGCATCGACAGCTTGTACTATCCCATCTTTTCCCACCGTCCGACCTCGGCTATCCTTCTCACATGCCCATCACTATCCTTCTCGTCCCCCCATTCTCCACCTTGTGCAACGCCGCCTTTGCATTGCGACGCGAGGTTTTTGTTTGGGAGCAGAACGTGCCCGAGGAGGAGGAGAACGATGCCGATGACCTTACGGCCACACACTTCGTAGCAATCACACAGGGCGAAGTCGTTGCTACGCTGCGGCTGATCGACAAGCCCGAGCATGTCAAGATTGGCCGGGTTGCCGTGCGCCTAGCTTTTCGGGGGCAGGGCATTGCAAAGCAGCTCATTGGCCATGCCATGGATTATGCCAGCGGCATGGGCCGTGACCGTTTTTATCTCACTGCCCAGTCTGACAAGCTTGCCATGTATGAAAAGCTTGGCTTTGCCGCGTTCGGCCCCGAATTCATGGATGGCGGCATGCCCCATCGTGCCATGCGCAGCTATGATCGCGAGACGGCTCAATTAACCAGTTAGCAAGCGCTTAAGCCTGTTCAGCGGCAATGGCTGGACGCACGCTTTTGAGCCGTTATTGTCGTTGATACTGGGTAGCCCGCGACCAGCTTGGGCGCGCTGCACAGAACCATAACCGCCAGGGAGGCGGAACAAGGCCGGCCTGGCTTCCAGAGCCGGCCTTTTTATGCATTGCCAAAAAGCATCGTAATAAAAGCTTCGCGGAACATCTCGCGGATCATGGCGTTGTTTAGTCATCAGGGCCGCATGGTGCGCGACCGGCAAGTCTTGCACTGCACGGCCCGTTCATAACAACAATGAACTCATGGAGCCTTTAATGATCCGCACACTTCTGGCCACTACGGCAATTGCAGCCCTGATGTCCGCAGGCGTTATCGCTCAGGATGCAACGCCCGTCGAAGATCCTGCAAACCCACCAGCAGCGGAAACGGCTCCGGCGCCTGCCCCAGCCCCTGCTCCTGCTCCAGCCCCTGCTGCACCAACTGAGCCGATGCAGCCTTCGACGCCCGGTTCGCCAGATGCGGCTCCTGCGCAGCCAACCCCCGATGCAGCGACACCGCCCGCGCCACCTCCGGCAGCCGGCACGCCCGAGCCTGTTGAAGCAGCACCTGGCGCCGTTCCGCCGACCTTCGACATGGCCGCTGGCTATACCCCAGTCGACACCGATAATCTTGCCTCTGAACTGATCGATCAAACAGTCTATTCGTCCGCTGGTGAAAACGCTGAAGAAATCGGCAACGTGTCTGACATGGTGTTCAATGCACAGGGTCAGATAACCGCCGTGGTAATTGGCGTGGGCGGTTTCCTGGGCATTGGCGAAAAGAACGTTGCAGTTCCATTCGACATGCTCGAGTTCGTTATTGCCGCCGACAACACCGAACGCTGGGTCCTGCCGACAACCACCGAAGCCCTGCAGGGTGCTCCGGACTTTGTGCAGGAAGAAGATGAGCCAGCTGATGCGGCTCCTGCCGAAGGCGCAGCTGCCCCGGCCGATGGTGGCGCAATGGCTCCGGCCGATGGTGGCGCCATGGCCCCAGCGGCTCCGGCAGCCCAGTAATCCGCCCACGGATCATTCCCTTTGAGGGCCGGCCTTCGGGCCGGCCTTTTCGCGTCAGTTTCTGGAGAAGTTACATGGCACGTTCGCTCGGCCTGATCTTGGGCCTATTGTTTCTCGCTGCACCGGCCAACGGGCAGGATGCAGCGCCTGTCGCACCTACGCAGGGGTCTAGCGAACTTGAACAAATTGGGCTTACGCCCCCAACGATATTGTCCCAGGGCTATGCGGCAAGCGGCACCGGCATTTTGGTGACCCAGCTTCTGGGTCAACAGGTTTACTCCTCCATAGCCGATGACGCGCAGGAAATCGGCACCATCAACGATATGATCGTAACCTCGGGCGAAGGACTTTCGGCCGTAGTGATCGGCGTCGGTGGTTTCCTGGGCGTCGGCAGCAAGGATGTTGCTGTCAATTTTGCCCAGCTCGAATGGGCAGAGCGCGAAGATGGCTCGCGCCGCTGGGTCCTCGGCACAACCGTAGAGGCGCTGACTGCGGCTCCAGCTTTCATCTGGGGCGAAAGCGAGGAAGCCACCGGCGAGCCGGCGCTCACGCCTGAGCAAGAGCAAGAACAGCTGGTCGAGGGCGACCCGAATGCCGTACCGGTGGATCCGGCCCTGACCACCGATCAACCCGAGCAGCAGGATGCAGCGCCTCTTAATCGCACCGGTTTTGCCGAGTTCGACGAGACGGGGCTGACTGCCGACCAGCTGCGCGGTATTGGAGTTTACGGCATCAACGACGAGTTAGTTGGCACCATAGGCGATGTGCTGACCAACCCGGATGGCAGCTTCGATGCGGTAATCGTGGACGTTGGTGGCTTTCTGGGGCTGGGCGCCAAGCCCGTGGTCGTAGGGTTCGACAATCTCACCTTCTCGGCCGATACCTTTGGCAACCGCTATCTGTTCCTCAATACCTCGCGCGAGCAGCTCGAGGCGCAGCCGGAATACAACCCGGAAACCTATGCCGAGGAGCGCGACGTGCAGCGGATGGTGATTGCACCGTGAGGCGCACTAGGACGGACAGATTTATTTAGTATAACGCAGATTAAGCGCGCAGCATTTCTTGAGCCGTGCAATGGATGGTTCATTCATCGTTTGGAACACTCAAAATGCGCCTTTTGCTTGCCGCTGCGCTGCTCCTGCTGCCGCTTTCCACTGTCCAAGCCCAGACCGAGGGCCTGACCGCCGAAGAACAAGAAATCCTGGATGGCCAGGACGTGCTTCTCTACTGCGCTACTGCCTTTGGCATGGCTACCCAAATCCCAGACCTGCCAGCTGAAAAGCAGGAGCAGTTCGACCAGCAATCGCTCGAAATGTTCGACCTTGCCATTCAGTCCTTGACTGACGGCGGCGTTGATGAAGACGGCATCAACGGCATTGCCGATGCCTATGTCGAGGAAGTCTCGCAGGCGATCACCGCCGGCGAGGAAATGCGCTTTTCGGAAGAACAGTGCCAGGCCGGCTATGACGCGATGAACGAAGGCTGAGCCACAAACTAAGGCGGCCCGGACATGCCGGGCCGCTCTCTTTGGTTGTGCCGGTTACTGGCGTGAAAACCGCAACCGGGCGATCTCGTCATATTCGGATTGCTCAATCTTGAGCTGCTCGTCTTTTTCGCGCTGGTGCTCGCGCTGGTCCAGCAGCTCGACCTTTTTGAGGTCCTCGAGCGCTTCGGCGAGCGTATCCTGCGCCGCCTCGAGCTTGCCGCGCATATCGTTGGCCGAGGCCAAGAGATTGTCGCGCCGCGTGATGGCGGCCTTGGCGAAGGTCGAATAGGCGAAATGGGCCACGTCCGAAATACCGGTCTTGGTCTGCTCGATCTCGATCTGCTGGTCGAGTTCGGCGGCCATGCGCTCGAAATCCCGCACCATCATCTCGATTTGCGCAACCTGACGGCGCTTTTCGTCCACTTGGAACTTTTTGAGCCGAATGAGGCTCTCGCTGCGCGATTTCAAGACCTGTACTCCTTACACACCAAGTCAGTTCCGGGACCAATACAACGGTCCCATCAGCCTGCCGCGCCCGCCTCGGCCACGATCGCTTCGAGCATTTTGTAGCCCTCGGCAATTGTTGTCGTTTCTTCCCGGCTCTGGCTCAAAAAAGCCTCAAGTTGCGGGTTGATAGCGATCGCACGATCCACTTTCGGATCTGACCCTTTCCGGTAAGCCCCCAGCCGGATCAGTTCCTCCATGTCCGAATAGATGGACATGAGCTCTCGCGCCTTTTGCAAGGTCGGCCGGAAATCAACCGGCACACACCCTGGCATGGTGCGCGAGATGGACCGGAGCACGTTCACTGCCGGGTAACGACCCCGTTCGGCAATGCCGCGCTCCATTACAATGTGCCCGTCAAGAATGCCGCGTACAGCATCCGCAATGGGCTCGTTGTGATCATCACCTTCCACCAAAACGGTAAAAAGTCCGGTAACAGAACCGGTAGAAGGCGTACCAGGTCCTGCACGCTCCAACAATCGTGGCAATTCGGTGAAAACAGTTGGCGGATAACCCTTCGCCGTTGGCGGCTCGCCAATGGCTAGCCCGATCTCACGCTGCGCCATGGCAAAGCGGGTGAGGCTATCCATCATGCAAAGGACACGCTTGCCCTGGTCGCGGAAATACTCGCTCAGCGCCAGCGACATGTAAGCTGCCTGTCGCCGCATCAGCGCCGCTTCATCGGATGTGGCCACGACCACTACGGCATTAGCGAGCCCCGCTTCACCCAGATATTCCTGGATGAACTCGTGCACCTCGCGCCCGCGCTCACCGATGAGCCCAATGACGGCGACATCCACATTGGTGTTGCGCGCCAGCATGGACATAAGAACAGACTTGCCGACACCCGAACCAGCAAAAATGCCCAGGCGCTGACCCTCGCATACGGTAGTGAAAGTGTTGAGACATCGCACGCCAAGATCGAGCGGATCGCCCACCCGCACCCGGTCATGCGCCAAAAGCGGGTTTTGCCGCAGAGGATAGGCCGATGCCCCACGCGGCAGCGGACCCTTGCCATCGATCGGCTCGCCATTGGCATTGATCACGCGGCCAAGCCAGGCTTGCGAGGGAAACGCCGAACCATCGTTGCGCTGGAACACAGCCTTGCAGCCGAGCCGCACGCCACTCAGTTGTCCGAACGGAAGGCACAGCGCATGCCCGTCCTTGAACCCGATGATCTCGGCGGCGAGTTGCTCATCGTTGACCGTGTCGATCTGCACCCGTCCGCCGACGCGCAGTTCGCGCACCGGACCCACGATTTCGATCAGGAGCCCCTGAACAGACTTCACCCTCCCATAGACTTCTATGTCGTCGATAGCGTCGATCGCAGTGATCAGTGCTTTCATGCCGTGTTCAGCTTCCGTTCAGCCAAGTTGCCAAACTATGGTTTCCGCGTGGCTGCGCTCAAGCGCAATCTCGAATCAGATGGTAACCGATCCTTAAGGTAAAAGCGCTATTTCAGGCGGTGGAGCATTCTGTCCGCAGCTTTGTGCCGACCCTGCTCCAAACCCCTATCAGACATCGCATTGCCTGAGTCCCCAGAGTCGCTTAAGCGGCTCACTTAAACCATTTTCTTAAGAAAAATTTATAAGATTAACCTATATATTTCAATGAGTTAAACTTAATTCACCCTAACGCCGTTTGCGTATTGCCCAACCGAATTAAACTTTGTTAACTATTTGAGCTTAGGGTTCAGTCATATCCAGTAGGGTTGGCGTGGGCAGGCCAGGTCCCACGGTTCCAGCAGGAACGAATGACAAGGGGAATATGAATGCGGGTACTCCTTATTGAGGACGACAGCGCTACGGCGCAGAGCATCGAATTGATGCTCAAGTCCGAGAGCTTCAACGTCTACACTACCGACCTCGGTGAAGAAGGCGTCGATCTCGGCAAACTCTACGACTACGATATTATCCTTCTCGACCTGAACCTTCCCGACATGAGCGGCTACGAAGTGCTTCGCACGCTCCGCGTCGCCAAGGTTCAAACGCCCATCCTAATCCTTTCCGGCCTTGCCGGCATTGAGGACAAGGTGCGTGGTCTCGGCTTCGGCGCCGACGACTACATGACCAAGCCGTTCCACAAGGACGAACTGGTTGCCCGCATCCACGCCATCGTACGCCGCTCCAAGGGCCATGCTCAGTCGGTCATCACCACCGGCGAACTCACCGTCAATCTCGACACCAAAACCGTCGAAGTGCAGACCCAGCGCGTGCACCTCACCGGCAAGGAATACCAGATGCTTGAGCTGCTGTCCCTGCGTAAGGGGACGACACTCACCAAGGAAATGTTCCTCAACCACCTTTATGGCGGCATGGACGAACCCGAACTCAAGATCATCGACGTGTTCATCTGCAAGCTGCGCAAGAAGCTTTCGGTAGCAACCGGCGGCAAGAACTACATCGAAACCGTCTGGGGCCGTGGCTATGTGCTGCGCGAGCCTGACGAGAACGAAATCTACGCCGACAACGTCGCCTGATCCCCTCAGCGCCCTTTGTCATGACAATCCGCCCCGTGTGACCTGTCACACGGGGTTTTTCGTTCAGCTTTATAGAAGCCGTCATAGCAGGCGGAACCGGCCCTTGGCGCATGCGTTAACGTCTATGAGTGAAACTCGAGGGGCAGCCAATCATGTCAGACTTGTCGCAACGCCTGCGCGAACCGCTGGTGATCATCATCCTGGTCATTGCCGTTGCCGGATGGCTGGCCTTTTTCGCTATGTGGATCAATTCGGCGAGTCAATCGAACCAACAGCAGCAAACCATTGCCACTCTGACCGCCGAGCGCGACGACGTGGCCCAGCGGCTGAACGCCCAGGAAACCGCACAGGGCGAGCTGGTCGAGCTCCAGGCTCAGATTGCCACCGCGCAGCAGGATCTTGCAGCCAATACGGCATCGCTTGAAACCGTGCGCAATGATCTGACCGCCCGCCAGACGGAACTCGAAACCCTCACAGCCGATCTCGACGCACGCCGCGCCGAAGCTACGACCCTGCAACAGCAGGCTGACGCTGCTAGCCAGCAGACTGCCGAATTAACGGCGCAGCAGCAAGACTTGCAGGGCCAGATCGACACGGCCAACCAGCAATTGACCGATGTTGGCGCTCGCCTGGAGGCCGCACGCCAACAGGAGGCTTCTGCTACGGCGAATGCGGCCCAGCTAACCAACGAAGCCGCAACAACGACCGGCAACCTGGCTGATCTGCAAGGACAATTACAGACTGCCCGGGAGCAGTTGACCGCAGCACAGACGCAATTGGCAGAGCTTGCCGGCCAAAGCGAGACGGCTGGTACTGATCTGCAAGCCCTGCAGCAAGAGGTGGCGGCGCTGCAAACCCGCCGGGACGAGCTGACCGCTGAAGTGCAGAATTATGAGGACCAGCGCAACCAGCTCCAGCCGCAAGTAGATGAGCTTGCCCGCACCATCACGGAGCGAGGCCAGGAACTGACTGCCCTAGAGGAACGCATAGCTGCAGCCGTGGCCAGGGCCGATGCTGCCGCGCCTATGGGGCGCTACACAGTAGCAGGTGACGGCGAGGCCCGCGGGCTTGCCCTCGCGCTCGATCCAGCCGGCAAGTTCACCCTGAGTGACCGGGGCAATCGCACTGTCACCGGCGATTATGTGCTGACCGATAACCAACTCGAATTGGCTAATGCTCAAGGCGCTATCGGCAGTGCGACCTTCCCGATGATCTGTCCCGTCGCCAGCAACGACAATGGCTTTACTATCGGCGAGGCACCCGGCTGCGTGTTGTCTGGCTTGGCGTTCGACCGCGCACCATAAAGCGTCGAGGCGAACGGCGGCTTCCACTTCTTCTTGCCCCTGCGATATCACCCCGGCCTTGAGCCGGGGTTTATTTTGAGCGTAAATAATTTTTGTCGGATGTCGAAACGCTGTATGCGCCCTCGTCATGATGTCAGATGCGCCATCAAACTCAGGCGCTAAGAGAGGAAATCACCATGATCCGCACAGCATTGACAGCCGCAGCCCTGCTGCTTAGCGCTCCAGCCTTTGCCCAGACCGAGCCGGTCGGCGACACTGTCGAAATCAACGGCATGGACATTTATTACGAAGTTTCCGGCGAAGGTGACCCGCTGGTGGTGCTGCATGGCGCCTATATGAACATTTCGTCCATGGGCGAGATCATCCCTGAATTGGCCAAGACGCATAAGGTCTACGCCATCGAATTTCAGGGGCATGGGCGCACCAATGACATCGACCGCCCGATTACCTACCCAAACCTGGCAGATGACGTTGCCGCCTTCATGGACGAGGTGGAACTGGAGAAAGCCGATATCTTCGGCTATTCGATGGGGGCCGCAGCAGGCTTGCAACTGGCCATCCGGCACCCCGAAAAGGTCGATCAACTGATTGCCGCCTCTGCGGCCTATGATGTTTCCGGCTGGCAGCCGGCCTTTGTCGAGTTCATCCCGCAAATGTCGCCCGAAATGTTCATCGGCACACCCATGGAAGACGAATGGAAAAAGCTGGCGCCCAATCCAGAAGGCTTCCGGAGCGTTGTTGAAAAGCTAATCGCGCTCGAGAAACAGCCTATGGCCTGGGAAGCGGACGTCAAGGCGCTGAAATCTCCCGTGCTTATCATCACCGGCGATGCCGATGTCGTAACGCTGGAACATTCCGTGGCCCTGTTTCGCCTTTTGGGCGGTGGTGTGCTGGGCGACATGGGCACGCCCCTTTCGCCCTCCCGCCTGGCCGTTCTACCAGCAAGTTCGCACACGGCTGTCATCAACCAGACACCGCTGCTGCTCGGCTTCATCGAGCCATTCCTTGAGGGCAAAACCCCTCCCGGCTTCATGGGAATGTAAGCAACAAGGGCGAGCAGAAGCTTGCCGCGGCGGGTCAATGCTGGTTTGATCCGCCGCTATGAATACCCAGTCCGACATCCACAACGCCATCAACACCGTCTGGAAAAACGAACAGCCCCGGCTTATTGCCGGGCTCACCCGCATGGTTCGGGACATCTCTCTGGCCGAAGAACTGGCGCAGGACGCGCTGGTCATTGCGCTTAAAAGCTGGCCCGAAAGTGGCTTGCCGAAAAACCCCGGTGCGTGGTTGATGCAGACGGCCAAGCGCCGCGCGATCGATCTGTTCCGGCATCGCAAGATGGCTGCGGAGAAGCTGGTCGAAGTTGGCCATGGCATCGAAACTGATGCGCCTGATCATGAAGCGGCGCTGCACGACAATCTGGATGATGATGTCGGCGACGATCTCCTGCGGCTGATTTTTACCTCATGCCATCCCATCCTGCCCGCCGAATCGCGCGTTGCGTTGACCCTGCGCCTGCTGGGCGGGCTCACGACGGAAGAAATTGCCCGCGCTTTTCTTGCGGCCGAGCCAACCATAGGGCAGCGCATCGTGCGCGCAAAGAAAACCATTGCCGAAGCCGGCATTCCCTTTGAAGTGCCGCGCGGGCCGGAGCGCACCGAACGTCTCTCATCGGTCCTTGGCGTGCTCTACCTGATCTTCAATGAAGGCTACTCCGCCACCTCGGGCGATGATTGGTTGCGCCCGCAATTGTGCAACGAGGCCATCCGGCTTGGCCGGGTGCTGGTCCGCCTGACGCCTCAGGACTCAGAGGTTCACGCCCTAGTGGCGCTCATGGAGATCCAGGCATCGCGTGCAGCAGCCCGGACCGATAACAAGGGGCAGCCGGTACTTTTAAGCGATCAAGATCGCAGTCTTTGGGATCAGAACCTGATCAAGTCAGGTCTGCGCGGGCTTGAGCAAGCCATAGCCTTGGGCGGTGCCAACCGTCCCTATGCTCTCCAGGCAGCCATCGCCGCCTGCCATGCCCGGGCACAAAGCTCTGAAGACACCGATTGGGCCCTCATAGCCGGGCTTTATAGAAATCTTGGACAGGTTACGCCATCGCCCGTGATCGAGCTCAACCGGGCAGTCGCTGTTTCGATGGCCGAGGGCCCAGCCGCCGGTCTTGCGATCATCGACACCATCAAGGACGATCCGGCGCTCAGAGCCTATCATCTGCTCTATGGCGTACGCGGCGATATGCTAAGTAAATTGGGCCGCCACACCGAAGCGATGCTCGAGTTCCGCCGTGCCGCGGAACTCACGCGCAATGCGCGGGAGCGGGCCTATTTGATGGGGCGGGCGGAGGGAACGGCTTAAGCTGCCAGTTCGAACTTGGACTCGAGGATCGTCCGGTCGAACGGTTTCATCATGTAATCGCTCGCGCCGGCCTTAAGCGCCATGGCGATGGCGCCGATATCGTTCTCGACTGTGCAGTAAACGACGCGCGGCTTTTCCCCGCCGACATAGGCGCGCAGGAGCTTGAGAAAATCCAGCCCACCCAGGATAGGCATGCTCCAATCGAGCAAGATCGCGTCTGGCATTTCCTGCCGGCACTTGTCGAAGGCTTCCTGCCCGTCTTCGGCTTCGTCGACGATGTAGTCCATATCCTCCAGAATACGCCGCGCAACTTTGCGCACGACGCTGGAGTCATCGACGATCAAGCAGGATTTCATCACTACCGGTTCCGCAGAGGCTGACGCACAACACGATTATGAACACGACATCCTACGGATTGGTTAGCGTCAGGCCGACACTTCGCTTGTTGCTTCCTCAAGCACCTTGGGAATGGCCGTAAAATAAAACACGGCATCCTCAATGCCGATGTCGATCTCCATGTTGGTCATGCGCGCCAAGAGCCCGGTATAGAACGGCTGGATGCCCCGCGCGTCGACCGATCCTTCTTCCGGCATGCCGGACAAAAGTCCTGCAGCGCCCGAAGGGATCAACGTTTTCTGCCGCTTGTCCGGATCGCTCTTGGAGGTGAACTCAAACTTCTCACTGCCTGCATCGCCGGAGATAGAAGCCGTGACATGCCCGCCACGCGGCACCGACATGGCGGCAATCAGCAGCATGTTCATGAAGAGCTTGGCCTTGTGCTTGGGCAACAGGATCAGCGGCACGTTCCATTCAAGATCAGCCTTTTCAATCTCGAACAAAATACGCGCTACGCGCTCGCATTCGCGAGTGTCGATATCGGTGCCCGCGGTCGAGGATGCGCCATAGGCCAGGCGCGCGAATTCCAGCTTCGCCCGGCTTTGGCGGGCGGCGCTGGCGATCAGATCGCGTGCCCCATCGGCCATTTCGGTCTGGTTAGGGTCCGACAAGACTTCGAGCCCATTGCCGATTGCGCCGATCGGGTTGATCAGATCGTGGCAAACCCGGCTGCACAGCATGGCGGCAAGATCGGTTGCCTGAAGCTCGATGATATCGGCCATAGGGAAGGTCTCCGTAGGGCGGCATGCCGCCAAGAATCACATTGGCCAGACATTAGTGGGAGATGGTTAAAAGTGGACCACAAAAACCCCAAAGGGCGTCAATTGACCGAAAGCTGTGTCGAAAGCGCCGGCCACTTTTCCTCTCCAGTGCGCGCGGCAGCATCGGGCGCCAACAGGAATGCCTCGCGATTGGCGGCTGAGTAAAATAGATATAGCCGCTGCTTGAACACCGTATAAATGCGGGCATCGCTGTCAGCGACAAAGCCGCGCGACACGCCCATGCCGTCGTGCCCGCCATATTGCGGAGCGTAGATTTCGGGCGCATTCTTGAACACGTCGCGATTAGCGGCCGTGGCAAAATACCAAGGGACGTTCTGCCAGGTGAACTCATAATCAGGGCTCCCCTGCAGCGGAGCGGCTTCGGTGAAATAGCTCACCGGATCATAGCCTGAGATGGCGATCCCTGTCAGCGGATCGGTGACGATCAACGTCACGACCGACTGCGCCCGTACCGGTGCGATTGCGGCACAAACCATGCCGAACAGCGGCAAAACAAAGGCGAGCATGGTTAAGATTTGTTTAGAGGTTTGCGTCATTATGGATCCAATGACCGGCAGGCCGGGCATGCGGGTTCGTCGGCTAAAACTAGGGTCTAAGCCTTAACGAGCCCGTAACTGCCCTAAGCGCCGTCGCCCCAGGAGATCCCAGATGATCAAGCGCTTCGCCCTCCTTTTTGCCCTGCTGGTGGCCCTGGCTGCCCCGGCGGCCCCGGCTTTCGCCCAAGGTTCACTGAGCGACACCTATTCGGGCGAGGAATTGGTTGACAGCGGGCGCGCCTTTTTCGGCAGCGCTTCGCAAGGGCTGGCCTCGGTCGTCGAGCGTGCGGTTAGCCAGTTCGGATCGCCCAACGGCTATATCCTTGGCGAAGACGCGGGCGGCGCGCTGTTCGCTGGCGCGCGCTACGGCGAAGGCACCGTCTATACTCGCAACGCCGGACAATACGCCGTCTTCTGGCAAGGCCCCTCCATTGGCTTCGACGTGGGTGGCGACGGCTCCAAGGTGATGATGCTGGTTTACAACCTTAACCAGATCGGTGACGTGCTCGGCCGCTATGCTGGTGTCGATGGCTCGGCCTATGTGCTCGGCGGGTTCGGCATGACAGTGATCAAGCGCGGTCCAGTCGTCATGGTCCCCATTCGCTCCGGTGTCGGTGCGCGCCTGGGCGTCAACATCGGTTACCTCAACTTCACCAACGAGCCCACCTGGAACCCCTTCTGACAAAGGCCTGGCCGTACCGATCGCCCCAACCTGCTCCAGTCCAACGCAGTTGATGCATTCTCGCCACGCCTGTGAAATAAGAGGCGCCATATCCTTGCGCGGCTTGGCTCTGCCGGGCCGCTCGCGCGTTAGGGTTAATGGCTGGCGAAGATGGCGAGGCCTCGCCTGAGGTGCCAGAGAAGGACAAGTCCGTGTCTTACCTGTAGCGCGGTCGTGGAGCTCGGCTGATGCTGATCGAAAACATGATGTATTTCGCGTTAGGCGCGCTGGTAGCGGGCCTGTTGGCTCTCATCATCCTGCCCGCCGTGTGGAAGCGCGCCGTGCGCCTTACTAAGCGCCGCATCGAGGCTGCCACGCCTATCACCATGGCCGAGTTCCGGGCCGACAAGGACCAGTTGCGGGCCGAGTTCGCCCTGTCCACCCGGCGGCTGGAGATGAACGTCGAGACCCTGCGCAAGAAGCTCACCGAGCAGCTCGCCGAGGTTAACCAGAAGCGCGCCGATCTGGCAGCGCTCAAGTCCGAACGCGACAAGCACCTCGATGTGGTGCGGGAACTCGAAGCGCGTGAAGCCGAACTGCACGCTCGCGTCACTGAGCTTGAACGCGAAGGCACTGATCTAGCCCAACGCTTGCGCATGCGGGACCGCGAGGTCGAAGTGCGCACCCAGGAACTCGGCAAGCTGCGCGACAGCGTACGCCAGAGCCTGCCAGCCGGTTTGCTGGTTGATCCAAATACCCTTTCGGGCGATTACAGCGAAGATATCGACCGCCTGAGTGCAGCCTTGGCCGTCGAAACCAGGCGCGCTGCATTCCTTGAGGATCAGGCTCGCAGCCTTATTGCGCGGCTCGAAAATTCGGACCGCCGCAGCACCGAAACAACGGCTGCCATTGCCCGGATGCGCGACGCGCTTAATGACCGGGACGATAGCAAGAGCGCCGATGCGGAAAGTCTTGTTGCCGCCGAAGCGCGCATTGCGAGTGCCGAAAACCGGCTCAATGCTCTGCTTGCCGAAACAGGCCAGGTGGTGGAAATCTCCGTTGGCCGTGCCGAGCAATTGCTTGCCGACAAGCTGACGCTCGAAGCTGAAGTCGAAAGCCTGCGCACCAAAGTTGCGAATGTCGAAAGTACGATTCTGGCCGATTGGGACAGCGAGCGGCTCGAAGAAGCGCATCTGCGCGAGCGGCTGAACGACATTGCCGCCAGCGTCAGCCGCCTGGTTTATGCCGTGGAGACTGAAAATACCTCCGCTAATAACCCAGAAGAAAGCTTGTTCGACCGCGTTCAGCGCTTCGCCGGCGATGGCGAAAGCTTCAACGAAGTGCCCGTGAGACCCGCTCGCGAGCGTCCCGGCGCAGTTTCCGATCGCATGGCCGCACTGCGGGAAATCCAGGGCCGCTAACTTAATCTCCAAGCACTACGCTGCGCGTCACCTCACCTGTGCCCTGATCGAACAGCGCCAATGTCGTGACACCATCGATTGTGTAGGTCACGTTGATCGCCCCTTCGCTCACCAGCGCCGAGACCACTTCGGCCCCGGCAGGCAGCACGACACGCTCCGCCACCGTTGGCGGGGGAGCATCTCGCATGACGCGATAGACAAGGGCGAAGCCAATCGCCATAAAGCCGAGCAACAGGATGCCGATCGATATTCCGAACGAACGGCGCGCCTTGCTGAACATGGCCAGCGCCTCGGGGGATAGTGGCTCGTCCGCTTTGGGGCCGCCGGGCCCGGTCTCGTTAGGATTGCTCATGGCCGAAAATACCACACTGGAGTTCGAGGGCGACGAAGTCGAAATCGTCGTCGATAGCGAAATGGCTAGAGGCCGGCTCGATGCGACCCTAGCCAAGGTGCACACCGTGCTGAGCCGCAATCGCATCAAGGATTTGATCCTTGAGGGTGCTGTCACCATCAACGGCAAAGCCGTCAGCGAGCCCAAATATCGGCTTAGCGCTGGCGAGACAATCGTTCTTCTTGCCCCACCGCCCGAAGATGCCGAACCGCACCCCGAAAACATCCCGCTTGACGTCCTTTACGAGGATGACCAACTGATCGTCATCAACAAGCCGGTCGGCATGGTGGTGCATCCGGCCCCCGGCTCGCCAGACGGCACGCTGGTCAACGCCTTGCTGTTTCACTGTGGCGATAGCCTCGTCGGCATTGGGGGGGTCAAGCGGCCCGGCATCGTGCATCGGCTCGACCGCGACACGTCGGGCGTAATGGTCGCCGCCAAGACGGAGAAGGCGCACAAGCACCTCTCCGAGCAATTTGCCGACCACGGCCGGACTGGCCCACTACACCGCGCCTACCTTGCCTATGTCTGGGGCTCGACAGAAACCGGCAAGGGCACCATCAATGCCCCGCTCGGACGCGACCAGAACAATCGCCTCAAGCAAGCGGTGCGCAAGGATGGCCGCGAAGCCATTACCCACTATTTCGTCGAACAGCGCTTTGGCGACGAAGGCTGGGACATCACGCGCGTGCAGTGTCATCTTGAAACCGGGCGCACCCACCAGATTCGCGTGCACATGGCGCATATCGGCCATCCACTAGTAGCCGACAGTGTCTATGCTTCAGGTTACGCGACCAAGATCAACAAGCTGCGCGCCGATTTAGTCGCGCCGATCCAGGCGCTGGGTCGCCAGGCGCTTCATGCCGCAGAGTTGGGCTTCGAACATCCTATCACGCAAGAAGAAATGTTCTTTGAAGCCCCCCTGCCCCCTGATCTTGAAGCATTGCAGGAGGCGCTCGAAAGCTACAACAAGGCTTTCTCTCGGTAGCGATTCACTGCATGGTGAATGAACCGGACCTTGTACATGAGCGTATTGCTACCAAGAGCGCATGGCGACGCTCCGCGATTTCTTGCGTATTTGTAACCGATTTGGCAGCCTAATCCTCTTACATTCGCCGAATTACCGATTATATATCCATCGTAGTTTGCCGATGGTCCAGATGGACGCTGGCGAAGCTATCTGCCCTGGTTGGGCGCCGCTGCGGTTTGGGAAACTTTGCAGCAATGGGGCGCGCCCAATGTGGGGGAACATGAAAGGGGTGCAATCATGGCCCAGACCAATCTTCCAGTCCTCTCAGCCGAAGGTGGCCTCAGTCGCTATCTTCAGGAAATCCGCAAGTTCCCCATGCTGGAACCGGATGAGGAATTTATGCTGGCCAAGCGCTACAAGGAACACGCCGATCCGGGCGCTGCCCAGAAGCTAATTACCTCGCATCTACGCCTCGTGGCTAAGATCGCTATGGGCTATCGCGGCTATGGCCTGCCGATTTCGGAAGTGATCTCGGAAGGCAATGTCGGCCTCATGCATGCGGTCAAGCGCTTCGAGCCCGACAAGGGCTTCCGGCTCGCGACCTATGCCATGTGGTGGATCCGGGCAGCGATCCAGGAATACGTCCTGCGCTCCTGGAGCCTGGTCAAAATCGGCACGACCGCAGCCCAGAAGCGGCTGTTCTTCAACCTGCGCAAGGTGAAGGGCCAGATCGCCGCGCTTGATGATGGTGCGCTGCATCCTGACCAGATCGCCCAGATCGCCACGACGCTGAACGTCACGGCCGAGGATGTGGTCTCGATGAATGCACGCCTGTCCGGAGACGCCTCGCTCAATTCGCCCATGCGGGCGGATGAAGGCTCGTCCGAATGGCAGGATTGGCTCGTCGACGAAACGCCAAGCGCTGAAACCCGGTTGGGCGACAGCGAGGAATATTCGGAGCGCATGGGCTTGCTCAACAGCGCCATGGACGTGCTCAATGAGCGCGAAAGGGCAATCTTCCATGCCCGTCGCCTGCAGGAAAATCCCTCGACACTTGAGGAGTTGGCCCAGCAATACGATGTCAGCCGCGAGCGCATCCGGCAGATTGAAGTGCGGGCTTTCGAGAAGGTACAGGACGCGGTCAAGGAAGCTGCTCGGTCGCACTAGGCATTGGCGATTGAATGATGAAGGCGGGCCTTGTGCCCGCCTTTTTTCGACACTCAGGGCGAAGCATAGCCTTGGCTTGCCGCGATCAGGTCCCACAGGCGCTCCTTAGGTAGGATAAGCAGCCAGGGCGTGCTGTCTGCCGGAACGATCTCGACAGGTCCACCGGTCCCCTCGTTGGATGTGCCGATCAAGCCACCCGGCTCCAGGGTCAGGCCATCCATAGGATAGAACAGGCCCTGCGATCGCTCGAAATGGATCGGCAATAGCGGGTGGATGGAAATCCGCTCACGCGGGTCTGCGTCGAATGTAATGGGCCCCACTACGGCCAGCGCCACATCGATCTCGTCAACGAGTAACAGGCGCCGGGTGGGCGCATATTGCAGCACGGCGCTAAGCGCGGCGAGCGTATGGTCGAGCCGCTTGCCGGTCATGCCCAATGCCAGCGTCACCGGCGCTTGCGTGGAATAGAGCGCCTTCTGGAAGTCCGTCGTGATCTGTTCGGGAATATGGATGACTTGCGTCCGCTGCTCCCATCCCGCTCGGTCGGCGAGCGAATCAAGATCGCCGATGATGGCCTTCGGCACTAGACCCGCCGCCCCGATAGCATCGCCACCACCATCGGCACCGACCAGCGCCACGCCGCGCCGGTTCAGTTCCACAAGCAGGCCAGGCTCAACGGCCCCTCCGCCAACAATGGCCGTGGGTCCGTCAAAGACGAGGATTGGCGCATCCGCCGCCGCTACGGAAGTCTCTTGCACTGTCACAATGCTCTCATTAAGTTTGCAGTGTCTCGCTGGGGTGTTCCGCAAAGTTGCGGAGCTGAGAGTTACCCATTGAACCTGAACCAGGTCATGCTGGCGGAGGAAGTTCGAGATGGCAAGAGCGTCTCGACGCGTCCCGCCATTGACACCATCCCTTCACTCATGGCCGCAACCTTTGAAGGAATTGACCCATGGTCAAATTCACATCCATTGCGCTTGCGGTCCTATCCGGACTCATCGCCTTGCCCGCCGCCGCGCAAGATGCGCCCAAGCTCACCATCTACACTTATGACGGCTTTGCCGCCGAATGGGGTCCCGGACCCGGGCTCAAGGCGGGCTTTGAAGCCATTTGCGGCGGTTGCACGGTCGAGTTCATTGCGGCCGACAGTTCCATCGGCACCCTGCGCCGCGTGCAACTCGAGGGTGAAACCACCGAGGCCGACCTGATTGTGGGCCTTGATACCGCCATCGCCGGAGAAGCGCGTGAAACAGGACTGTTTGCCGATCACGCGCTCGATCTCGCAAACCTGAGCCTGCCGTCTGCATGGACGGACGCACAATTTGTGCCGTTCGACTACGCGCACTTCGCCTTCGTCTACGACACTGACACGGCCGCCAACCTGCCCAAATCTTTTGAAGAGCTAATCGCCTTACCGGACGACTTCAAGATTGTGGTGCAGGACCCGCGCTCGGCAACACCGGGGCTTGGGCTCGTCCTTTGGATCGCCGCAGCTTACGGAGACCGGGCGCCTGAAATCTGGGCGGGCCTCAAGCCACACATCCTGACCGTCACGCGCGAATGGAGCGAGAGCTACAATCTTTTCCTTGAAGGCGAGGCGGACATGGCGCTGAGTTACACAAGTTCGCCCGCCTACCACATCGTTTCAGAGGGCGACGACACTATCCATGCAGCGCTTTTTAGCGAAGGCCATCTCGCGCAGACTGAGGTCGCCGGCATGCTCAAATCGTCTGACCAGCCTGAGCTTGCGCGCCAGTTCCTCCAGTACCTGGCTTCGGTGGACGGGCAAAAAATCATTCCGACCACCAATTGGATGCTGCCGGTCGTTGATCTGGGCGATGCACTCGACCCGGCCTTTGCCACCCTGCCCCAGCCGGAAAAAACGCTAAGCGTGAGCGACGAGGAAATCGCTGCCAACAGCCAGCGCTGGATCGACGAAATGCTGCAGGCCGTGCAGTAGGCACGCTGGCTGTGAGCACCCCCGCGGCAGATCCCTCCCCACAATGGGGAGGGAGACAATCGCATCATCTTCGGTGGCGCAAACTGGCCCTACCCCATCGTCCGCTCCGCATTGGCTCGGCGCTAGCCCTTGCCGCAGCGGTTGCGATGCTGATCGTCTTGGTCCTTTGGGCCATCTTCGATGCCGCTACAGACAATGGCAACGCTTCGCGCATCGACATCCTGCACCTCCTTCGAATGACGGCGATCCAAGCGAGCCTAACGACAGTTCTATCCATCACGGTCGGGATGGCCCTTGCCTGGTCCTTGAACCGGCTGAGATTTCCCGGCCGCGACCTCGTCGTCGGCCTTTTCGCAGCCGCGATCGTCACGCCCGGCATGGTGGTGGCTTTCGGTCTTCTCGCTATCTGGGGCCGCAATGGCTGGCTCAATCAGGCGAGCGAAGCGCTGTTCGGATTTTCCTTGGGCAGTCCTGCCTATGGACTCTCCGGCATTTTGTTGGCTCATGTCATCCTCGATGGTGCCTTCGCTGCCCGCATCATGCTCGCGCGGCTCGATTCCATACCTGCCAATCGGCTCAAGACCGGTCAGTCGCTTGGCCTGTCGGCCTGGACGCGGTTCAGCATCATTGATTGGCCTGCCTTGCGCGGCACGATACCTGGCGTCGCGGCTATTATATTCCTTCTGGCTTTTACCAGCTTCCCCATCGTTCTGCTCTTAGGTGGCGGTCCTGCCAACCAGACGCTGGAAGTTGCCATCTATGCCGCCGTGCGGCAGGATTTCGATCTGGGCGGCGCCGTGCGGCTGGCGGCAACCCAGATCGGCGTCTGCTCGGTGATCATCCTTGCCGCCTCGGCGCTGGCGCCTGTCCCAACTGGCTTTGGCGCCTCAAGCGTGCCTCGCTGGCGGGACACGTTTCCTGCCCGGCTCTTGCAAACCGGCGTGCTCGCAATTGCCCTACTGGCCTTTGCACTACCCCTGTTGTCGGTTCTGGTCGACGGTGCCGGCAGCATCGGCCGGGTGCTGCAGCAGCCGGCATTCTGGTGGGCCACGATGAGTAGCCTCCTGATCGGCATTGCGTCGGCTATCCTCACCCTCTTCATGGCTCTGGCGCTTGCCACGGGACGGGCGGCCAGCGCCCATGCGCCGCTGCGCACTATACTCGGCATGCCGGCCTTCGCTTATCTCGCTGTGCCAGCCGTGGTGCTGTCGCTGGGCTTCTTCCTGCTGGTCCGGCATTTGGGGGTAGCGCCGGGGCAGGCAGCGCCGTTCGTCGTGATTCTGGGCAACAGCCTGTTGGCGTTGCCCTTCGCCATAGCGACGCTGGGTCCACCGCTTGAGGCAATCGCCCGTAGTCGCGGCAAGCTTATCCGCTCGCTGGGACTATCCGGCTGGCAGCAGTTTAAGCTAGTCGAACTGCCCCTGATCGGACGCGACCTTGGCGTCATGCTGGCCCTGTCGTTCTGCTTCTCACTGGGCGATCTGGGCGTCATCGCGCTGTTTGGGACGCAGGACTTCCAAACCTTACCGCTGATGATGTTTCGCGCGCTCGGCTCCTATCGCAACAACGACGCTGGCGCCATTGCGGCACTCCTCCTAATTGGCACGATCCTGGCCTTTTCCGGCCTGCCGAAGCTCTTTGAAAGGCTCGCCAATGCTGCGCGTTGACGATGTGTGCTATGCTCATCTGGGCCAGCAGATGGAATATTGTTTCAGCTTCACGGCCGAAACAGGGGCAGTTACGGCAATCTCGGGTCCGAGCGGCTCGGGTAAATCGACGCTGCTTGACCTTGTTGCCGGTTTTCTTCTGCCCCGTTCAGGCAAGATCACTTTGGACGGCACCGACCTTGTTACGATGTCACCCGAGCAAAGGCCTATTTCGCTCCTGTTGCAGTCGGAAAGCCTGTTCGATCATCTAAGCGCCGGGCGCAATACAGAATTGGGCTTGCCCCGGACCACATTGCGCTCCGATGGGGGCAAAGCCGTCGAACAGGCTTTAGCGGAGGTCGGACTTTCTGGCATGCAGCGGCAAATTGCGTCCACCCTGTCCGGCGGCCAAAAGCAGCGCGTCGCCTTGGCCAGAACGCTGCTGCGTAGCCGCCCTGTTTTGCTGCTGGATGAACCATTTTCAGCGCTGGACGACGAAACGCGGGTGACAACCCGAGATCTTGTCCGAACTCTAACGCTACGTCATGGCTGGCACACGATCCTGGTCAGCCATCACGCCGATGACATCGAGCAACTCGCCCAAAGGCGATATCGCATTAATGCGGGACGGCTTGAGCCCTATTGAGCCCAAGCCGTGAAAACCTCGTTGAACATGGTCTGCGCAGGCGCATCTTTTTCAAGTGTGATGATAGCGTTCCGTCCGGTGCCGTAAACCACTGCCAAATCCATCCACTGACGGCTCTGTAGCAGATCGGTATTGGTCGCCAGATCTTCGGCCGAAGCACTCAGGGCAAAGAGGAAGGAATTACCCACTACACGCGCCGATGCACCAACTAGCGGAGTTCCGGGTACTAATTCTTCGCTCTTCAGTAGAACGCCGGGGAGATTGGCAATCGTACCACCGATAAAAGTGTCGCTGACGTCGAAGTTCACTTCCATCAGATGACTTGCCGGTAGGCTCGGATCGGAATTCTTGCGAATGATGATCTGAACACCCAGGTTACGCGCCGGAATGCTGGCACTGCCAATAATAGTAGGCAGTCCTAACTCATCCTCGCCACGCGTCCACTCAATCGTACCGGAGAATGGTACCGCTCCCGTCCGGCCATCGGCGCTCGCCTCAAGCAGAAGCGATTGGCTACCAGCCAGAACCGCCGGGTCCACTGATGCGGCCGGATCGGCAACATCGGCCACCGCAGGATCTTGGCCGGGCAGCCGCTCCTCGGTTTTTGGGTCGCTGGAGGGGCTGATGTCGGGCAATACGTTCGACGGGGCGGGCTCGGGTGTAGCTGGTTCTGGCGTTGGGGCCAGCCGCTCTTCCGGCTGCAAGGTTTCAATAGTCGGCGCCGGCGCAGGATCGGGCGCGGTTGCGGTGATACTTGGACCTTCGGGCGGCAGTGCTTCCTCCGGCTGAGCCGGATCGAGCGTTGGGGTCGTGCTGGGGGTGATATCAGCCGTTTCGGTAACCGGCTGACTTTGGCCAAACATCTGGTCGAGATCGATATAGCCTTCCCGCCAAGCCCAGAACCCGGCGCCGCTTGCGCCAATCAGCAGCACGGCAAACACGATCAGAAAAATGGTAACGCCCGCGCCGGAACGCGGGTTCGTTGCCGCAGCAGCGGCAAAGCCGCTCGCATCAGGCTCTGCTGGAATAGGCGTTTTAGGCGCCGCAAACATCCTGTTTGCCGCTTCCCGCGCGCTTTCAGCCGCAGGCTCAGCAGGTTCGCCGCGGGCTTCACGATCGAGCGCTTCTATCGCACGCTCAATGACGCTTTCGGCTTCGCTCGGGTCGGGCTGGCTGGACTCCAGCTCGACTTCCCGGACGCTTGAAAGGGCTGTTTCGACCGGCTGCGTTCCTGGAATAATCAGCGGAACGACATCTTGCTGCCGGGCTACAGCCTGATTGCGGCCGATCGCCGGCTCCAGCCTGGGCGCGGCGCTGCCTGAGTTTGCGGCAAGCGGATGGGTGTCGCGCCGCGGTTCGATGCTCATAGTCTTCGCCGGCGCCTCACTGATACGCGGCTTGGATGGTATCGGCGACGTGGGACCAGATTTCACAACGCTGATCGGCGTAGTTCGTAGCCCGGGCTTAGGCTCTGCTGGGGCCTCGACGGGGTCCGCTGGCTGATCGGAGGCTACGACGCTCGTGCCCGACGCCGCAGCAGCCTGAGTAATGATGTCCTCGATGGATACAATCTTGACAGGGGGCTGTGGCGGATCTTCTTTCGGCTTGGATTTTGGTTCCGGCTTGCTGGCCTCAAGCGGCCGCAGCGTTTCGACCGGCTGCTTGGTCTCGACAGGCTGAGGGAGTTCTTCCGCCACGGGAGGAGGCGCAGGCGGGCCAGCCGGCTCTTGCTCGACATTGGCGGGTTTGGGAGCGAAGCGCGATGCCATTGCGGCATCGCGGCCAAGCGAGATGATTGCTTCGCTGGCTTCCTGTTCAACCTGGCGGATACAATCTTCGAGCTGCAGCCGGTGTTGAGTGATGTCGCGAGCAGGCAATGGCGGCTGGATGGCGCGCAACTGCCCCACTAGAGCCGAGCGCGCCTTTTCGTAAACCGCACGGCGTGCGGCACCATTATTCTCCGGCAGTGCCGAGATGGCCCGGCGCAACAGCTCTTTGTAGTCCGCCATTGGTTACTTGATACTCACTATGTCAGCGACGTGTTGTAACAAAAAATCTCAGTCTTGGAATGGGTCAACGACAAGGATGGTATCGAGCCGTTCCGGGCTCGTCGACAACATAGCTACGGGAGCCTCGATCTGCTCCTCGATGTAGCGGACATATTTTACTGCTTGGGCAGGTAAATCAGCCCAGCTGCGCGCTCCCGCAGTGGTTTCCGACCAACCCTCAAGCGTTTCGTAAATCGGCTTAACGCGCGCTTGTGCTCCCATTGAGGCGGGCAAATAATCTATGCGTGATCCATCAAGCTCATAACCGACGCAGACCTTGATCTCCTTTAGGCCATCCAGAACATCAAGCTTGGTGAGTGCAATGCCTGAAATTCCTGAGGTCTTGACGGTTTGGCGAACCAAGACTGCATCAAACCAGCCGCAGCGGCGCGGGCGGCCCGTGTTGACGCCGACTTCGCGGCCAACGCTTGCCAAATGACGGCCGATTTCGTCATCGAGTTCGCAAGGGAACGGACCTTCACCGACACGGGTTGTGTACGCCTTGGTAATGCCGAGCACATAGCCGATAGCCGTCGGCCCAAGGCCTGAGCCGGCGGCTGCCTGGCCGGCTACAGTGTTGGAGGAGGTGACGAACGGATAGGTGCCATGGTCGTTGTCCAGCAGTGCGCCTTGTGCGCCCTCGAACAAGATACGGGCGCCCGCCCTGCGCTTGTCATCGAGCACCTTCCAGACCTGGTCCATGAAGGGCAAGATCTCGGTAGCAACTGCGGTGAGCTCGTTATAGATCTTCTGTGCTTCAATCTCAACCAAGCCCATGCCGCGGCGCAGTGCATTGTGATGGGTCAACAAGCGCTCGATCTTGACCATGAGCGTATCGGGTTCGCTGAGGTCGATGAGCCGGATGGCGCGGCGGCCAACCTTGTCCTCATAGGCCGGGCCGATGCCGCGCTTGGTGGTGCCGATCTTAAGACCGGAATTGGAGTCCTCGCGGATAGCATCGAGTTCGCGATGCAGCGACAGGATCAGCGGCGCGTTGTCGGCAATGCGCAGGATCTCGGGCGTGATCTTGACGCCCTGGCCGCGCAGCTTCGCCATCTCCTGCACAAAGTGGTGCGGATCAACGACCACGCCATTGCCGATCACCGAGAGCTTGCCTTGGACTAGACCCGAAGGCAGAAGCGCCAGCTTGTAGCTGACCCCATCGATGACTAGCGTATGACCGGCATTGTGGCCGCCATGGTAGCGCACCACCACATCGGCGCGTTCCGAGAGCCAATCGACAATCTTGCCCTTGCCCTCGTCGCCCCATTGCGAGCCGACGACAACCACATTAGCCATGAAAATTCTTCTCCAGATAGGCGCGACACCGAGGGTCCGGCAATTGCGCCGCACCCACCTTCCAATTGGACGGCTGCCTTCCGGCCGATCTTGGTAAAGGTTTGATCATGGCCGAATAACTGCTAAGTCCGACTGTCCTTACATCACCAGGGCCCAGATGACCAAGCCGCTCGTGTCGGAAAATCGGGGCATAACTGCCCGCTTGCTTGACCAACCGTATTTGCTGCTGCTTTTGGCGCCTCTGTTCTGGGGCGGAAATGTGGTTGCCGCCAAGCTGGTCGTTGGCGAAATCGATCCGTTCCTGCTGCTTGCTGCCCGCTGTGTCGGCGCAACGCTCTTCATCCTGCCGTTCTCCTGGCGGTTCTTGCGGGCAGATTGGCAAGTGATCCGGCGGTCTTGGCCACTGGTCATGGGCTATGGCGCGCTCGGCTATGCACTTTACAATGTCTTGCTCTATGTGGGCCTTACCACCACAACGGCGGTCAATTCTTCCATCGAAACGGGCGCCTTGCCCATGATGATTCTCCTGGCCAATTTCATCGTCTTTCGGGTACGCGCCAACTGGTTGCAGATTGTAGGCGTGCTGATCGCCATATCCGGCGTCATGCTGACGGCGACCCATGGCAGCCCGGAACGGTTGCTGACGCTGGACATCAACATCGGCGACGGCTTCGTGCTGCTCGCCTGCCTCACCTACACGGCCTACACACTGGCGCTGAAGTTCCGCCCGCAGATCCATATGATGAGCTTTATGGCCGTTGCCTTTACGGGCGCGGCCATTACCGGCCTTATTATGCTGCAATCGTTCGGGCCTGGACTAGCGAGTTTTGCGACCATACCCGCCATGTCACCAAGTGTGTGGGCGGTGCTGGCCTATGTGATGATTTTCCCGTCCATGTTCAGCCAGGTGTTCTATGCCCGCGGCGTCGAACTGGTGGGCCCCAACCGGGCAGCACCTAGTCACAACCTTATTCCGGTGTTTGGTGCCGTAGGTTCGGTGCTCATCCTCGGCGAAAGCATGCAAGGCTACCACTATGCTGCCGCAGCCATTATTATCGGAGGGATCGTTTTGGCGGAATGGGCCGCGCGGAGGCAGGCGTAAGAAAGAGGCTGGCGCCTAGGCCAGCCCCATGTCGACGTTTGCCTGTCCCTAGAACCGCAGCGCTTTGGCCTGCTTCACGCCCTCGAGCGCAGCGACCTCGGCCAGTTGCGGCTCGGTTAGAGTGCCATCAATCGACACCAACGCGATAGCATCGGCCCCGACGTCGGAGCGCCCGAGGTTGAAGTTTGCGATGTTGATACCAAGCTTGCCCAAAAGGGTCCCAAGGCGACCGATATGGCCCGGCTTGTCCTCATTGGTTACATAAAGCATCGAAGGCGCCAGTTCGGCTTCCATGTTGATGTTTTTGACCTGAATAATGCGCGGCTTGCCATTGGCGAACAGCGTTCCAGCAAGGCTGCGTTCCTGCTGTGCGGTAGTGATCGTCAGGCGGATATAACCTTCGTAGGCACCCTGCTGGTCACGCGTCGTGGTCTCGACATTGATTCCGCGATCTTTGGCGATCTGTGGCGCCGAGACCATGTTGATGTCTCCCAAGGACGGCTTGAGCACGCCATTGATCGCCGCCGAAATCATTGGTTTGGTGTTAAGTTGGGCGACATTGCCTTCGAACTCGATCCGAATGCCGGTGATGGCAGTTTCGGTCAGTTGGCCCGCAAACAAGCCAAGCGCTTCGGCAAGCTTGACCCACGGGGTGAGCAGCGGCGCTTCCTCGGCCGAGATCGACGGAAAGTTAAGCGCATTGGTGATCTCGCCGCTCATCAGATAGGCCGAGATCTGCTCCGCCACCTGCAGAGCCACGTTCTCTTGCGCCTCCGTCGTTGCGGCGCCCAGATGGGGCGTGCAGATCACGTTAGGGAGCTCGAACAAGGGGTTATTTTGGGCGGGTTCCTCTAGGAACACATCAAGCGCGGCACCCGCGACCTGGCCTGACTTGAGTGCCTCATACAGCGCCGCCTCGTCGATCAACCCGCCTCGGGCGCAATTGATGATACGGACTCCCTTCTTGGTCTTCTTCAGCGCCTCGGCGTTGATGATGTTACGGGTAGCATCGATCAGCGGTGTATGAAGCGTGATGAAATCGGCGCGTGCGAGCAGCTCGTCCAATTCCACCTTCTCGACACCCAGCGTTTGTGCCCGCTCCGGGGTGAGAAACGGATCAAAGGCAATGACCTTCATGCGTAGACCGATAGCACGGTCGGCAACGATCGAGCCGATATTGCCGGCGCCGATCAGGCCCAGGGTCTTGTTGGTGACTTCCACACCCATGAAGCGGTTCTTTTCCCACTTCGATGCGCGAGTCGAGGCATCGGCTTCCGGGAGCTGGCGCGCTAAGGCCATCATCATGGCGATGGCGTGCTCGGCGGTGGTAATAGAATTGCCGAAAGGGGTGTTCATCACAATAATCCCCTTCTTGGTGGCGGCGGGTATGTCGACATTGTCGACGCCAATCCCGGCACGGCCGATGACCTTGAGATTACTGGCTGCAGCAATGATCTTTTCGGTCACCTTGGTGGCCGAGCGTATTGCCAATCCGTCATATCGGCCAATGACTTCGAGCAGCTTGTCCTTGTCCTTGCCCAGATCGGGAAGGTAGTCGACCTCGACGCCATTGTCCTTGAAAATTTGAACGGCGGTTGGGCTGAGCTTGTCGGAAACGAGAACCTTGGGCATGACGCCCTCCTTGCTTTCACCACACCGATGAAGGGTGTGTGAATGAATTTTTTGTTGAGATGAACGGCGCAGAGCGCGACATTTCAAAGCTTCAGGCGGCAGCCTTGCCGAGGGCAGCTTTTTCTTCGGCGAACGCCCAATCAAGCCAAGGCGTCAGCGCTTCGAGATTTGCAGCGTCGACCGTCGACCCAGCCCAGATGCGTAAGCCTGAAGGTGCGTCCTTATAGGCGCCGATATCATAAGCAACGCCCGCCTTGTCGAGCCGCGACACGATGGCCTTAGCGAAGGCTGCTTGGGCGGTGTCGTCCAGACCGGTCACTGCAGGGTCAACAATCGAAAAGCAAACCGACGTATTGGAGCGATTGGCCGCATCCTTAGCGAGAAAACCGACCCAATCTGTCTTGGCCACCCAATCGGCCAAGACTTTGAAATTAGCATCGGCTCGCGCTTGCATGGCCGTGAGCCCGCCGATCGACCTGCCCCATTCCATGGCGTCGATGGCATCCTCGATGCAGATCATGGACGGAGTGTTGATGGTCGCTGCCTCAAACACTTCCTCAAGCAACTTGCCAGCTTTAGTCAGCCGGAAAATTTTGGGCAGAGGACGATCGGGCTTGAAGCTTTCCAGCCGCTCAACCGCGCGTGGCGATAGGATCAGCACACCATGCGCGGCTTCCCCGCCCAGCGCCTTCTGCCAGGAGAAGGTCACTACGTCGAGTTTGGGGAAATCGAGCTTTTGTGCAAAAGCCGCCGAGGTGGCGTCACAGATGGTCAGGCCCTTGCGGTCGGCCCTGATCCAATCGGCGTCGGGCACACGAACGCCCGAAGTCGTACCGTTCCAGGTGAAGACTACGTCACGGTCGGTATCTACCCGGGTCAAATCTGGCAGCTCGCCATAGGGAGCCTTGATGATGCGAACGTCTTCAAGCTTGAGCTGCTTGGCAACGTCAGTAACCCAACCCTCGCCAAAGCTTTCCCAAGCGAGCATGTCCACGCCCCGCTCACCCAGCATCGACCACATGGCCATCTCGACAGCGCCGGTATCGGAGGCTGGAACGATGCCGATCCGATATTCGGCAGGGACCTGCAGGAGTTCTCGCGTCAAGTCGATTGCGCGCTGGATGCGCGCCTTGCCGGGTTTAGAACGGTGTGAGCGGCCGACTAGCGCATTGCTGAGCGCTTCAACCGTCCAGCCTGGACGCTTGGCACAAGGGCCCGACGAAAAATTTGGATTAGCCGGTTTCACCGCCGGTGCGGTCAGGGGCATATCAGCCATCTTCAGCGACCCTCCCAGGTCTATGTGTCTTGCGTTAGGGCAAGATGTCCTGAGTTGGGAGATACGCTGGACGGCACCTAACCGTCAACGAGTCTTTTGGCGAGGCGTGCGCTGCGTCAAAGACAAGATTAATAGAGTACTGGCCCGCCGCCTGCACGTCGTCCTTGGTAGAAAGTCTTCCTTTCGGTCAGCAAGAAGCCGTGTGGCTCGCTAGATCCACACGGCCGGATAACCACAGCGAAATATTTAGTGGTTGTTCGTAGTCGTGCGCGTGTTGGTTGTGCGGACATGATCATCGTGGCGCCGCCCACGTAGACCAAGCAGGCCAGCAAGCCCAAGAAGACCCAGCCAGCCAAGATCAAAGCCGTCGTCGCCATCATCGGCATCGTCATCGACTTCAACCGCGGTCGGAGCCGCAGGTGTGGCAGTGTCCTGGGCTAGGGCTGCCAACGAAGAGGTGGAAAGCAGGGCCACCGTCAGGCCTATCATGAGGGGGCGTTTCGACGTCATAGCAAGCTCCATTTCAATCGGCCATTGTGACCAGTTGAGGAGGCAACTCACCAAGTGGTATGTTGGTTGCCCATCAAGGGAGCAAGAATGCGACTAGTTTTTCTCTTTGACCGGTAGTGAAGCTGATATTTTCCAGAAGATCTATAAAGCTGACAAAAAGCTTACAATATAGATGCTATGTGATCTTGTCGTCACATACCGTGATGTTCTGCATAGAAATGCCTATTATAGATTGACTGTCCTGGCATGGTCATAAGTGGGGCGCAGTGAGCATCAAATATGAGCAAAACTGGGCGACATCTTAGAATGACCTTGGTTCTGCCTACCCGACTACCCTCTTAGGCCACATCTGTCCGGTGAAAGGCGGCGATTACAACGCCATTCACGGAAGTTAGTTCCCTACATGAAGAAATTTTTTGATGTTGCCCTGAGCGTTGCCTTGGCAGTTGCAATGAGCACTGCGGTTGCACTGCCCCAAGCCCAAGCTCAGGATACGTTACTGACCGGCGTGGCTTCCTGGTACGGTCCCGGGTTCCACGGGCGCACGACGGCCAATGGTGAGCGCTACAATATGAACGAACTCACCGCAGCGCATAAATCACTCAAGTTCGGCACCAAGGTTCGGGTTACGAATGGCAAGAACGGCAAGTCCGTTGTTGTTCGGATCAACGATCGAGGCCCCTATGTTGCTAGCCGCATCATTGATCTTTCTAAAGGCGCAGCACAGGCTATCGACATGATCGGCCCCGGAACGGCTAGTGTCACAGTGGAAATCATCTCGTAGAACGAATCTAGTGGCGCAAGGCTCTTGGGTCGGCCAGGGCTATAAGCTCGGGAGCACCCGCATGCTTAGACAAAGCATGTGTTGCAGTTTCCAACAATAATATTTGCGGCTACTAAATTAGATTTGCAGCCACAACTTGATGCTGCAAATCCATTCGAAAAGGCCCAAGTGGAACAAAGAACCTGTTCATGGATTTGCCCGGCGGAGGTAACCAACATGTACAAGACCATCATTTTACTAGCTGTAGTTTTTGCCGTCGCTGGTTGTTCTTCGACACGCGACAGAGATAGGCTTGTGTCTACCGCTCCAAATGCGGCGCTCATGGCCCCACAACCAGTGGTGCGTGAAGCGCCAATTCGCGTCGCTTCACAAGCTCCTGCCGATCCATCAATTGCATCCCTGCAGCCTGGGCCAACTTATGTGGCCTCCTTTCCGGAGGCCGACCGCCGCGCGGCCTGCGAGCGGCTTGACTACCAGAAAGGTACTAGGGCTTTTTCCAAGTGTCTTGAAGGCGACTTCCCGGAAAATCCTTATTTTGCCCAATCGGGCAACTAGAGGAACACAGTGATTGAGCTTCCGCAGCTCCTCCGCAAACATGAATAGTTTCGCGGAGGCAACATCATGACGAGGCATCCGGTGCCGCCACACGGAACAGCACTACCCTTGCTTTGGTCTTCAATAAATGAAGTTTTTGGCACACGGTTCTTGTGGGCACCGGTAGTCAAGGAAAGGAAGCTTATCGACAAGTCCGTTTATTCAGCTAATCATTAATGCGGGGACAAGTATCTGAGCTTCGGGCAGGTACTGCATTATGGCCATGTACTGGCTGGTGATGAACTGACCAAGTGGGGGATTCATGCTAATTAGAGTTGTTGTGGCGGCGGTCGCTTTTTTTTCAAGCGTGATTGGCGCACTGGCGCAAGATGGTGCGCGGGCTTATTTCCTCCTACCCGAAGACACTAACATCATCAGCTTGACGATGAATCTCCTGCATACAGAAGTTGCCGGGAGCGAATTCGATGCGGCAGTGCTGACCCCGTCCTATCGGCGATCGATTGAGCTGTTCGGCAATGCCGGTTCGGTGTTGATCGGCATTCCTGTAGGCAGCCTCGATGCTTCGCTCGCCACGCCAATAGGCGTCATCGACCTGGAGACCGATCCCGCGCAAGGAGATCTCTTCGTTGGCGCGGCATTGGGCCTGGTCGGCTCGCCTTCACTGTCGTTGATGGAGTTTGCCCAATATAAGCCGGGCTTCAGAGCTGGTGTCGCTGCCAAGCTCTTTCTGCCGACGGGTGACTATGACTCAAACAGGCTGCTGAATCTGGGCGGCAACAGGTGGTCGCTCGAACTTAGCTTGCCCATCAGCTATGTGCTCGCGGATACGATGATCGATCCGGAATTGACGACGTTCGAGCTTGTGCCAGTCGTTCAGTTATTCGGTGATAATGACGATCCTTTCGGTCCCGCAAATATCGTTAGCCAGGACCCGCTGTTCAGCCTTCAGGGCCACATCACCCGAAATTTGAGCCGAACAGTCTGGGCCTCGATCGACGGGACCTACAAATATGGTGGGGAGCTTAATTCGGATGGTGTCGATCAGGGTAACACGCAAGAAGTCGTAACGCTTGGTGCAACGCTTGGATGGTCCCCTACTCCAGCGCTTGCGCTGCGGGCCAGCTTTGAGCAAACCGTATATTCCAAGCTGCCAGACTCGTCCGGTCACCTGGTCCGAGCCACGGCTGCCTATCGCTTTTAACGAAGCCCAAGGCTAGCTAAATTCCAAAACAACCCGAAGGCGCAGGCCTTCGCGGCAGACTTCATGCACGACTTTGGGACGGTCCTCTGCCGGAATATGAGCCCGCGCCATAGCGATGCCAGCGGCTTTGTTGATGGGCAAGCAAGGATGAAGGGCCGTGCCTTGTTGCAAGGTTTCGGCGACAGCACGCTTTACCTCACGCCGCAGCGTGATGTTGATCGGTTCAGTCATGGAATGGGGACCTCTGTTAAGAACCCCTTAACCCAATTGGCTCCATTCACACATTAACCGAAGTGAACCCGGCACAAAATCTTTCAAAGACCGGTGCCGCAGGTCCAAATGTCGTTACTAGGCGCGAAAACGATGTTGATGTTAGGTCATCCCACATGGTGTTTCCACGCCAGCTTGGATAAACGAAAATTCTCTTAGCTTTCGCCGTAACGCGGCCTTCCGGAGACACACATGGGCATCCTGACCGAAGAGGCGAAAGGCGTTTACGTCATTGCCGTTACGCCATTTACCGAAAACGGAGCGCTGGACCTCGACAGTGTGGATTCCATGGTCGACTTCTATGAGGAAGTTGGCGTTACCGGCATCACGGTTTTGGGCCAGTTGGGGGAAGCACCCAAGCTGACGTCTGCGGAATCAGCGCAAGTGGTTGGACGCATGCTCAAGCGGTTGGACGGCCGCTTGCCGGTAGTCGTCGGCGTATCGGCACCTGGCCTGGCCCCGATGAGGGAATTGGCCCAAACCGTAATGGGTCAGGGCGCGGCCGCAGTGATGGTTGCGCCGCCCTGGACCACCAAGACAGACGACCAGAGCTTTGCCTTCTACCAATCCGTTGGCGAGGCTTTGGGGAACATCCCATTTGTCTTGCAGGATTATCCGCTGACCACCAATGTTACCATCGCGCCCAAAATCATCAACCGGATCATTCGCGAAGTGCCAAATTGTGTCATGCTCAAGCATGAGGACTGGCCTGGCTTGGCTAAGATCACCGCACTTCGTGCCTCAAGCGACAAGGGCGAGACCCGCCGCATTGCCATTCTGTGCGGCAATGGCGGGCTGTTCTTGCCTGAGGAAATGAGTCGGGGTGCCGACGGCGCTATGACGGGGTTCTGCTATCCCGAGATGATGGTCGGGGTGGTAAAGGCATTTGCCGAAAATAATGTAGATCGTGCCCACGAGATCTTTGACGCTTACCTGCCATTGGCACGCTATGAGCAGCAGCAAGGCATTGGCCTGGCGGCGCGCAAATACGTGCTGGCCAAGCGGGGCGTCATTAGATCTGGCGCTTTGCGCAAGCCGCGCCCTCAACTTTCAGCGCTTGATATCGCCGACATCGAGCGATTGCTTGCGCGCCAAGCTATTCGCCTTGATGAAATAGGCGCCTAGCTAGAGCCAACCGGCCAATATGCCGACGCCGCCGATGGCGAACAAGCCGGCGGCACATTGCGCTGCCATCTTGCCGTGCCGGCCGGCGAGTTTTGCCATGCCAAGCGAAGCGGCAATGCCAGCTAGATGAAGCAGAGCCGTCGCCAGCAGGAAGCCCATTGCATAAGTTACGCCTTCAGCTGACGCCGGCATTTCAGCGCCGTGGGCATGGCCATGAAAGATGGCGAATGCGCCAACCAGACCTGCTGCGGCTGCAGTGGGCATGGGACGGTTGAGCGCCGCAGCACCGCCGATGGCTATGCTGGACAGGGCAATGCCAAATTCCACCCAAGGCAGATCAAACTGCGCCAAGCCAAAAGTGAAGCCCACCAGCATCATGCCTACAAAGCTCAACGGAACAAGCCAGAGGGCACGGCCGCCCAGCACATAGGCAAAGACGCCGACTGCCAGCATGGCGAGCACATGGTCGAGCCCTGCAATCGGGTGCTCGAAACCATGGAGAAACCCAGCAACTTCCCCGTGTCCGGTATGCGCCCAAGCCAGTGACGGAGTTACGAGCAGCAGCAGAGTGGCAAGCAGGATGCGCATGGAGAACCTTTCACCGCCCGGAGTGGCACGCGAAGCTCCTGCCCCGCTACGATAGTGTTGCCGCGTCACGATGCCATTGTAAATCCCGCCGCATCCGCGAAGTGCCGCTGCATGGCTGGAGTGCAATATTGGTGCGAAGAGCAAACAAAATCGGCGCCCCTGAGGACGCCGATCGAAAAATCGTCAGTGTCTGCCTGATTAGTTGAAGCGGTAGCGGACGGTGCCGCGCACTTCATGCAGCCAATTGTTGTGCGAAGATACAGTATCCGGGATGGCGGCACCGTTGGTCAACTTGGCAATGTAGATACCACGATAGCCAACGTCAGCGACTACTGAACCGAAGTCATAGCCAACGCCGGCCATGGCTGCAGCAGCGAAGCTTGTATTGCTGCCTGAAGGAACAATCACGCCCGCAGGGGAGGCAATGTCGACTTTGCTGAAGGCAGCACCGGCGCCAGCGCCGACGTAGCCGAATGCGCCACCAGCAGCGCCGTAGCCGTACTCGCCACCAAGCGAGAAGTCATAGTAGACGTTCGCAAGAGCAATCGTTGAGCGCAGCTTGACGTCGTAATTGCCCTGACGAAAACCGTATTCCGGACCCTTGGTGACACGCAGGCCTTCGTTGCCAACGTAGTCCAGAGTTGCGTCAAAGCGCAGGCCGGTGCCGGTCTCGTAGCCAAAGCCAGCGCCGAAGCTATAGCCGTAGCCCATTTCCTGGAACGGAAACTTTGTTTCTACGACGCCGCCGCAGATAATGCACTCGTACGCCTTGGCTTCCTTGGACCATAAGGCGTTCCAGGCCGCGCTGCCGCGCAGGTAGAACGAGCCCTCGACGCCGTAATCCACCTCAGGGATTTCGATGATCGGTGGGTATTCGGGGAAGTCGGCGGCGATTGCCTGACCGGCGATGAAAGTGGCTCCTGCCACCATAACCGCAGCGATGAGCTTGCGCATGAAATTCGTCCTTTGGTTGCCACGACACCAGTCGATTGAGGACGAATATGCGCCAAGTTTCTTAAAGCACGCTTAACCTAAACACTTAACCCTAACGAGGCGCTACTTTGCTTGTGCTTGCCGCTGTACTGGAGCGGCAAGCATCGTATGAGATAATTAGGCGACGTCGAGAATGGCGGCTTCGATTTGGGCAACAACAGTCGAAACCAATGTTGCGTCGTCCGCTTCTCCCATGACGCGGATGACAGGTTCGGTGCCAGAGGCGCGCACGACAAGGCGCCCGCCCTGCCCCAGCATGGCTTGGCCATCGGCAATGGCGGCGATGACCTGTTTGTGCTCGAGCGGCTTGCCCGCCTTGAACTTCACGCTGCGCAGCAATTGCGGAACCTTGGCGAAGCGGGAGCAGATTTCCGAAACCGGTTTTTCCTGCTGCTTGAGAACGGAGAGCAATTGCAGGGCCGCGACAAGGCCATCGCCCGTTGTGGTGAAATCGGACAAGATGATGTGGCCCGACTGTTCACCGCCGACATTAAAGCCCTTCGCGCGCATGGCTTCGAGCACGTAACGATCGCCGACTTGAGTCCGCTCCAGCGTCAAGCCAAGCGACAGCAGGTAACGCTCAAGCCCTAGATTGGACATGACGGTGGCGACGATGCCGCCGCCCTGCAGCATTTCGCGCTGTAGCCAGCTCTCGGCAATGACGGCCATGAACTGGTCGCCATCGACCACGTTACCTTTTTCGTCGATGATGATGACGCGGTCGGCATCGCCATCAAGGGCAATGCCGATATCGGCACGCATTTCGCGGACCTTGGCGGCAACAGCTTCAGGAGCAGTCGAGCCGACCTTGTGATTGATGTTGTAGCCATCGGGATTGACGCCGATAGTGATGACCTCGGCGCCGAGTTCCCAAAGGGCGATCGGAGCCACCTTGTAGGCGGCGCCGTTGGCGCAATCGAGCACGACGCGCAGGCCGGTCAGGTCAATATTTCGAGGCAGAGTGCGCTTGGCATATTCGATGTAGCGCGTGCTGGCTTCCTCGTCGCGGTGAGCACGACCGATTTCCATGCCATGCGCCAGGAGCGAGCGGCTCTCGCCATCGATCAGGCGCTCGATATCGGCTTCCACTTCGTCAGACAACTTGTAGCCATCGGGGCGGAAGAGCTTGATGCCATTATCGTCGTAAGGGTTGTGAGAGGCCGAGATCATGACGCCGAGATCGGCGCGGAGCGAGCGCGTCAGCATGGCGACAGCCGGGGTCGGCATAGGCCCGAGGAGGTAGACGTCCATCCCCACAGCCGTAAAGCCAGCAGTCAGGGCGGTTTCGATCATGTAGCCAGAGCGGCGCGTGTCCTTGCCGATGACGACGCGATTACGATGGTCGCCGCGCACAAATTTTTTGCCGGCCGCCATGCCGATCTTCATGGCCAGTTCGGGGGTCAGCTTGTCGCCATTGGCGAGTCCGCGGATACCGTCGGTGCCGAAATACTTCCTCGCCATGATCTGCCCTCTGCTGTTGCCGCTGTTCTGAGTATAGCGCCGAACCGTTAAGACCGCTTTTCGGCGGAATAGCGGAAAGCCGGCCAAAGCGAAAGGGCCGCCTTGCGGCGACCCTTTGCAATGTCTTACCAGCCTTAGCTGTTGGGCTGCGGCTCTAGGCCACCTTCGGGCGGCGCATCGGGGCGCTTCTTGCCCAGCTTGCCAGCAGATGGAACACCACTCGCCTTGTTGGTCGGGCCATTATCATCAGGCCGCACCGGCTGGTGACCTTCCATCAAAGCACGCAGTTCATCGCCGGTCAGGGTCTCGTATTCAAGTAGCGCTTGGGCAATCGCTTCCCATTGATCGTGGTAGGTCGTGAGAATGTCCTTGGCGGACTGCTCGCCGTCCTCGATCAGCTTGCGCACTTCCTGGTCTATGATGCGCGCCGTATCATCAGACATATTGGTCGACTGCGTCACCGAATGGCCCAGGAACACTTCCTGGTCATTGCTCTTGTAACGGACGCGACCAAGCTTCTCACTCATGCCCCATTCCATCACCATGGACCGGGCCAGGCTCGTCGCCATCTGGATGTCGCCAGAGGCACCCGATGTGACCTTCTCGGGACCAAACTTGATGATTTCGGCCTCTCGGCCGCCGAATAGCATGGTGAGGCGTGCCAAGGCTTTTTCACGGCTGAACGAGTAGCTGTCGCTCTCGGGCAAGGTCATCACCATGCCCAAGGCACGCCCGCGCGGAACAATCGTCGCCTTATGGATCGGATCGATGCCCGCTACCTTAAGCGCAATGATGGCGTGGCCGGCTTCATGGTACGCCGTCAACTTCTTTTCGTCCTCGGACATGGCCATGGTGCGGCGCTCGGCACCCATCATGATCTTGTCTTTGGCGTCTTCGAACTCCTGGTGGGTCACGAAGCGCTTGTTCTTGCGGGCGGCCATCAGGGCAGCCTCGTTGACGAGGTTCATCAGATCCGCACCCGAGAAGCCAGGCGTACCGCGAGCCAGGACCTTGAGGTCCACATCGGGAGCCAGTGGCACCTTGCGCACGTGGACCTTGAGCACCTTTTCGCGGCCCGAGACGTCGGGGTTCGGCACCACGACCTGACGGTCGAAGCGGCCAGGACGCAGTAGCGCTGGGTCCAGAACGTCCGGGCGGTTGGTAGCAGCAATCAAAATGATGCCTTCATTGGCCTCGAAGCCGTCCATCTCGACCAAAAGCTGGTTGAGGGTCTGCTCGCGTTCGTCGTTACCACCGCCAAGACCGGCGCCACGCTGGCGCCCGACGGCGTCAATTTCGTCGATGAAGATAATACACGGCGCATTTTTCTTCGCCTGCTCAAACATGTCGCGGACGCGGGATGCACCGACACCGACGAACATTTCAACGAAATCTGAACCGGAGATCGTGAAGAACGGCACGTTGGCTTCACCAGCCACTGAACGGGCCAGAAGCGTCTTACCGGTACCGGGAGGGCCGACCAGCAGCACGCCGCGCGGAATGCGGCCACCCAGGCGCTGGAACTTGCCGGGATCGCGTAAAAATTCCACGATCTCTTCGAGGTCCTGCTTGGCTTCATCGACGCCGGCAACGTCCTCGAACGTCACCTTGCCATGCGACTCGGTCAAAAGCTTGGCGCGGGACTTGCCAAAGCCCATAGCGCCGCCACGACCGCCGCCCTGCATCTGGCGTATGAAGAAGAACCACACGCCGATGATGACGATGAAGGGGAGCCAGGACGAAAGCAGGATCGACCAGAACGGGCTCGATTCCGGCGCGCGGGCCGTGATCGAAACGTTGCGTTGTTCGAGGCGCGAGATGACATCGGCGCCGGCAGGCAGCACCGTTTCAAAGCGCGTACCGTCCCGCAGCGTACCGGACACAACATTGTCGGTGATCGTAACATTGGTTACAGAACCAGCTTCGACATCGTTGACGAATTGCGAATAGCTCTTGTCAGAAATTGAGACGGAGCGTGTCGACGATTGAAAGACCTGGAACAGGCCCATCAGCATAAATAGTATCACCAGCCAGATGGCGAAGTTGCGGAAATTTCCGTTCATCAATCCTGTCCCGGAGAGGCCGGCGCAAAATGCCGGTACGTGCGCCGAATGTATGTCCGGCAATAGGGCGTTACAAGGGCAAGACCTGCGGTCGTTTGGTCCTGACGTCCAGCCATATTGTCACGTTTGGGTTAATACGGGATAGAATCGAAAGTTCCAACAGGCGTGCGCAAGCGCCGCCTGCCTTGCGGGTATCATGATACGTGCGGACCCCGGGACGGCTATCGCCTCTTAGGTTTGTAGTATGTGAGACGGTAATCGTCCCGGGGCTGCCAATTTTTGGAGTGGTTGGGGAGCCGCGCAGGGGATCGCTCGTCCCCTACGGCCACAACTCGAACCCGAAGGAGCAGCGACGCTCCCGCGATGGCATCACCCCGGCCACCGGTCGCTGCAGCGCCGCCCGTTCATCCGGGGTGATGGGCGGGAGGATAGTGGAGGTGGAAGGTGGGGGGAGAAGATGGATAAGTCGGTGCGTGGGGGGGGACCCCCACCCTTGATCCCTCTCCCTCGAGGGGAAGGGTGTCGACTGGGACGTTGTGGGCCAAGGATCGGGTTAGCACACACCCACAACACACACGATGTCATCCCGGCGGAGGCCGGGATGACATTGGGGGTTAGGGTAGACGGAGGAAAGACCGAACGTGCGGTGGGATGACATCGTGCATCAGATGGATCAATCGATCAGCAATTGCACCTTGATGCGGTCGTCGAACGACCAGCCGCCGAGGGATAGCACGCCGCCGTCGCGGTCACGGACGATGGGGGCTGTGCGGATGGCTTCGGCGGGGGTGGTGACCTTGAAGCCAAGGAAGTCTTCGAGCCGGTGGCGGGGAAGGTAGTCGGCGACGCTGGCGGTCAGGTCGGCATGGTCGGAGCCATTGATGATCAAAAAGCGCTCATCCCAGACCAGTTCGCCATGCGGCACCAGGATGGCATCAGGCGGCGCGGTCCGGCCGGGCTCACGCGCGATCGCAATGGCACCATCCTTGAAACGAACGACGCAGCCCAGAACGGTGGTGGACTTGGGTAAGGTGCCCTCGCAGATAGACTGGCGTAGCCGCTCGACCTGGCCCAGGGCACGTGGCTTCTGACGGCCGCCGACGATGTTGAGCACACGGCTCAGGAGGCGCGTGGAAATGGCGGGGCTAAGGCCGATGAACGGCGCAAGCTCGATGCGGGCGGCACCGAACCCGTCGAGCCGCACCAGTTCGGCAAAGCAGCCATCGGCGATCTGGGCGATCGCCGCATCGGCTTCGGCCATGCGTTCGGCGAAGACGGAAAAGGCGGCAGCGTCCAGCCCGAGCTCGGACAGCGCCGGCATAGCCTGCCGCCAGCGCACCCGCTCATAATGCGTGTCTTGATTGGATGGATCTAGCGCTGGCGTAAGGCCGGCATCTTCTACTATTTGGCGCAGCATCAACGGGTCAACGCCCAGCAAGGGCCGGAATACGCGCACGCCTTCAACATCGGCCAAGGGCGACATGCCCTTGAGACCCTCTATGCCACTGCCATGGGCCATGCGCATCAAGACGGTCTCGGCCTGATCCTGCTGGTGGTGCCCGGTGAGCAGAACGCCGATCCCGTCGCTGGCCATGGCTTGTCCGATCAGCCGATAGCGCGCAACGCGGGCCGCCTCCTGCACGCCTTTGTGCGGCTTGTCGCCGGTCCAGCGCAGACCCGTGGCGCTCATGCTAAGGTCGGCGGCAACGCGCAGGACCATGGCTACTTCATCGGCCGCCTCAGGGCGCAGGCCATGATCAAGCGAATAAACCTGCAAACGCGGTGGCTGGGCGAGGCCATCTGTCCAGCGCCTGGCAAGGAGCATCAGGGCTAGGCTGTCGGCACCGCCCGATACGGCCAGCGCAACGGCCCGCTCCTGCGCAACGGGCGCAAAGAGGCGCTCGAGCACCGCCGGATCGGTCAAATCAAAACTCAAGCGGGTGGGCATTCGGCATTAGTTTTTTCAGTAGCAAGACGCGTGGAGACCTCGGTCGTGAGATCCTCGTAATTGTTTTCGACCTGGGTGAAGGTGCGGCACGCCACTTCCCGCTCCCCGACACCGGCCATGGACACGCCCAGCTTGAGCAGCAGTTCTGGCGCCTGCGGGCTGTTGGGCTTGGCTTGATAAGCCTTGAGCAGCACGTCTGCCGCTTCGTTGTATGCCGCTCTCTGCATCAATGCATCGCCGAGCAAGCTAGCGGCATCCTGCGCCATGGGATTATCAGGATAGAGCGAAAGGAATTGGCTGAACTGGTCCTCGGCAAAAGCATAATCGCCGCTGGCCAGTGCATCGGCACCTGCTGCGAATTGCGCATCGGCATCGGCATCGCCGGAATCGGCCGTGGGTAGGCTGAGATCAAGCGGCTGACCGGTGCTCAAATCCACCCCGCCTGCAGCACCAGTACCAACCAGGGGATCGTTAGAGTTCCCCAGATCGCCGGCGGGCGAGGAGCCGTCGTCAAACGTTGGGTCAAACTCGGTTTCCCCTGGCAGGGGCTGGACCCCTTGCGGTGGAATTTCAGTCGCCGGTGCTGTCTGTGTTTGGACTGGCGCTGCCTGCGGCTGCGTCGTCACCGGTGAACGCGTACCACCCTCGAGCGCTTGGATCCGCGCCTCATAAGTTTGAGTGGTGCGGGTCAGTAGTTCCTGCATCTGGGTGAGCTGGAAAGTCAGCCCCTCCACTTGGCCATTGATGGTGCGAAGCTGTTCCTCGAGCTGCTGGATGCGCACCAGAAGCTGGGCACTGTCGCCCTGCGCCGCCTGTGGCGCAGGCTCGTTGGACGGAAACTGGAACAATTGCGCCTGGGCCGGCAGCGACAGGCCGAGCGCCACCACGCTGGCAAGCACAAGCGTCTTGCGCCCGGAAACGAAATTCATGCTGAACAATTACGAGCCTCCGACGATCTCGCCAGCAGCGAGAGCCACGAACCTTTGGAAGCCTGCCAATAGCGACAAAATTTGGTCAAAAGAAAGCGCCCGGGCCAATTGGTGGCTCCGGGCGCCTTTGCCTCCAGTTTGCACTGGATGGTAGCGGCAGCGCTGGAGGGCGCCGCCGGTTTTCTCGATTACTGCACGACCGTAACGGCGCGGCGGTTCTGCGACCAGCAGGAGATGTCGTTACAGATCGCAACGGGGCGTTCCTTGCCGAAGGACTGCGAATTGATGCGCTGCTGGTTGACGCCGCGGGACACCAGGTAGTTCACGACCACCGAGGCGCGGCGTGCGCCCAGGGCAATGTTGTATTCGCGAGTACCGCGTTCGTCGGCATGGCCTTCGATCATGATGCGGTAGTTCTGGTATTGGTTGAGCCAGGCAGCCTGCTTGTCGAGAGTGGCTGAGGCTTCGGGGGTCAGCGAGCTCGAGTCAGTGGTGAAGAACACGCGGTCACCAACCGAAACGAGGAATTCCTGCTGGCTGCCCGGAGGGCCGCCGCCGGGGCCGACATTGCCTACGCCGGTCATGCCGACATTGCTGTTAGGCGTGCGCGAACAGGCCGCCACGACCACGACGAAAAGCAGCATCGCGGCCATGCGCAATACGGTGTTGAGGGGTGCGGTGATAACCACGGGGAGGCTCCTGAAAGGCAACAATCTTAAGTACGGCATTTACCGCTCTTAATCTTAAGGCCGCGTTTTCCAGCGTGGTTAATGTTTGCCTATCGCGGCTGCAATGTGGCTGAAATCCGGGCTTTTTCGTGATGATGCGGAAATACAACATGCTGAATGGCGCTGTCGTTAAGGTTAAGTGCTGAGGCGCGCTGGACGGCAAAACGCCTCCGGATGGATCCGGAGGCGAGCAGTTGCTTAATGCTTCGAGCTTAGCTGCGCAGGCCAGACCAGGCAGGGTCGGAGGCATAGCTTTCCGTAGGAATGGTCAGCAAATTGCGGCCCCAGATATCGATGCTCTGAAGTTTCGGGCCGTCATTGCCGCCCGGATCCTGGAAGAACATGATGACGCGGCCGTTCGGCGCCCAAGTGGGGCCTTCGGCGTGGAAGCTCGAATAGAGCATGCGCTCGCCCGAGCCGTCAGGGTTCATGATGCCGATGTTGAACTGACCGCCTGACTGGCGCGTGAAGGCGAGGAGGTCGCCTTTGGGAGACCAGACAGGGGTGGAATAGCTGCCCTGGCCGAAGCTGATGCGGTTGGCGTTGCCGCCGCCCGAACTCATGACATAAATTTGGGGCGAGCCGCCGCGATCGCTCTCGAAGGCAATGCGCGAGCCATCGGGCGAGTAGGATGGGCCAGTGTCGATGGCGGCGCCGGATGTCAGTTGCATAGGCTGGCCACCATTGATGCCGACTGCATAGATGTTAGTCGCGCCACCCTGCTCCACCGAGAAGGCGACCGTGCCGCCATCGGGCGAAAAGCGCGGAGCGAAGGTCATGGCGCCAACGCTGGCGAGGCGCTGCTGCCGGCCTGAGGAAAGCTGCAGCAGGTAAACCTGCGGGTTGCCGTCGGCGAAGTTCATGTAGGTGACCATGTCGCCATTAGGCGAGAAGCGCGGCGTCAGCGCCATGGAATTGCCGTCGGTCAGATACTGCACATTGGCGCCGTCCTGATCCATGATGGCAAGGCGCCGCACGCGATTAGCCTTGGGACCGCTTTCGGCGGTGTAGATGACGCGCGTATCAAAATAGCCCGAGCCGCCGGTGAGCGAAGCATAGATCGCATCCGAAATGATATGGGCCACGCGGCGCGAGGAATTGGGATCGGTGTTGTAGCTCTGCCCAACGACCTGTGAACCCTGGCGCGTATCCCAGACGCGGACCGACGAGGCGATGGAGCCACCACGCTCGACGCCGCCCATCACCAGGGCATCGACATTAACGGTACGCCAAGTGGCAAAATCAGGAGTGGCGTTGACGTCTCCGACCTGGATCGGGAGCGATGCGGCATCGAGCGGCAGGAATAGGCCGGAGCGGCGAAGATTGGCGCGCACGATCTCGGCAATCTCGCGCCCGAAGCTTGGATCGGACGAGGCGAAATCGGGAATAGCGATCGGCAAGGGACGGAAATTGGCGCCCTCGACCGTGATGTTGAGCTGCGCGCTGGCGCTTGAGGCAGCGGCCATGGCAATCCCGCCTGCAAGGCCTAGCTTGATGGCGTTGCGCCGAGTAAGAAGGGTCATTTCAATCTCCATTCCTGGCCGTTCGCGAGCAATCCTGCCACGCGAACGTGCTTCCAATAAGTCACGGACGCAACGTGACGTTGATATTCTGCCATTGGTCGTAACTTGCCGCCGACAGCATGCTGTAAGGGCCACAACCGGCCACGGCACTTACGGCCTTCTGGGCAATGGTGATGGCCTCTGGTTGCTGACTGACCGAAACCAGACGCGGCACGTCGGCAAGCGAGCCGTCCTGGTTGAGGCGCATGTTGACCGTAACTTCGACGCCGCTGGTTTGCTCGTTCGGCAGCAAGGCCCAGCATTGCTTGATCTTGGCGACCAGCGCCCCGATCTCGGTCTGGCTCAGGGTTGCCGAAGCGCCGGTGATCTCTCCCAAAGTGGGCTCACCACCCCGCCCTGTGGTCGCACCAGTGGTATTGTCACGATTGATGATTGACGAAATATCATCCGCCAGAGCCGCATCGAGCTGCTCGGGCGCTGCCTGTTCGGCGGTGCGCTCGGCTCGCTCGGCCTCTTCGGCGCGCTTAGCGGCTTCTGCCTTTTCCTTTGCTTCCGCTTGGGCCACGCGTTGGCGCTCGGCTTCTTCGCGCTTCTTCTTTTCGGCCTCGGCGGCAGCAAACTGCTGACGTAACTGGGCGAGATTAGCGGGGCGAGCAGCCGGCGTAGGCGCAGCGATTTGTGGTGTTACAGGTTCAGGCGGCGTCGGCTCGATCACCGGTTCTGGAACAGGCTCTGGCTCTGGCTCTGGAGCAGGCTCCGGCGAAGGTGTTGGCGTTGCCACCACTGCAGGCCGCGTAACCGGGACCGGAGCTTGGACCACTGGCTCGGGAACGGGTTCAGGCTGCGGTGCGGGTTCAGGCTCAGGCGCCGGTTCGGGCTCTGGCGCCGGCTCCGGTTGCGGAGCGGGCTCTGGTTCTGGTGTTGGTTCCGGCTCCGGTGGAGGAGGCGCAGCTTCGGGTGCCGGGGCTGAATTGGTCACGGGCGCAGGTGTTTCGATAGCTGCTTCGGCAGGGGTCGGCTGGTCCTGCTCGGTATTGCCGGTGGGCTGGGCCAGTTCGGCAGGCTGGTCATCCTCGACAATCGAGGGCGTTTCGGTATCCACGATCTCGCTGTCGAGCGAGCCCATGCGGATATTGTTGAACTCGCTCACCGGCACTAGATCAACCGCAATCGCATTCTCGATCGTCTGCAGCGGCTCGGCGAACCCGAGGTTCAGCAAACCGATGCCGATGAGGGCGATATGTGCGATAACTGAGACGGTAACGCCGGTGCGCATGGCCTTGGCCTATTGATCCGGCTGCGTAATGAGGCCGATCTTGCTGTAGCCTCCGGCCGACAGCAGGCCCATGACGCGCATGACCGCTCCGTAGTTGGCGCTGGTATCGCCCCGCAGGAAGATCCGGTCCTCGGCGCCGTTGACGCCCATGGCGGTCAACTGCGAGACCAGATCGGTTTCGGCCACGGGCGTCTCATCGATGAAGACCGCGCCTTCAGGCGTTACGCCTACCGTGATTGGATCGGCCTGGTTCGGCATGGCAGCGGCAGAAGATGTCGGCAAATCGATCGGCACGCCGGCCGTCATCATCGGCGCTGCAACCATGAAGATGATCAAAAGCACCAGCATCACGTCCACCATCGGCGTGATGTTGATCTCGCTCATTATCGCTTTCTTGCGGCCACGGCGCCGGCGCCCGCCTCCACCTCCACCCGCCGAAACACCCATGCCCATATCAGCGGCTCCGAGCTTCGAGTTGGCGGCTCAGAATAGTCGAGAACTCGTCGGCAAAGCCTTCGAGGCGCCCAATCAACTTTGCGGCATCAGAGCTCAGTTTATTGTAGGCGACAACGGCTGGAATAGCAGCGACAAGGCCGATGGCTGTTGCGAACAAGGCCTCGGCAATGGGACCTGCAACAACGGCAAGGCTGGTGTTGGACGAAGCAGCAATGGCGGTGAAAGCATTCATGATGCCCCAGACTGTGCCGAACAGGCCGATGAAGGGCCCCGCCGAACCGATGGTGGCGAGAAAGCCAAGGCGCTTTTCTAGAGTTTCGCTTTCACGCGCGATAGCGACATCGAGCACTTTATCAAGGCGCTGCTGCATGCCGACAAAGCTTGCTGCGTTCTGCTCGTGGCTGCGCTTCCATTCCTTCATCGCCGCGACAAACACAGCGCCCAGGCCACCCGAGGTGCGCTCTGACTGCTGCTGATACAGCTCTTCCAGCGACTGGCCGGACCAGAACGTGCGCTCGAAGCGGTTCATTTCCGAAGCCATGCGGCGATAGGTGATGCTCTTGTCCACAATGATGGCCCAGCACCAAACGGATGCGCCCACCAGACCAAGCATCACGGACTTCACGATCCAGTCAGCAGCCCAAAACAGGCCCCAGATAGACAAGTCGGCGTGCGGAGCGGCGGCCCCCACAGCATCCATTGCTTCCATGAAGTGATCCTTTTCGGCCCGGTTCTCGATCCCCGACCCCTTGCCCTGATGGCGATGGGGTCGAAATCTGTCAAAATTAAGAGAAATGCGCTGCATATCGGCCTTAAGGCCGCCATTGCCGGACACGTGTTCGCTTTGCCGCGATTATGGTCAAGAAGAGGTTAATAAACAGAGTCACTCGGGCATGCGCCGGAACGCTAAGCGTTATACTCCCGCAGCAAACCGAGCGCGAATTGCTGCCGGCATGCGTGCCGGTCCGCCGCTGGTCTTAATGGCCACTACCGTGACGTTCGCCTGGGTGAGCAGTGTTTGATCACGGAGAATGGATTGGCCAAGCATGAGCCGGGCGCCAGTTATTGACTGGACAATAGTTTTGACCGTGAGGAGATCGTCGATACGGGCGGCGGCATCGAACTGGATGTTCATGGCCCGAACGGCAAAAGCTATGCCCTGCTGCGCAAGCTCGCTATGGTGAATACCAGCCTCGCGCAACCATTCGGTGCGGCCGCGTTCGAAAAACTTGAGATACGCAGCATGGTAAACGAACCCCGAGAAGTCGGTGTCTTCGTAATACACCCGGACGGGGAAGCTGTGTTTGCTCATAGCCCTTGTTTGCCCCCCAGATCGACAACAACGATTTCGGGCGGTGCACCGAACCGGATGGGCAGGCCAGAATAGCCCAGACCCGAAGATACGATGAGGTGCTTGCCGTCCTCGACTATATGGCCGTGCAGGAACCGCTTGCCGAAGCGCGACGGCACGACGGGCGCGTGGCCAAAGAAGCGCACTTGGCCCGCATGGGTATGACCGCTCATGGTCAGTGCCACGCGCTTGGGCAGGTCGGCGAAGATGTCGGGCTCATGCGCCATGAGAAGAACGGGTTCGTCCGTTGTGACCTGCTCCAGCGTTGCAGGAAGATCGTCGACGCCGTGGCCGACCTGCTGGGCAAAGCCGTGCGGCAGATAGGCATATTGATCGCCCAGTCCTGCAAGCCAGAACCCTTGGCCGCGATGCTCAAGCCGTATGGCACGATTGACGTAGACCGGAATGCCCACGACATGCAGCGCCCGTTCGACGGCAGTCGGGACGCCTTTGGGCTGCCCGTTGTAATCATGATTGCCGAGGACAGCGTGGACACCCAAGGGCGCTGCCAATGCCTCGAGCGGCGCTGCCCAGAGGCCTTTTGGCGGCGTGCTGAAGCGTGGCCCAGAGAGGAAGTCGCCGAGCAGCACGATCAAATCACCCCCCAGCGCATTGGCTTGACCGCAGATGGCTTCTACCCTGCGAGCATTCATGAACGGCTCGCAGGCATGGAAATCGGTGAGCATGACGATGCGCATGGGCGCGCTGGCGGACCAATTCTCGATCGGTGGCGCATAGCGGGCAACACGCACCACAGGCTTCACGCGTCTCTCTCCGGCTCTTCGAAAAGGCTGGCTTGCATGCCGACAAAGCCTTGCGGCACGGTACGACCCAAATGCTGGAAAGCAAAACCTGTCAGCATACGCCCGCGTGAGGTGCGCTGGATGAAGCCTTGCTGAAGCAAATAGGGCTCGACGATCTCCTCGATCGCATCGCGTGGTTCGCTGAGGGCTGCGGCAATGGTTTCGATGCCGACAGGCCCGCCACCATAGAAATCGGCGATGGTGGTCAGATAGCGCCGGTCCAATTGGTCGAGCCCACGCGCGTCGACATCGAGCCGCAGCAAGGCCATATCCGCAATGGCGCGGGTAATCTCGCTGGCGCCGTCGACCATGGCAAAATCCGTGACGCGGCGAAGCAGCCGGCCGGCGATACGCGGCGTACCGCGAGAGCGGCGCGCGATTTCGAGCGCCCCATCAGGCGCCATGGGCATCCCCAGGAGGCGCGCACCGCGAGTAACAATCTGCACCAATTCCTCGGGCGTGTAGAAATTGAGCCGCACCGGGATGCCGAAACGGTCGCGCAAGGGCGTTGTCAGCAGACCCGCGCGCGTGGTGGCGCCAACAAGGGTAAAGCGCGCCAGATCGATCCGCACGGAGCGAGCAGCAGGCCCCTCCCCGATGATCAGATCAAGCTGGAAATCTTCCATCGCGGGATAGAGCACTTCCTCGATCGCTGGATTGAGGCGATGGATTTCATCGATGAAGAGGACGTCGCGGTCTTCAAGGTTGGTCAAAAGCGCTGCCAGATCACCCGCCTTGGCAATGACAGGACCGGAGGTCGCCCGGAAGCCCACCCCCAGTTCACGCGAAATGATCTGCGCCAGCGTGGTCTTGCCCAAGCCAGGAGGCCCAACAAAAAGCACATGGTCCAACGCAGCGCCGCGCTGCTTGGCCGCCTTGATGAACACCTCGAGATTGGCCCGCGCAGCAGCCTGGCCGACGAACTCGGCAAAGCCAGTGGGGCGCAGGGAAACGTCGAGCTGGTCGTCTCGGCCGGCAGAGGGGGAGGTGATGTCCGTCAACTACTTAGCTCCCGCAGGCCCAAGCGGATAAGCCGTTCCGTTGGTATACTGTCACCATCCCTCGCCACGATCCGGGCCAGAGCTGCCGAAGCTTGAGCGCTGGAATAGCCCAGATTGGTGAGGGCAGAGACGGCGTCGGTGACGGCGCTGGAGGCGATGCCCTCGCCGAGCGCAGCTTGGAGGCCCAGTGTGCCCGCATCGATGCCCCCGGCCTCGGGAACCTTGCCCTTGAGTTCGGTTACAAGGCGCACGGCGAGCTTGGGACCGACTCCGTTGGCGCGGCCGATCATGGCTTTGTCCTGCAAGGCGATGGCGCTTGAGAGATCGGAGGGGGATAGAACGGAAAGGATGGACAGCGCGACGCGAGCGCCGACGCCTTGCACGGTCAGCAAAAGATTAAACCAGGCTTTCTCGCCTTGCGTGGCAAAACCATAAAGCCGGATCATGTCCTCGCGCACGATGGTTTCGATGAAGACGACGGTTGCCTCGCCGACGCGCGGCAGGGCCTGTAGGGTACGGCCGGAGCAAAAGGCTTCGTAGCAGACGCCATTGCAGTCGATCAGCACGAAGTCGTCGCCGAAGCTATCCACCAAACCCTTGAGCTTGCCGATCATGCCGTGGCTTTCAGGCGCTGGTTGGCAACGCGGTGATGGGCGTGGCAGATAGCGACGGCCAAAGCGTCGGCCGCGTCGGCTCCCTTGAAGTCGGCTGTAGGTAGCAGCGTCTTGACCATCAGCTGGATTTGGCTCTTTTCAGCATGGCCAGTGCCAACCACTGACTTCTTGACCAGATTGGTTGCGTATTCGGACACTTCAATCTGCCGCACCGCTGGGGCGAGCAGCGCGACGCCACGCGCCTGCCCCAAGATAAGGGCAGACCGGGCCCCGGAATTAACGAAGGTTTCTTCCACCGCCGCTTCATGCGGCAAGAAGCGATCGAGCACGTCGCCAAGGCCAGCGAAAAGCTCGGCAAGGCGCTCGGCAAGTGTACCTTCAAGGGGCGGCGTGACGGTACCCGACGCCACGTAAGTGAGCCGATTTCCCGACGTCTCGATGACGCCCCAACCGCAGCGGCGCAGCCCAGGGTCAACCCCAATGATTCGCGTTGGTGCGTTCATGGCTTTTCCTTAATCCGAACTTCAGCACACTACCAAGTGCTTAGTGAACAAAAAGGCAACAAGCGCGGTGGAAAACATGTGATCGATAAAATGCCAGCAAACGAGGCAAGGTGATCTTCAATAGGGGTCCATAGCTTGCGTGAGGGAACGCAGGAACAACGACAATGAACATGACCATCTTGCCTGCAGCGGCGCTGGAAACCAAACCCCGCAAGAGTGCCCGGCCTTGAACGTGATGCTCTCCGCCAAATCCATCAGTGCGTTGCAGAGTTGGTCCAGCGTTGCCCGCTGGACGCTGTTCGGAACGGCGGGCTGCGTGATCGTTTCCGTAACGTTCAACGCCCTGCTCTTTGGCGATCTCGGTGCCGAAGCGCTGCAACGCTCCTTGCTCAGCGCGACTGTTCTGCCCATTTTACTGGGCGTACCCCTGTTCTTCTATCTCAGTATGCGGCTTCGCGGGCTGGCTGTGGTCAACCGGCGGCTCGGGCTGGTCGCCCGGACCGATAGTCTTACCTCATGCCTTAACCGCGGCGCCTTCACCGGCAAGGTCAACACGCTGCTCGCTCAGCAAGGGCCACGCAGCACGGGCGCACTGCTGATGATCGATGCGGACAATTTCAAATCGATCAATGACATGTTTGGCCATGACATCGGAGATGAAGCGCTGACGCGTATTGCACAATCGATTCGCTCCACTCTGCGGGCTGGCGATCTGGTCGGGCGTATGGGTGGGGAAGAGTTTGCGGTTTATCTTCCGGGGGTCGACCTCCAGGACGCTGAAGCGGTTGCGGAACGGATCCGCTGCGCCGTCAGTCTCGTCGATTTTGCGCCGAACGGGCGGCAAAGGAGCCTGTCGGTCAGTATTGGTGGCGCGGTGTTCGAAGGCTCGGCCAGCTTTTCAGAGCTGTTCCGCATTGCCGACCAGCGGCTTTATGGCGCCAAGCAGACTGGCCGGAACAAAGTAACGATCGTTCACACAGCCGATCACCCTCATGTGGAACTGAAATACAGCGCGTGAAAAAGGGCAGCACCGGAGTGCTGCCCTGCTGAATTCGGTGCCGGCTCAGGCGTCGAGCTTGGCTGCATCCTCGTCGCTCATCTCGAAGTTTGAATACACGTTCTGGACGTCGTCGTCTTCTTCAAGGGTCGCAATCAGCTTCATCAGCGTTGCGCCTTTTTCAGCATCGATCGGTGTGTTGGTCTGCGGCTTCCAAACGGCCTTCACCGATTCAGCTTCGCCAAGGACCTTCTCGAGGGCCGCCGCGACATCGACCATCGCTTCGAACGATGTGGTAATGTAATGCCCTTCTTCATCGCTCTCGACGTCATCGGCGCCAGCTTCGATAGCGGCTTCCATGACCTTGTCTTCCGAGCCGGCGCTGCGCGGATAGGTGATCTCGCCGACCTTGTCGAACATGAAGCCGACCGAATTGGTTTCGCCCATGGCGCCGCCGTTCTTGGAGAAGTACGAGCGAACGTTGGATGCAGTGCGATTACGATTGTCGGTTAGGGTTTCAACGATGATGGCAACGCCACCGGGACCATAGCCCTCGTAGCGGATCTCATCATAATTCTCGCCGTCCGAGCCGATCGCCTTCTTGATGGCGCGGTCGATATTGTCCTTGGGCATGGACTGGGCACGGGCGTTGGTTACAGCCAGGCGCAGCCGGGAATTAAAGGCCGGGTCGGGCATGCCCATCTTAGCTGCCACGGTAATTTCGCGCGCAAGCTTGGAAAAAACCTTCGACCGCACTGCGTCGGACTTGCCCTTGCGGTGCATGATGTTTTTGGCATGTGAATGGCCGGCCATTGGTCACTCCCTCGTCTCTTAAGTGCTGGATTGGTGGCGCGTTATAGGCAAGCGCAACCCGATTGTGAAGCGGGGCTAGAACACTGGCTCCGCCTGCGACAGAGAACCGCCCAGGCGAACAGGCAAGACCTTGGCCGCAAGACCGCTGCGTGCATCGGTTTCAACAGCGACGCCACACAGGGTTGCTTCGCCATCGGCCGGGCTGAACCGGCCATTGGCAATGCCGGTCAAAAAGCGATTGAGTGGTTCGTCCACCTCGGTGCCGATGATGGAATCAAAGTCCCCGCACATGCCGGCATCCGCCATCAGCGCCGTACCGCCGCGCAAGATGCGGTGGTCGGATGTGGGAATATGAGTATGGGTGCCGACCACCAGGCTCACCTTGCCGTCAAGGAAATGCCCCATGGCCTGGATCTCGGAGGTGGCTTCGGTGTGGAAATCAACAATGATGGCGTCTGCCTGTTCGCCCAAAGGGCAAGCTGCGACGGCGGCTTCAACAGCGCGGAACGGGTCGTCGGCCGGGCCCATGAACACGCGGCCTAGCGCGTTGATGACAAGAACGCGGTAGCCGCCGCGACTTTCCACGAACATCGCCCCACGTCCGGGCGTGCCCGGTGGCATATTGATAGGGCGGATCAGCGTTGTTTCGCGTTCGATGAAACTGATCGTTTCGCGCTGGTCGAACGCATGGTCGCCCAGCGTTACCACATCTGCGCCGGCATTGCGGATGGCATTAAAGTGAGCTTCCGTCAGCCCCTTGCCGTGGCTGGCGTTCTCGCCATTGACCACGACGAAATCAAAGCCATAGCGCTCGATGATACCCGGCAAGCGCTCGGCGATGGCGTCCCGGCCCGACCGGCCCATTACGTCGCCCAAGAACAATAGCTTCATGCAACAGGGCCAACATGGCGCACACCAGCTTCGGTGATGACATAGTCGAGTGGAATATCGTGGGCGTCGCGGGGGATCAAAGGCAGTTCCTGAACGGCAAAGGCAAGCCCGACCAGCTTAGGCTTTTTCTGCAATGACGCTAGTGTCCTATCGTAATAGCCACCACCATAGCCAAGACGCGTTCCGTACTGGTCGAAGCCCAAGAGCGGCATAAGGACGATGTCGGGCTCTGCGCGCGGGGCGAGTGGGGAAGGCGCCAACGTGCCAAAACCCGCCTCGAACAACGGTGTGCCCTGTTCCCAAACGCGCATGTCCAAGGGCTGATCATGGCCCGTCACAGCGGGCAGGAGAATCTTGTGATCGCCTTGCATGAGACGCACCATGATCGGCTGGCAGTCGAGTTCGTCACGGATTGCCCAGTACGCTGCAACGGTGTCTTTGGGGCGGGGAACCATTGCTTTGAAAAAAAGGCGGCACGCTGTTTCGGAAGCCTCTTTACGATCGACTTGCGATAGCGCAGCCCGGGAAGCATGGGCCTGCAGGCGCAGCGTCGCTTTGGCTTGTTCGATTTTCTCGTCCACCATGCAGCGCCGCAACCCGCAAGAAATCAGGTGCCACCCTGGCCGTGGGATTACGATCCCGGGAACCTACTTACGTAGGTGGGCGCCGTATGTCCGAACCCACGGGTCCGGTCAGGGACAGCTCCCTAGAGATCGATTAAGGCCCCGGGGATATTGGTATCCTCACGCACCGGGCAGCAACAGTAATATAGGGTGTTTGTGATGGCGTGCAAAGGGGAAGCTACAGCAGATCGACCCAATTTTGCAGCCCAGGCAGCACTCTAAGAACAAGAACGTACTGATTTTCGATAACATAGAGAATGTTGTGAGCTCCACATGGCAAAACCCGTATTATTTCAGATCCGGTTGACCGCTCGACGCTCAGATGTGGCATTGCGGCCAACAGCTCCAAAGCATCTACCAATTCACGCTCGTACTTTTCTGACTGTTTGTAGCCGAACTGTCGCGCCCCCTCGGCCGCTATGCGGTCCAGGTCAGACTGGCAACATTGGTTAGATACCATGTCAAGAACTAAGCGCTCTCTTGCTAGGCTAAGGCGTTGCGAGCCTTGGAACGCATGCGGGCAAGCAGGTCCTCCTGCCCGATGCCGCTGACCCCGCTAGCTTTTGCATCATTCACCATCTGCTGCAGTCTCTCGCGTGCCTCTGCCCGCTCCTGATCCTTGCGCACCAGATCGCGTATATAATCGCTGCTGTCGCCATATCGCCCGATTTTGACTTGCTCCTCGACCCATTCTTTCATCTGATCAGGCAGTGAGACATTCATGGCGGCCATAGCGGAACTCCTTCGCTGCAGCCTCAAACACTTTTGACAAAGGTTGCCAACATACGACTTCGGAACAGTTTTGCGCTGGATGTGCTTGTTGCGACGGACGCGCAGAGTGCGGGACGGATACATGAAACGGCTGATCGCCCTGCTGGCATTCTTGCTCCTCTGGCCGGTGCCGTTACAAGCTGCCGAAGAGGGTGAAGCGGCAACCACATGCCACGTTCTTGCAAAACAGGAAATTTGTATCAGCCAAGGTAACTACACGGCCGACGTTTGTGCTGCGATCGAGACCTATGCCGCCCACTTCAGCCTTCCGGAAGGTTTTCTAGCCCGGCTCATCTGGCAGGAAAGCCGCTTCGATCCGGCCGCAATCAGCCCGGTCGGGGCCCAGGGCATTGCTCAGTTCATGCCGGGAACTGCAAAATTGAGGTCCTTGCGCGATCCGTTCGATCCGGCAGAGGCGCTGGCAAAATCGGCCGAATATCTGCGCTTTTTGGAGGTCAAGTTCGGCAATCTGGGCCTTGCTGCCGCAGCTTATAATGGTGGTGAAGGACGTATTTCCGGGTTCGTCGCAGGTGGTTGGGTCGCCGGCGAAACCCGGGCCTATGTGTCGATCATCACTGGCCGGCCAATCGACTATTGGCTCAGCGAAACGATCGAACCGGCGGATTATAGCTTAAGCCCCGAGCAGCCGTTCCAAGATGCTTGCGTCGAAATGGCTAAGGCCGTGCCGATGCCAAGTTTTGGGCCCGAGACCGGCGGCTGGCAGCCCTGGGGCGTTTTAATCGCCCAGAACTTCTCGCAAGATATCGCACGAGCCGCATTCGTGCGGGCCCAATCGCGGTTCGAAACGCTAATGGCAGACAAGGATCTGCTGCTCATTACAACGCGTAATTTAAGCCTTGGGACACGGACCCGCTATTCGGCACAAATCGGCTTTCCCGAGCGCAAGGCGGCACAGGAGTTCTGCGAGGAGCTTCTGAAGGTAGGCGGCAATTGTATCGTCCAGAAGAACGGCAGCTAGGCGTGCGGTAGGGGCGCCGTTTCGTCGATCAACCCAGCGACGCCCTCAAGCGCCTGGGCCGCACCACTGAGCTTCTCGGCGAACTGGATCTCGAGGGCTTCGATCTCGGCGGCAACTTCCTGACCGGCCCGCGTTAGCACCACAATTTCGGTTTCCAGTTCCTTAATCCGCCGTTCGGCCTCGGCGAGTTCATCCACAACGGCGATGCCGGCCATGACGGTAAGCCGATTGTCGCCGATTTCGCCAACAGCACCCTTGAGGCCTTCTACCTGGGCATTGAACCGTTCGGCCAAGCCGATCAGATGCTTTTGCTGCCCCTCCTCGCAAGCCATGCGGTATTTGCGGCCGTTTATCTCGACATTGACCTCGGGCATCTCAGCTCTCCGCTTTCGCCAGCACTTCGCGCACTGTTTCCATGGCTTCAACGAGCCGGCGCGACACGTCATGGGCGCTGTCGTCGAGCCTCTTGGCGCGCGCTGCGGTCTTGTCGAGTTCGGTAGCTAGTCGGGCGCGCTCATGGATGAGGCGTTGGGTATCGACCTCGATGCGGCTAAGCTGGCGCAGGCGCGAGGAAAGGTTCTTGACGCTCTGGTCGAGCCGCGCCATGGCCTGATCGAATCGCTTGTGGGCGGCATCCAAACCTTCGGAAGGCTCTGGCTGGCTCATCGCTATCTCAAGTCCTTACTGGGTAAGCAAAGCAGGCCACAACAGGGTGCCCCAGCAAAAGGGCTAATGCAACCTGCTGTCATTGACAGGCAATCCGAACCTGTTATGCCGTAAAGCCGCCTTTGAGAGCAGGTTTTTGCCGCCTCTTCTCCCCAGATTTCGCCCAGAGAAAGTGCACCCGATGACCAACACTGCCGAGCAAAACGATCTGGCCAATGCGATCCGGTCCTTGTCGATGGATGCGGTTGAAAAAGCCAATTCGGGCCATCCCGGCCTGCCGATGGGCTGCGCCGATATTGCGACCGTGTTGTTCACCAAGGTGATGAAGTTCGATCCCGCCGACAGCAAGTGGGCTGACCGCGACCGCTTCGTCCTGTCCGCCGGCCATGGCTCGATGTTGCTCTATTCCTCGCTCTATCTGCTCGGCTACAAGGACATGACCATCGAAGAGGTCAAGAACTTCCGCCAGCTCGGCTCCAGGACAGCGGGGCATCCTGAATACAGCCATGCCGAGGGCATCGAGACCACAACCGGCCCGCTCGGCCAAGGTGTCGGCAATGCGGTGGGCATGGCGATTGCCGAAGCCAAGCTTGCGGCCGAGTTCGGCACCGACATCGTTGACCATCATACCTGGTGCATTGCTGGCGACGGTTGCCTCATGGAAGGCATTTCCCAAGAGGCGATCGCTTTGGCCGGTCACCTCAAGCTCAACAAGCTGACCCTTATCTGGGACAATAATTCCATCACCATCGATGGTGCCGTTTCGAACTCCGACTCCACCGACCAGATCGCCCGCTTCAAGGCCTGCGGCTGGAACACCGTGGAAATCGACGGCCATGACCAGGCCGCCATCGAAAAGGCACTACTCGACTGCAAGTCTTCCGATAAGCCAACCATGATCGCGGCCAAGACCACGATCGGCTTTGGCGCGCCCAAAAAGGCCGGTACGGAAAAAGTGCATGGCTCGCCACTCGGTGCTGAGGAACTGGCCGGTGCCAAGGCTGCCCTCGGCATCACCTACCCGGCATTTGAAATTCCCACCGGCACGCTGGACGCATGGCGCGCTGCCGGCACGCGGTCGCAGAACGTGCGGGGCGAATGGCAGTCGCGTCTGGCCGCCAACCCCAAGCGCGCTGAATTTGAGCGCCGCATGGCGGGCACCCTGCCCTCCGAATTCGCTGCTGCCATGGACGAGCACAAAAAGAAGCTGTCCGAAGAAAAACCAAAGGTTGCTTCGCGCAAGGCTTCGCAGCTGGCGCTGGAAGTCATCACCAAGATCGTGCCGGAGGCGCTGGCCGGCTCGGCCGATCTGACCCATTCCAACCTGACCAATACGCCTGATACCAAACCCTTCACGGCTGCTGATCGCTCGGGCCGGTATATGATGTACGGCATCCGCGAACACGGCATGGCTGCCGTTATGAACGGTATCGCGCTGCACGGCGGGCTCATCCCCTACGGCGGCACCTTCATGGTCTTCACCGACTATGCCCGCCCATCCATTCGCCTCTCGGCTCTCATGGGCCAGCGCGTGATCTACGTCATGACTCACGACTCAATTGGCCTGGGTGAAGACGGCCCGACGCACCAGCCGGTGGAGCATTTGTCCGCCCTGCGCGCTATTCCCAACCTTTTGGTGTTCCGCCCAGCCGATGCGGTAGAAACCGCCGAGTGCTGGCAACTGGCGATGGAAACCGCCGATCACCCATCAATCCTCGCCCTTTCGCGCCAGAACCTGCCGACCCTGCGCACCGAATACACGAGCGAAAACAAGTCAGCCAAGGGTGCCTACACGCTTTTGGGCGATGCCAATGCCGATGCCATCATCTTTGCCACCGGCTCGGAAGTTACCATTGCTGTCGAGGCACACAAGCAGTTGACCGAACAGGGCGTCTCCGCCCGCGTCGTGTCGGTTCCATCCATGGAGCTTTTTGCCAAGCAGCCAGATGCCTACAGGGCTGAAGTGCTGGGTTCGGCCAGGGCGCGCGTAGCCATCGAAGCCGGTATCGAGATGAGCTGGAACAAGCTGCTGGGCGACAAGGGCCGCTTTGTTGGCATGCATTCTTTCGGAGCTTCCGGCCCCATCGATGACCTTTATTCCCACTTTGGGATTACGGCTAAGGCCGTTGTTGAAGCCGTCACCGCACAGTTGTAAGAGAGCCTCGCCCTCCTCCCTCCTCCCATTCCAAGGAGCCTTCCATGGCAGTCCGCGTCGCTATCAATGGTTTTGGTCGCATCGGCCGCAACATCTTGCGTGCCATCATCGAATCCGGCCGCACCGACATCGAAGTCGTTGCCATCAACGACCTCGGCCCGGTCGAAACCAATGCCCATCTGTTCCGCTTCGATAGCGTGCATGGCCGGTTCCCCGGCACGGTGACGGTTGCCGGCGACACAATCGACGTGGGCCGTGGCCCGATCAAGGTAACGGCCGTCAAGAACCCGGCTGAACTGCCGCATGGGGCGATGAACATCGACATCGCGCTAGAATGCACCGGCATTTTCACATCGAAAGAGAAGGCCTCGGCGCATCTGCAGGCTGGCGCCAAGAAGGTCATTATTTCGGCTCCTGGTGAAGGCGCCGACATGACCATCGTTTATGGCATCAACCACCAGCAATTGACCAAGGACCACGTGGTCATCTCCAACGCGTCCTGCACCACCAATTGCCTGGCCCCGCTGGCCTATGTGCTGCATAAGGAATTTGGCATCGAGAAGGGAATGATGACCACCATCCATTCCTACACCGGGGACCAGCCGACCCTCGACACCATGCACAAGGATCTCTATCGCGGCCGTGCTGCGGCCCTGTCGCAGATCCCGACCTCGACGGGCGCAGCAAAGGCCATTGGCCTCGTGCTCCCCGAGCTCAAGGGCAAGCTCGATGGTGTCTCGATCCGCGTACCGACCCCGAACGTGTCCTGCGTCGATTTCAAGTTCATTGCTAAGCGCAATGTGACGGCCGACGAGATCAACCAGGCGGTACGCAAATATGCCGATGGCGAGCTCAAGGGTATTCTGGGCTACACCGAATTCCCCAATGTCTCGATCGACTTCAACCACGACCCGCACTCTTCCACCCTGGCGATCGACCAGACCAAGGTGATGGACGGCAATTTTGTATCCGTGCTGAGCTGGTACGACAACGAATGGGGCTTCTCCAACCGCATGGCCGACACCGCCGTTGCGTTCGGCAAGGTGCTTTAGTAGGGCACAGACTGCGCCACAATCACGGTGTCACCCCGGGCTCGACCCGGGGCCTATCCTGAAATCTCAAGATGGATCCCGGGTCGAGCCCGGGATGACATCGAGTGTGCGGAGGCAGGGATGACCTTGGATCGATCCATCCGCTGGCGCGGCCTTGATCCGGTGACTCTAGAGCATTGCCACGTGATCTCCACCGAGCGCGACACGCGCATTCGCGGGACGGTGATCACGCACGACTATGGCTTGTTCTACCGCGTTAAGCTCGACGACCGCGAGCATGTGCGGACCGTCAAGCTCGAACGCACGGATGGAGCGGTGCTGGAGCTGTTCTCCGATGGCGCAGGCAATTGGTCGGACGACCGGGCCGAGCCGTTGCCGGCCTTACGCAACTGCATTGACATCGATATCTGGCCCACTCCGCTGACCAATTCACTGCCGCTTTGGCGTACCCAGTGGACGGTTGGGCAGGAGCAACGTTTCGCCATGGCCTGGATCGATGCGGACGAGATGACAGTTACGCGGAGCGAACAGCTCTATACCAAGCTCGACGACACGCACTTCCGGTTTCAAAGCAGCGATTTCGAGCGTGTTCTCCAAGTCGACGGCGATAATCTGGTGATCGACTATCCCGGCCTGTTCACGCGCGCTGACTGAACCCCTTTCCCCCTGATGCTGGCTCTGCTACGCCACCACCAAACCTGACCCGGGGAGGCCACCACCATGACCGCGACCTTCAAGACGCTCGACGAACTCGATCTCTCCAACAAGCGCGTGCTGCTGCGGGCCGATCTCAACGTTCCCGTCGCGGACGGCAAGGTAACCGATGCCACCCGGATCGAGCGGCTGGTGCCTACCATCCGCGAGATCGTTAAGAAGGACGGCAAGGCGATCCTGCTGTCCCATTTCGGACGGCCAAAAGGAAAGGTCGATCCGGAGTTTTCGCTTGAACAGATCTGCGAGGCGGTGGCCAATGCAACAGGGCATCCGGTGGGGTTCGTTGCGACCGATTGGACTGACGTTTCCGGCGCGCAAAAGGCTATTGAATCTGCGCCGATTGGCTCCGTGTTGGTCCTTGAGAACACGCGCTTTCACCCCGGCGAAGAAGCCAATGATCCTGAGCTTGCCAAGCGCATGGCGAGTCTTGGCGATGTTTATGTGAACGACGCTTTTTCGGCCGCCCACCGCGCTCATGCATCGACCGAAGCGCTGGCGCATCTCCTGCCCGCTGCGGCCGGTTTGGCCATGCAGGCGGAACTCGAAGCGCTCGATGCAGGGCTCGGCAAGCCGCGCAAGCCTGTGGTCGCCATCGTCGGCGGTGCGAAAGTTTCGTCCAAGATCGACCTGCTGGAAAACCTCGTTGCCAAGGTCGATGCCTTGGTGATTGGCGGCGGCATGGCCAATACATTTCTCCATGCTCAAGGCTACGCCGTGGGCAAGTCGCTGGCTGAAAAGGACTTGGCCGAAACGGCGCTGCGCATCATGGACAAAGCGATCGATAGTGGCTGCGCCATCATCCTGCCAATCGACGCCGTCGTTGCGTGGCACTTCAAGGCCGATACGCCCACACGCCTTTATGGCGTCGATGCCATTGATCGTGATGGCATGATCCTCGACATCGGACCCTCATCGATCGAGCGCATCCACGGTGCTATCGATGACGCGCACACCATTGTCTGGAATGGACCCATGGGCGCTTTCGAGATGAACCCCTTTGACAAGGGCACTGTTGCAGTCGCCAAGCACGTCGCCAAACGTACGCACGACGGTAAGCTGGTCTCAGTGGCCGGTGGCGGCGATACGGTGGCTGCACTGGCTCATGCTGGGGTGAAGGAAGCGTTCACCTATGTCTCGACGGCTGGTGGTGCATTCCTGGAATGGATGGAAGGCAAGCCACTGCCGGGCGTCGAAGCGCTCAAGAAGTAAGCCAAATCGGCGAGAATTAGTCTTTCGTCTAATAACCACAGGTCTAATCGAAAGGCAGGTAACGAAAGTCTAATGTGAGCTCAACCCAATGAGGAGGCTCACCCATGACCAAGTCGCTCAACGCCATTGCCCAGAAGCTGATGGAGCCCGGCAAGGGCATTTTGGCAGCCGATGAGTCCGAAGGCACAATCGCCAAGCGTTTCGCCAAGATCAACCTACCCAATTCGCTCGATCTGCGCCGTGATTATCGCGAGATGCTATTCCGGTCCACGAAAGCGATGCAGAACTACATTTCGGGCGTTATTCTCACCGAGGAAACGCTGGAACAATCTGCGGCCGACGGCACCTCGTTTCGCGCGATCCTAGCCGATGCAGACGTCATTCCCGGCATCAAGGTTGACCGCGGCGCGTTCCCTATGCCGGGTGATAATGGGGAAAAGATCACAGAAGGTCTCGATGGTTTGCGCCAGCGCCTTGAGCGTTACGCCGGGCTTGGCGCCGGTTTCGCCAAATGGCGTGCGGTGATCACCATCAACGACGTTGCGCCCACGCGCAACAATATCCGTGCCAATGCCCATGCCCTCGCCCGCTATGCAATTCTTTGCCAGGAAGCCGGCATCGTGCCCGTGGTGGAGCCAGAAGTGGTCGGCGACGGTGATCCTGGCAATCACTCGATGGAACGCTGCGCGGCTGTAACCGGCGATGTGCTGGAAAACACCTTCAAGGAATTGCGCCTGGCTGGTGTCGATCTCGCGGGCATGCTGCTCAAGCCCAACATGGTCTTGCCCGGTGTCAATTCCCGCGAGCGGCCGTCCTACGAGGAGGTTGCCAAGCGTACGGTCGAGGTTTTGCGCGAGCATGTTCCGGCGGCCGTGCCCGGCATTGCCTTCCTGTCCGGTGGCCAGACCGACGAGGAAGCGACGGCGCACTTGTCCGCCATGAACCAGATCCCGGGCAAGCCTTGGCCGCTGACCTTCTCCTACGGCCGCGCCCTGCAGAATGTTGCGCTGCGCACCTGGGCTGGACGACGCGAGAACTTCCCGGCCGCTCAGGCCGCGTTTAGCCACCGAGCGCATATGAATTCGCTTGCCGCGCTGGGCAAGTGGACAGGCGAGCTCGATCGCGCCGCTTAAGGCGAGGTTTTACGACAAGATTTGGCGCGTTCCTTCACTCGGGGAGCGCGCTTTTTCTTTGCGCCAACCTCCATGGACACGCTATTGCAACACTCGTCCTCTTTGTCGCCAAAATAGATCGACACAAGAGCCCAAGCGTCGTGACAATCCGGAACTCCATGGCACCCCAACTCTACCTCATCACGCCTGCCGATCCCGATCCGGCTCGTTTCACCACCACCTTGATGGCGGTGCTTAATGCTGCGGAGGTGTCTGCCCTACTCGTCCGGCGCGGCGATGCCGACGAAGCTGGCTATGGCCAGCGGGCACGCGAGTTGATCAACATCGGACAAGGCGCTGGCTGCGCTGTTTTGCTGGAGAACGATGCGGCACTGGCCAAGCGCCTGAACGCGGACGGCGTGCACATGACGGACGGTCCGGAAGCGGTGAGCGACGCCATCCTGACGCTCAAGCCGAATTTCATTGTCGGTGCCAGCAGCGGCAACACGCGACACGACGCCATGACCCTGGGCGAAATGGACGTCGATTATGTTTTCTTTGGTCCGCTCGAAGGAGAGCGCAACGACAAGGCGCTGGAACTTGCCGAATGGTGGGCGTCGACCTTCGAAATACCGGCGGTCTTGAGCGATCCCGCTGCTGCCGCACCGCAGGTCTACACTAGGGGCGCCGAGTTCCTCGCGCTTTCGAGCAGTGTTTGGTTATCCCCCTCGCCCGCCGAAGCGATGCGCGCCATTGCAGCCGCGCTCAAGGAGCACGCATGATGGTTCGCGTTCTGCCCCTGCTTGCCCTGCTCTTACTGGTTTCGCCCAGCTATGGCCAGGAGGCGGAAACGCCAGCGCCTGCTGCAGTTCCTGCAGCCGAGACTCCTGCGCCTGAAGCTGCTCCAGCACCAGCCCAGGAACCCGCTGGCGTGGCGGATCCAGCCGAAGCGATCAGTTCGGAAATCTTTGGGCCGCGTGTTCCGGCGGATTATGCCTTTGGCGCCTTTCAGCGCGGCTATTTCCTGACCGCTCTCGAGTTCGCCCTACCCCGTGCCGAGCAGGGCGATGCCGCAGCGCAGACTCTGATTGCCGAAATCTATGCCAAGGGCCTGGGCGTGGCCCAGAACGATCAACGGGCGGCGGGCTGGTATGAACTGGCCAGCAAGAACGGCGACCGGCTCGCCACCTTTGAGCTGGCGCTCTATTATCAGGACGGCATCGGCGTTCCCAAGAACCGGGCCCGCGCTGCTGACCTGTTCCGCCAGGCAGCGGAAGCTGGCTATGTTCCCGCCAAGTACAACATGGCCCTTTTGCATGTGGAAGGTATCTATGCCTCGCCTAGCCTGACCGACGCTGCCACGCTGATGAAGGAGGCTGCGGACGCGGAACTTCCCGAAGCGCAGTATGATTATGGCACGATGCTGATCGAGGGCGCAGGCTTGCCACCCGACCCGGTTGAGGGTGCGCGCTATATCGGTTTGGCCGCCGAAGAGGGGCTGACCCCGGCGCAGGTGGATTTTGCAACCCTGCTTTATCTCGGCCAAGGTGTTGAGAGGAACGTCGAGGAAGCGGCCAGCTGGTACCAGCGCGCCGCTGAAGCCGGCAATGCCGTGGCGCAGAACCGCTATGCCAAACTGCTGGCCGTAGGTGAAGGCGTAGCCCTTGATCTTGAGGAAGCTGCCATGTGGCGCTCGCTGTCGCGCCGGCAGGGGCTTTCCGATCCTTCACTAGACCGCCTTCTGGTCTCCATTCCTGCCGATAGTCTCGCTCTTGCCGAGGAGCGGGCACGTTTCTGGCCATCGGCACCGCCCACGCAGGAAACTGCCGAAACGATCCTCGAGATCCCGACCATCACGGCGCCTGCCGATGAACCACCGGTTCTGCCTGCGCCCACCGACCCCAGCGAGGCGCCCACTGCCCCACCGGAGGCAGCACCGCCAAGCCCTCAAGACCCTTGAACCCGCAGGCGTTCTGGGGCAATAAGCCCGCCAAGCGCGGTTGCGCGCATCACCAGCAGAATTCGGCCTCATGGTGAGCTTGTCGTTCCGGCAGGTTCAGGATCGGGCCCGCTAATGGAGCCCCTCGCGCTCCGGCATCACAGCGAAAGCAGCACGCATGTCCAAGATTAATGGCAACGAAATTCGCCCCGGCTTCGTCATCAACCATCAGGACCGGCTCTGGGTGGCCGTGAAGGTGGATCACGTCAAGCCCGGCAAGGGCGGCGCCTATGCACAGGTGGAACTCAAAGCCATTCTGGGCGGCACCAAGCTCAACGAACGCTTCCGCTCGGCCGAGACGGTGGAGCAGGTGGAACTTGAATTCCGCGACTTCACATATCTCTATGAGCAGGGTGACAGCCTCGTCTTCATGGACCAGGACAGCTACGAGCAGGTCGAACTGGCCAAAGACTTTGTTGGCGACCGCGCGGCGTTTCTGCAGGACGGCATGAAGATCACGCTCGAAATGCACGAGGACACCCCTTTGGGTATCCGTTTCCCGGCTAATGTGGTCCTTGAAGTCACCGAAGCCGATCCGGTGCAAAAGGGTCAGACGGCGTCCAACCAGTTCAAGCCGGCTATCCTGTCCAATGGTCTGCGCGTCATGGTGCCGCCCTTCATCGCCACGGGCGAGCGCATTGTGGTGGACACCACCGAAGCCACCTACATGCGCCGGGCTGACTGATCATGGCACGTTCTGCACTTCTCAACGTGATGGTGAGCGCCGCCATCAAGGCCGGCAAATCGCTGACCAAGGATTTTGCCGAAGTCGAAAACCTGCAAGTGTCCCGCAAGGGACCGGCCGATTTCGTATCCAAGGCCGATTTGCGGGCCGAGCAAATCGTATTCGGCGAACTGCAAAAGGCCCGGCCGACCTATGCTTTCCTGATGGAGGAAGGCGGCGAGGTCGCGGGCACGGACGGGCAGCATCGCTGGATTATCGACCCGCTCGATGGCACGACCAATTTCCTCCATTCCATTCCACTTTTTGCCGTGGCGATTGCGCTTGAGCGCAACAACGAAATTGTGGCTTCGGTGATCTACAACCCGGTGCTTGACGAACTTTACACGGCCGAAAAAGGCGGCGGCACCTGGCTCAACGATCGCCGGCGCCTGCGCGTTGCCGGCCGCCGCACCTTGTCCGACGCTGTGGTCTGCACCGGCATCAAGACCCAAGGGACCGCCAATGACGGCCTACAATTGCGCCAGTTGGCCCATATCACGCCCGCCGTGGCCGGCATTCGGCGTTCGGGCTCCATATCGATGGACATGGCTTGGCTTGCCGCCGGGCGCTATGACGCTGTTTGGGAAGCTGGGCTCTCGCCCTGGGACGTGGCGCCAGGCCTGCTTGCCGTCAAGGAAGCGGGCGGCTTTGTTTCCGATTTCGCGGGCAGCACGGGCTCGGTCTGGAACGGGCAAGTGGTGGCCGGAAACGAAGCTTTACAAGGCGCGCTCCTGAAAGAGTTGCGGCCGATCAGCTGAGCCGGCATTGACAGCGCCAGACTGCGCTCCCACCTTTTTGTGATCAGGGGGATGCAACATGGCGCTGCCGACACTCTACGAATGGATCGGCGGCTTAGATGCACTGCGCCGGCTCACGACCGAATTCTATAACCGGGTTCCCGGCGATCCGCTACTCGGCCCTGTGTTTGCGCGAATGGATAGCGGGCATCCAGAGCACGTCGCGCTGTTTCTGGCCGAGGTGCTCGGCGGCCCAGCGCTATACAGTGCCGAGCATGGCGGCCATCCGGAAATGGTGCGGCATCATCTGGGCAAGCATTTGAGCGAGCCGATGCGCCGCCGCTGGGTCAATCTGCTGCTCGACACCTATACCGATTTGGGCCTGCCTGCTGATCCCGAATTTGCTTCGGCGCTCGTCAGCTATCTTGAATGGGGATCACGCCTTGCTGTGATTAACTCCGCCGATGGTGCGACGGCCTCGGAGCAGGCGCCCATGCCCAAATGGGGATGGGGCGAGACCGGCGGACCCTATATTCCAGGCTAGTTGCTCAGGCCGGCACCTTTGCATCGAGGGTAAGCAGTTCCTCGAACCAGTTCATGTCTTCAAAGCTGCACAGGGCAGGAGGGCGAAGCTCAAGGACCGGTGCTGCAAGCCGGGTCGAGATCAGCAATTCTTCCATCAGCATCCGCCAGCCATCGATCTCCGCCGGTTGGAACCAGCGGATTGGATAGGCATAGGTGATGTGGAACTCGTATGAGTCGTGATCGGGATGCCGATAGCCGAAGACATCGGCCAGCCGGTTGCGCCAATCGGCCAAAGCATGCCGGTCGGCTGCGGTTACGCCATCCACAATGATGCCGCTGGGGAAAACGGCGGTGGCCTCAACGGCAAACGAGGGACCCGGCGTGAAATCTTGTAGCCGCTCGCGGAACAACTCAGTCGTGGCAGCAACCGGCTTGTCGAGCGCCACGCCTTGTGGCCAATAAGGCAAGCTGCGGCGGCGGTCAAGAACGCCCTGGAACAGCGTCATATGAAGGCTTTCGGGCGCGGTAAAGGCAAGACTTCCGCTGGCTTCTCCCATGATGCGCCGACGTACTTCCAGCAGCACGGTTTCTGTTCTTGATCCGGGCACGACATGGCAAACAACAGTGTTACCGGGATCAGGCAGAAACTCTCCGGCACTATTGTAGCGGCTGCCGAGATAACGCGGGGGTGCAGGATTATTGGCCGATGCGTAATTTTCGATGCTCGAAGTCATGCTATCCCTCCAGTTGCGTCAAACCGGCATAATTGTCAGATGCGAAAGGCAGATGACGCCATGATCACGGCTAGATCAGGCGTTAACCTTTATGATTGTTTTGGTCAGGCGCTCTGACTAGTCTGCGCAGCAGTGATTTGGCGTTCGGGGGCAAGTTTAGAGGCAAGATGACGCAAGGCTATGACCCCTATCACCTCGCCAGCCCGATGGTTTACCTCATCAAGATCGTCATTTTCCTGGTGCTGGTCGCGTTAGTCGCCGCCATCCTGTTCAGCACCATTGTGACGTTCTTTTGGGCTAATCCCTTCATCAACTCGATGATCTTTTTCGCCCTGTTCGTGGGCATTTTCCTTAGTTTCCGTCAGGTGGTGCGCCTCTTTCCAGAAGTGAAATGGGTCAATTCGCTACAGGACGGCAATGCCGCCAACGTCCGGACACCTATCCTTCTAGCGCCGGTTGCGGGTATTCTGCGTGAGCGGATTGGAGAGGCGGTAATCACGCCCTCCTCCATGACTTCCATTCTGGACTCGGTTGGTAATCGCCTCGATGAAGCCAAGGACACATCCCGCTATTTAACCGGCCTTTTGGTGTTCCTGGGCCTTATGGGCACGTTCTACGGCCTGCTTGAAACCGTAACGTCGGTTGCAAGCGTCATCAACACGCTCGATGTTGCTGATGGCGACACGGCATCGCAGTTTGCCAGCTTGCGCGAAGGACTGGCAGCGCCTTTGGCGGGCATGGGCACGGCGTTCTCCTCATCGCTATTCGGCCTTGCCGGTTCGCTGGTGCTGGGATTTCTCGATCTGCAAACCAGCCAGGCCCAGAACGCCTTTTACACCGATCTTGAAGACTGGATGACCTCCATGACCGAGTTGGACCACCCGGTCTCGGCCATGCAGGCCAATGCCGGCGGCCCGGACATGCAGGCCATGTTCGATAAGCTCGGCAATTCCATGCAGAACCAGAACTCGAGCCAGAACGCCATTCGTGCCATGGCCGAACTGGCGCGCGGCATTGATGGATTGGTCAAGCACATGCGCACCGAGCAGGACGATCTGCGCCGTTACATTGACGAGCAGGGCGAGACCAACAAGAAGCTGCGCGAACTGATCGAAGCGGTGCTGACCCAGGCTGACACCGAGCGGCGGAACTAGCCAATGCCGGGAGCCCGTTCCAGGCGGCGCGTCGAGGCCAATTACTGGCCTGGCTTTGTTGACGCTCTCTCCAGCCTGCTGCTCGTTATTATCTTCATGCTGTCGCTATTTATGCTTACCCAATTTTTCCTTGGCCAGGAAATCCAGGGACGCGATACGGCGCTTGCACGTCTGAATAGCCAGATTGCAGAGCTGACGGAGTCATTGCAGCTCGAGCGCAGTAATGCCGAAGACCTCAACACCCAGATCGCACAACTGACAGCGACACTAGGCAGCGCCCAATCGGAAAATGCGAACCTTGCTTCGGAGCTTGCCGGCATTGGGTCGGGCATTGACGGCAAGGACGAGCAGATTGCCGGCTTGCAAAGCGATCTCGAGGATGCGCAGGAGCTGTCTGACGAAGCCAATGCGCAAGTGGCGCTGCTGAACCAGCAACTGGCCGCGCTGCGCACCCAGATCGGGGCGCTGGAAACTGCGCTGGATTCTTCAGAATCCCGCGACACGCAATCGCGCACGCAAATTGCCGATCTTGGCCGCCGCCTTAACGTGGCCCTCGCCCAACGCGTGCAGGATCTGTCACGCTATCGCTCGGATTTTTTCGGGCGCCTGCGCGAAATTCTTGAGGGCCGGGCTGATGTGCGCGTTGTTGGCGACCGCTTCGTGTTCCAGTCCGAAGTGCTGTTCGATCCGGGACAAGCCGATGTCCAGGACGCCGGCCTTCCCGATCTTGATGCCCTTGCCGAAGCCATACTTCAGCTCGAGACCGAGATCCCGCCCGATATCAATTGGGTGTTACGGATCGACGGCCATACCGATGCGCGACCGATCTCCAACGAGCGGTTCCCATCCAACTGGGAATTGTCAGCAGCCCGCGCCATTTCCGTGGCGCAGTATTTGGTGAGCCGCGGCGTTTCGCCTAACCGGCTGGTTGCTGCAGGGTTCGGCGAATTTACTCCACTCGATCCGGGCACGACGGAAGACGCCTATCGGCGAAATCGCCGCATCGAGTTCAAGCTGACCGAGGGCTAGGCGCTCAAATCGTCGAGCCGGAACTGCAACCGCGCGAGTTCAGCATAGCGCCCGCCCTTGGCGACGAGTTCGTCATGCGTCCCCTGGTCAATGATCCGGCCAGCATCGAGCACCAGGATCTTGTCCGCATCGCGGATAGTGGCAAGGCGGTGCGCAATCACCAGCGTCGTGCGACCGCGCATGAGGTATTCCAACGCCGTTTGTACCAGCCGCTCGCTTTGCGCGTCCAAAGCGCTGGTCGCCTCGTCAAGGAGCAGGATGGGGGCGTTCTTGAGGATGGCGCGAGCGATGGCTAGGCGCTGCTTCTGGCCGCCCGAGAGCATCACGCCGCGCTCGCCCACCAGCGTCTCGTAGCCTTGGGGCAGTTCGAGCACGAAATCATGCACCAGCGCCGCCTTGGCCGCGGCTTCCATTTCAGCTTCGCTGGCACCCGGTTTGCCGAACAGAATGTTGTCGGCAATCGTTCCCGCAAAGATAGTCGGCTCCTGCTCGACATAGGCGAAACGCTGCCGCAGATCCTGTAGGCGCACCTGACGGATGTCGACGCCATCGACCTGGATGGAGCCGCCCGCCACATCATAAAAGCGTTGCAGCAGAGAGAGGGTGGTAGATTTACCCGACCCGGATGCACCGACCAGCGCCACTGTCTCCCCTACCCCGACGGCAAAACTCAAGTCCGTCAAGACGCGCTCGGAGCCACCAGTGTCGTAGCCGAAATGGACATTTTCAAATGCGACCGTGCCCAGCGGCGGCTCGGGCAATTTCACCGGTTTCTCAGGATCCTTGATCGTGGCTTCGGTATCGAGGATTTCGGTCAATCGCTCGGTAGAGCCAGCGATGGTCTGCAGCATGCCGAGCACCTCGCTGACATTGGTCAGCGCACCTGAAGCCATCAGGGCATAAATGAGGAACTGCGCCAGCTGACCCGCAGTGACCGTACCCTCGAACACCGAGCGGGCACCCCACCAGACAAGGAAGACGATAGCTGCCGTCCCTAGGAAAATAACCATACCGACCAGCACGGACCGGGCGCCGAGACGCTTGATCTCGGCGCGATAGCTGTCTTCGCTGCGCGAGTCATAGATGCCGGCCTGTACGTCTTCCTGGGTAAAGGCCTTGACCGTGCGGGTGGCCCCCAGCATTTCGGTTGCCATGGCTGATAGGTCGGCCAAGGCGTCCTGCGTGCGGCGTGACATGCCGCGCAGCCGGCGGGAAAAGGCAATGATGGGCAAAAGGATTGCCGGCCCGATGATCACCACGGCAAGCGTCAGAACCGGGCTGGTCAGGAACATCATGATCAGCGCGCCGATGATCGTCACTATGGAGCGCAGGGCCAGCGAGAAGCTGGAGCCTACCGCTGCGCGGATCACGCCCACATCGCCATTCAGCCGGCTGGTCAGTTCGCCCACCCGGTTCGTATCGAAATAGCGCGCATCCAGCCGCAGCAGATGAACGAACACGGCTTGGCGCAGATCGGCCAGCACGCGCTCGCCAATAACCGAGATGAAGTAGAAGCGCGCACCGCTGGCAATGGCCATGACAGCCGCAATGGCAATGATCACCCAGCCGTAGCGGCCTACATTTTCAAGGTTCTGCTGGACGAAACCCTGGTCGATCGCTCCGCCCAAGAACGCCGGAATGGCCAAGGATGAGATCGTGGAAATCAGGAGGAAAAGGATTGTCAGGCCCAGCCGCACCGGATAGCGCAGCACGAAGGGCAGCAGCCGCCGCAAGGGTTGCAGCTTGCGCGTAGCCGGGATGGTCTTAGGAACGATCTTGTCGGTGTCGGCTTGAACCGGAACGGCCTGGTCTGTCATCGCTCGGTTTTCGCCACTCTTGGAGAGGGGTCCGGATCAGCCGGGCCGCGCTGCGGCTCCGATATAGGCATTGGGGCGATATGGGGCAACAGCTTTGTCCGGCGTGAATTTGCCGCGCCCATGCTCTTGCAGTGTGGCGATCCTTTCTATATGAAGCGGCCAACTCCAGTTTAAATGCTCTCCGGGCGCTGCGGCGCCCGTTTGATTTGAGGCGAATACCGATGAAGGCTGATACCCATCCGGACTACCACTTGATCAACGTGGTTATGACCGACGGCACCAAATACCAGACCTATTCGACCTACGGCAAAGAGGGCGACACCCTCCAGCTCGACATCGATCCCAAGACCCATCCGGCTTGGACCGGCGGTACGGGCCAGTTGCTCGACCGCGGTGGCCGCGTTTCGCGCTTCAAGGAGCGTTTCAAGGGCCTCGGCATCTAAGTCAGTCATTGTTTTGAATATGAAAACCCGGCCATTGTGCCGGGTCTTTTGTTGGCTATTCAGCTGCGCCCGAAAGCGGCTTTGAGGCGTGCCAGCTGATCGGCAATGCCATTGGCAATGCCGGCATCGAGCACCGGCATCTTGCCGCGCTCCAAAGTATCGAACTGCATGACCCGGTCGAACAGGCGGTCGCCCTTGTCGATATAGTCGCGCAAGGTTTGCGGCAATTGATCATAGCCTGGCCCGCCGCGCTCTGAAGGGGTTGCGGAAAACTTGACCTTCTCCTTTTCGGAGCGGGCATTTTCCTTGGTAATCTCGCCCTCGTTGACTGCGCGCTGCAGCAAAAGCCAGGATGCCAGCTGCATGAGGCGCGTGGTCAAACGCATGGACTCAGTGGCGTAAAGGAAGGATGCTTCGCGGCTAAGGATACGGCTCTCGCCGCGGCCATCGCCATCAAGGTAGGAGGCGACTTCCTCGATCAGGGTCATGCCCTCGCGATAGAGCAGGTCAAAGCCGCCCGAGGCGACGATGCGGGGGCCGATGGCGATTGCCGCTCCGGTTTCGTTCACATCCGTCAAAAGCTGGTGCTCCCTTAGCTGTTTCAAGGATACGCTCAAAAGCCGCAAGCGTCACCAGCGGGCTGCGATCAAACTGAAAAGAGCTTTAAGATCAGCAACATGCATCCCAGAAAAGAAAAAGAGAGCGGCAAGGACCGCTCTCGAAGTCAACAGGGAGGCGTCAAACAGAGGGAGGAGAAATCGCTCTGCAAAATCCAGAACAATCTGAATAAGAAGACCCTAACGCCAAGAGATTAATTGCACGTTAACAGGACTCGAATTCTTAACCCTGTCAATTGCCAGGGCATTGACCAATCCCGGCGCCTCGCCGTCGCCACTAAGTTGAACCCGGTTTGGACAGCTTTGGCTTCCCTCAGAACTTGAAAATGGATTCTGCGGCTTTCCGCGTCTGGCTCTTGGAGTCGATTGCTGCTTTAAGCCGGTTGATCTCGCCTTTGAGCAGGTCGATGCGCTGCTCAAGTTCTTCGACCGACATGGCATCAAGCGGCATGCCCACTTCGTGCGCCTGGGGCTTCTTGATGATCTCTTCTTCCACGGGAGCCTCCTTTAGCAATTTGCCTGCCCCAACCTATCGCCATGGGCTTGCAGGGCAAGGGCGTTGCGCGCAAGCATGAGCACATGACCAAGCAGAACCATATGCAAGCGATTGCCATAACAAAGCCGGGCGGGCCCGAAGTGTTGCAGCCTGTTTCCTGGCCTATGCCGGAATGCGGCCCAGGCGATATCTTGATCCGGGTTGCAGCCGCAGGTGTCAACGGACCCGATCTGGCGCAGCGGCGCGGGCAATACGATCCGCCACCAGGCGCCTCGCCGCTGCCCGGATTGGAAGTCGCCGGCGAGATCGCAGCAATGGGTGACGCAGTTGAGCAGTGGCGCGTCGGTGACAAGGTGATGGCCCTGGTCAATGGTGGTGGCTATGCGGACTTTGTCGCGGTACCGGCAGGGCAGGTCTTGCCTGTGCCGGAAGGCTGGACGCTAATCGAAGCGGCGGCCCTGCCCGAGACGTGGTTCACCGTTACGCAGACGCTGGTGATGCGTGCGGGGCTGGAAGCAGGCATGAGCGTTCTGGTGCATGGCGCGTCTGGCGGTATTGGTGGCGCGGCAATCCAGATAGCGTCCATTCTTGGCGCGAAAGCCATTGGCGTCGTGTCGTCACCTGAAAAAGCCGAATATGCTCTGCGGCTGGGCGCCGTCGGCACCATCGATCACACCAGGCAAGACCTTGTCGGGCGAGTGATGGAACTCACGGGCAGCAAAGGCGTGGACCGGATTGTCGACCTGATCGGCGGCGAGATGACCGCCAAGAACATCGAAGCTTCGGCGCGCGGCGGGCATATCGTGCAGATCGCCACGCTGGGTGGCAGCTCGGCGACGCTCTCGCTGCGCGCGATTATGGCCAAGCAGCTAAGTCTGTCCGGCTCGACTCTGCGGCCGCAAACCGGAGAAACCAAGACCGCTATCGCGAGCCGCATCAGGAAGGACTTACTGCCGGCCTTGGCCCAGCCAGGTTTCATCAAGCCGGATATCCAGATCTTGCCGACGGAAGAGGCGCCCGCTGCCCATGAAATCATGGAAGGACGCGGCCAAAGGGGAAAGGTCGTGCTCGTGACCCGGTTCGGCACCGGTCTTTAGCTTAGCTTAGCAATACGAGACAGTGCGCAAGCGAGATATCGCCATTGCGGATCGGCGGCGCAGGCCTTATATTGCGTGCTGTTCCCCCTCAGCATGAAGCAAAGAGGCGGAGCGGTCCGGAGGAAAACCGGCCGCGCCTGCAGGAGAGATTTATTATGAGCCAGCCCCTGTTGATGCCCAAGGCGACTGCCGTCTGGCTCGTCGACAACACTGCGCTGTCATTCGAGCAGATCGCTGCGTTCTGCACCCTGCACCCGCTCGAAGTCCAAGGCATTGCCGATGGCGACGTCGCCGGTGGGATCATGGGTGTCAACCCGATCCAGAACGGGCAATTGACGCGCGAAGAAATCGAGAAGGCGGAGAAGGACCCCAGCTATCGCATGAAGCTGAGCGAGCCCAAGGTTCGTGTCGCGGCCGCCAAGCGCAAGGGTCCACGCTATACCCCCATTTCGCGCCGCAACGAAAGGCCCAATGCCATCAAATGGCTGGTCCGCAACCATCCCGAACTCAAGGATGCCCAGATCATGCGGCTGGTGGGCACCACCAAGTCGACCATCGATTCGGTGCGCGAATCTACTCACTGGAATGCCGCAAACCTGACGGCCATGGACCCTGTAACCCTGGGCCTCTGCAGCCAGATCGACCTTGACCTTGAGGTCAAGCGCTCGTCCAAGGGCGGCCCAGGCGTCGACGAAATCCCGGAAGGCACGACGTTGATGACAGCCGAGGAAGCTTTGATCCGCGCCGGTGCTCGCGGCCATTCGGAAGGCCCCGATGGCGAATTTGCCGCCAACGACCACCGCCCGGCCGAAGCGCAGGACGATTTCGATGCGGACTCGGTGTTCGCCAAGCTTAAATCGCTCAAGAACAACAGCGACGAGTAAGACGAATAGCCCCCGGTTGATCCGGGGGTTTTTGTTTGTGTCGGTCGTACATTCCGCGCACTGACCCCACACACACGATGTCACCCCGGCCTGGCGCCGGGATCCATTTTGAGAGTGCTGGGCGATGACTAATCGTAGATTGGCCAGCAACCAGTTCCGAACATTTTAGGATGAGCCCCGAGTCAAGGCCTGGGTGACATGGTGGTGGCGTTCGATTGTGTCCTGAACTGAGGCCTCGCAAAAGCGTTCTGTGCTTCCATACCAGTTGACAATGTTGCATGGAGGCGTACCGGTAGGTACGACGCCCGCCGGACTTCTATCATGCCCTTCTTAGATCCGTATTTTGTCGCGATCGCCGTGATCGCGGTGCTTATTGTTGGCCTGAGCAAGGCCGGGTTGCTGGGCAGCCTTGGCATGGTGGCGGTGCCGCTCCTGAGCTTTGTCATGCCGGCGCGCGATGCTGCGGGCATGCTGCTCCCCGTGCTTTTGGCCATGGACGCGATCGCGGTATACGCCTACCGCAAGGAGGTCGACTGGGGCATTTTACGGATCATGCTGCCCGGCGCGGCCATCGGCACAATCCTTGGCTGGGCGCTGTGGGCCATCGTGTCAGACGCGGCCGTGCTGCTGTTCGTCGGCATCGTGACGCTGCTGTTTATCCTCGACGCGCTGTTGCCGCTGCGCAAAAAGCTCGAGGGCTTGCCGCCGTCCCGGCCATGGGGTGTGTTCTGGGGCGGCTTGGCCGGGTTCACCAGCTTCATCAGCCATACCGGTGGCCCGCCGTTCCAGATCTATGTGCTGCCCCAGCGCCTGCCGCCCACCACCTATTCCGGCACGACGGCGGTGTTCTTCGCCATCGTCAACACGGCCAAGCTGATACCCTATTTTTTCCTGGGCCAGCTCAACGTGCATAATCTGCAGCTCTCTGCAGCCCTGATCCCGGTTGGCATCGCGGGCGTGTTTCTGGGCATCTATCTGGTGCGGCGCATTTCCATGAAATGGTTCTACCGCATTGCTTATTGGCTGGTGTTCCTCTTGGCGTTGAAGCTGGTGTGGGACGGCGTGCGGGGCGTGTTCTTGGGGCTCTAGGCAACAAAAAAGGGCCGCAGCCTATGCTGTGACCCTTAGCTCCCACCGGGAACTTACGCCTACTGTCTGATACTCGAGTATTTGTAGAGTTCGTCCTTCACTTCGAGTTTTTTCCGCTTGAGTGCGGCGACCGCCAGATCGTCATACCGTCTGCTTTGCATTTCGGTTTGAATCTGCCGGTCCAACTCCTGATGGCGCCGTTCTAGCGCCGCAACATGCCCTTCAGTCGTCATAACAACTCCTAGAAGATTTGGTGGACCTGGGCATCGTCACAAATAATTCACGCTTTGTCGACCGCCTTAAGCATGGCTTTTGAAATGTGATGCAAAACTGGTCCCGATCGGTTAACCAGAGCTAACGGAAAAGCGTAGGGTGCGCTCCAGACCATGATGCCTTTGGACAAGGAACAGGAGGCTGCCCTCGGGCTGGAGCTGGCGACCAAACGCCAGGAACACAGCGACCTCAACGCAGCCATCGATACGCTGACCCAGTCACATGTTGCCGACCGCATGCTGTTGCAGCGGCTGAAGAAGCGTAAGCTCGCGCTCAAGGACCGCATCGTCCAGCTCGAAAACATTTTGCTGCCCGACATCATCGCTTAAGGGCTTGGCTGCCTTGATGTGTGGCCATTATTGGGCTAGTGCCGCGCTTTGCTTGAGACCGATGGGGGAATCGGCCGTGCTCACCAAACCCGCTGTTGCGATCGTCATGGGCAGCCAATCAGATTGGCCTACCATGCGCCTGGCCGCCGAAACACTCGAGATGCTCGAGATCGAGTATGAAGCGCGCATTGTTTCCGCCCATCGAACGCCCGAACGGCTTGTCAATTTTGCCAGCAACGCCCGGGCGGAAGGCTTCAGGGTTATTATCGCCGGAGCTGGGGGTGCCGCGCACCTGCCGGGCATGATCGCCGCTATGACGCCCCTCCCCGTGTTTGGTGTGCCGGTGCGCTCCAAGGCGCTCAACGGGCAGGATAGCCTTCTCTCCATCGTGCAAATGCCCGGCGGTGTCCCTGTCGGCACGCTAGCAATCGGCGAACCGGGCGCGATCAATGCCGCGCTCATTGCTGCCGCCGTTTTGGCGCTGAGCGACGACGAACTGGCCGACCGGCTGGATGCATTCCGCGCTCGGCAATCCGAAGCCGTCCCGCTCTTTCCCTCAGATACCGAGTAAGCTCTTGGCGCAAGAAGACGCACCCCTGCCGCCCGGCAGCACCATCGGCATTGTCGGCGGTGGCCAATTGGGCCGTATGCTGTCCCTGGCCGCAAGCAAGCTGGGCATGCGCACGCATATCTTCTGCCCCGATCCGGCTAGCCCCGCTTTCGAAGTGACGCCGCACAAGACTGTCGCCGCCTATGACGATGAAGGGGCGCTCGCGACGTTTGCAGACGCGGTTGACGTGGTCACCTATGAGTTCGAGAATGTGCCGGCGGCAACGGCGGCATTCCTGGCCGAACGCAAGCCGCTTCGGCCGGGCGCCAATGCCTTGGCGATCTCCCAGGACCGGCTGGCGGAGAAGGGGTTCTTGCAGTCCAAGAATATCCCCGTTGCTCAATATCGCGCGGTGACGAATGAAACAGAGCTAGAATTGGCAATTGAAGAGCTCGGCCTACCTGCCGTGCTCAAGACGACGCGATTAGGCTATGACGGCAAGGGCCAACGTGTGCTTCGCGACCGCTCCGACGCGGCGGAGGCGTTTGCGGCGTTGGAGCCCAAGCCGCTGGTGTTGGAAACATTCGTGCCGTTCGAGTTGGAAATCTCGGTTGTCGTGGCCCGCAATGCCCAAGGCGAGGTGCGGGCGTTCGATGCGGCAGAGAATGTGCATCGCCATCACATTCTTCATACCAGCACCGTACCGGCCAATGTCCCGCCAGGTGTCGAGAAACATGCGGCCATGCTGGCTAAGGTGATCGTTGTCGCGCTTGATTATGTCGGCGTGCTGGGCGTCGAGTTCTTCGTGGTACCGGGCGAGCGGCCAACTTTACTGGTCAACGAAATCGCGCCACGCGTGCACAATTCGGGGCATTGGACGGAGGCCGTTTGCCTGACCGACCAATTCGAGCAGCATATCCGTGCCGTCGCGGGATGGCCGCTAGGCGACCCCGTACGGCTAGCCGATGTAGTGATGGAAAACCTGATCGGCGACGACGTCCTGCGCCTGCCTGGTGAACTGGACGGCAATACGCAGCCGCATCTTTACGGCAAGAGCGAAGCCCGGCCGGGCCGCAAGATGGCACACATCAATCGGATCGTGCGCAGCTAGCGCCCGAGCCATGCCTGCATTGCCGAAACGACTGCGCCGGGATTTTCCATGGTAGGCAGATGGACGCTGTCGGGAAAGCGCACGAGTTCGGCGCCCGGAATGGCCGCTGCCATCTCGTCGGCGAGATCAGGCGGCGTCAGCTTGTCGGCTTCACCGACGCCCACCAGGGTCGGTTGCGTGATGGCAGGCAGCAAGGGGCGCGAGTCGATCCGGTTCAGGATTGCGGTCTGCTGGCGCACATAGGCTTCCGGCCCGACGCGCTCGGACATGGCCTGCACTTCTTGCGCCAGTGGCGTGCCCAAATGGTGCCGTGCCAGAAGGCTCGCTAGCAGGCCACGCGAAACGCCGATGAAACGTCCCTGCCCCACCATCTCGATGCCCTTGCGCCGGGTTTCCCTGCGCGCTTCATCGTCGGCCCGCGCAGATGTATCAAGTAGAGCCAGATGGGTGACCCGCTCGGGTGCTTGCCGCATGATTTCCAGCGCCACATAGCCGCCCATGGATAAACCGGCCAATGCGAATCGGGGCGGCGCAGCCGCGAGCGCCTTCTGGGCCATGGCCGGCATGGACCCGTCCTGCGTCAGATCGGCGACATGGGAGCGTACCGGCAGGCCCGCGATGACATCGCGCCACAGCCGTGCATCGCAAAGCAGTCCGGGCAGCAACAGCAGATCGCTTGTCATAACCATTCTCTCCGGGCAATATTAATGGGCGCACTGTTCCGCCCAGGGGCGCGAAGAGCAAGCCGGGATAGTGCAGTTCCGCGGATTTTCTCTCCTCCCCAGTGGACAAGCCCAGATGCCTGGGCTATAGAGCGCTCCACGGTGACTGGCTCTGCTGGTCGGCGACGGGGTTCTTTGCTCCGCCGTTTATTCCAAACCCACATACACCAAGCTTCGAAAGGGCGGTTGACCTTTGCAAGTAGTCGTTCGCGATAATAACGTAGACCAGGCGCTGCGCGCGCTGAAGAAAAAGCTGCAGCGCGAAGGCGTCTTCCGCGAGATGAAGCTGCGCAACTACTACGAAAAGCCATCTGAAAAGAAGGCTCGCCAGAAGGCTGAGGCCGTTCGCCGCGCCCGCAAGCTGGCCCGCAAGCGTCTGCAGCGCGAGGGCGGTTTGCCGGCGCCAGCGCCGGTGGCACGTCCCGGTCAGCCCGGCCGTCCGGCTGCAGCCGCGCCGCGCAGCTAAGTCGAGCGTTCGATATTACAAGACGCCGTCCTTTTAGGGCGGCGTTTTTGTTTGGTCCCACACCCGGCTGTTTCGGCAGGTGAACCGAAAGGGGCGCCCACCGTTGTCCACCCGATGTTCAGCAGAATGGTGCACAACGATGAGAAACAAAAATGCCCTGATCGGCATCGCGATTGTGGTTATAGGCGTCATATTCGTGATCTTCATGTTCACTAACATTAACAGCCGTCCAAGCGCCGGCGATGGACAGACCGAACAGGATAATGTGTCGGCAAGCGCCCGCGAAGTCGCGCCCGATGTTGTGGGCGGCGAAGCGCCGGACCAGCCCGCACCATCACCATAAGCCCTCAGGTTTGCGGAGGCTGCCCTTCCCTTGGGCGCACCGCAATGCGGTTTAACACGGCAAGGGCAATTGCAAAGCCGGCCATGATCGGCATGAGCGTCACGAGCGCTGCGCTCGCATCGGCAAAGGCTAGGCTGGCGAGTGTTGAACCAATGAAGCCGCCACCGACCTGAAATACCCCCGTGAGCGCGCCGGCTGCCCCAGCAATGCTGCCAAAGCCGGCCATGGCCGCCGCTGTTGTGCTTGGCCCGATAAAGGCCAGCGAGAGCATCCAAAAGGCAACCGGCAGCATGACGGGTAGAACGCCGTGGGGAAAAACGCGCAAGCCAAAAGCAAAGCCCAGGCCGGCCAGGGCTAGCAGCATCAGACCCACACGCACCATGTTCAGCCCGGAGAGCCGCTTGGCGGCATAGGCGGCGACGATATTGCCGGTAATAAATGCGCCGGTCTGGATCAACATGACTAGCGCGAACTGGAACGGCGTGAGCCCGATCTCGTCGATTAGAACAAAAGGCAGCAGTGCGGCAAAGCCGTAAAAACCGCCAAATGACAGGGCGAGCAGCAGCGCCGGGATCGTGAAGGCGGGTGAGGCGAGCAGGATGCGGTAATTGCAGATGACGCTAAGCGGGCGGAACGGGATGCGGGCTGCGGGCGGATGGGTTTCCCGCGTGGTGAACCACGTCAGGGCAATGATGCCGAGCCCGTAGAGGCCCATGAGCAGGAACAGAAAGTGCCAGGAACCGAACAGCAGCACGACGCTGCCCAATGTGGGGGCAATTGCTGGGGCGACGGTCAGAATCAGATTGATTAGAGTCAGGATGCGGATCGATTCGCCGCCTACAAACTGGTCGCGCACCATGGCGCGCGAGAGTGCGACGCCCACCGAGACGCCAATGCCCTGAAGCACACGACCCCCAAGAAGGAACTCGACGCCTGGGCCAAGCGCCGCAACAATGCTGCCGGCCACATAAAACGCAAAGAACAGCATGGTAACCTTGCGGCGGCCAAGGCTGTCCGACAGGGGACCGCAAACCAATTGCGCTAGCGCGAAGGCGCCAAAGTAAACCGAGAGCGACAGCTTGCCCAAGGCGTCAGTCGTGCCCAGTTCGCTGACGATAGTAGGCAGAGCCGGGCCGTAGAGCGAAATTGATAAAGGTCCAGCCGCCACCATCAGGCCACCGACCAAGGCAGTGCGGCGCGCCGAAATAGGGGTAGGCGCCGCGCTCACGCTTCAGACTTCTCCAGGACTGCTGAACGCTCGGACGGCGCGCTCAACCCTGTGGCGCCATGGCGCGTTCAAAGAACGGCTGCGCATGCTGCCAGATGTTGCGGGCCCAAAGATCGCTGTGGTCGGCACCCGGTTCAATCCAGAGTTCGTCCTTATTGGGAACGAGGGCATGAACCCGCTCGCCATGGCTCACATCGATCGTCTGGTCCGCCGTGCCATGGGCGACGAGCACAGGTTCAGCTACATCGAGGATCCACTGATCGACCCGGTATTGATCCTGCATAACCAGCGCCACCGGCAAATAAGGGTAACGCTCGCCTGCGACGCTGACGGCGGATAAGAACGGCGTTTCGAGCAGCAGCGCCTCGGCATCGCGCTGGCTGGCCACATAGGTGGACGGAGCCGAACCTAGGGAGCGGCCCCAGATCAGGATCGGTGCGCCCTTTTGCGCCGCCCAGTCAAAAGCGGCAAGCGCGTCCTGTAGGATATTGTCCTCTGTGACGGTTCCTGGGGACAAGGGGTAGCCGCGATAATCGAAGGATAGGAAGCCATAGCCATCGGCGACGAACTGCTGGAAGCGCTCGTTTTCTGCGCTGAAGCTACCTGAATTGCCCTTGTAGTAAATAATGAGTGGCCGGCCGGGCGGTGGCGCCTGATACCAGCCATTGATTACGCCATCGCCTGCCGTAATGGAGACAGCTTCCGCGCCCGGCAAGCCCGCATCCGCCAGCGCCACCACTTCTCCCGTCGGGAAGTACTGCAAGGCGCGCTGGTTGAAATACATGTAACCGACAATAGCGGCATAGCCTATGACGAGGACGGCACCGAGGCCCAAAAGGATGCGGACAAAAAGCTTCAAGCAAAACCTCGGAAACTATTAGGCGGCCAGCCGGAGCAACAGCGCAGTTCGCCGCCGGTGCGTTGGGCCACTTCTTTCCTAAAGCTCTGCCGTGATCTGCGCCAGTGCCTGATCGAAGACTTCCGCCGGTTGCGCGCCGGAGAGGGCATATTTGCCGCCGAAGATGAAGAATGGTACGCCGCGTATGCCCTGCGCCGCTGCGTCTGTTGCAAGTTGCTCGGTAATCGCCAGTTCATGCTCGTCGTTCATGGCGTCGAGCGCATCACCACGGTCGAAGCCGAACTCAACGGCAATATCAGCCAGGACGTTATCGTCGTTGATCTGCCGGTGTTCGAGGAAGTAGGCGTTCGCAATGGCATTGGCCAACTCGTGCTGGATGCCGAGCGGCTTGGCCAGCCGCGTGATGGTGTGCGCCTTTTTGGTAGGATACATGCGCGGCTGCTTGGAGAGATCAAGGTCAACTCCCGCCTTGCGCGCCTCGCCCTCTACCCGCTCCCACATCTCGCGGGGGTCCTTGCCGTACTTCAGGCGCAGCATGTCGGCGACAATCACGCCTCCGGCGGGCGTGTTTGGGTCGAGGTAGAAGGGATGGTTCTCGACGATCACGTCGACATCGTTGTCAAGTTTGGCGATCGCCGCATCGAGCCGGGCGGAGCCAACAATGCACCAGGGGCACACCACATCGGTGAAGACATCGATCTTGAGCTGTTTGGTCATGGCAGATCCTCTTTGCCATGACATGGCGCGCTTGGGCGCAGCCTGCAAGAACGCACGTGAAGGTAACCGGCTTGGGCGTTAGGCCGCAGCGTTCACATTGGCATTGGCGTTGGTCAGCCCGAACGGCGGTGCCCAAGCCGCAACAAAGCTGAGACCGATAAAAGCGCTCAGGCCCATCCAAGCCAAGCCTGGCAGCATAACAAGGCCGGCCAGGCGCGAAATGCGAGCAGTGCGCACACCAGCACCAAGCCCAACGATCAGCAGAGTCATCGAGATGATGCTGAGCATCAGCGAGTCAAGCGGCGAGACAATGAACGGAAAGACGATCGTGCCCGCCATCAGCGCAACCAGCCACCAGCCTGCATTGGCACCCTGCTGGCCTTTATCAGCAACCATCCAGCGCGCAATGCCGAACAAGGGCAGCGCCATCAGATAAAGCGCGCAACCAGCCCAGCCGGGAAGACCAAAGGGTGCAAAAAATAACGGCATCACGTCATTGAGCTGGGCAAAGCCATGAAAAACGACATAGGCGGCCAATGGCAGCGCTGCACTCAAAAGCAAACCCAGGACGTCGTGCCGGTTGGCGTCGAGCAGTGACTTGGCGTTTGTTGCATAGCTTACTGTCGTGATGGTCGCCATTTTCGGCACCTGCGTAGAAAGATTTGAACAAGAAAGAGCGCGAGCGGCAGTTCGGTTCCGTTAACGTCAATTCACGTTCTGGGGATTGGTTGTCTGCGCTAAGCGCCGGTCTATGCTTTTGGCGGGAGAACGAACCCACCTCATTGGGTGGCATTTGCTTAAAATTTTAGAGAAATTGCGCACGCTCGGGCAACAAGGGTTGGGCATGCTTAAGCCATCAACACGGGGATGGCTCAAATGAACACCAAATTGGCTGCACTGCTTTCCGGCGCTGCTCTGGCGCTGACCCTTTTTTCCACCAGCACGGCTTCGGCCTATGCACCGCACACCGGCATTTCGGCACGCCCGACCATGCAGACAGCGGCGCTGACGCCCTTTGCCATGCAGGTGTTCTGCGCCAAAAGCCCAGAGCAATGCGCCGGTGGCAGCACCAGCAGCCGCGTGACGGCCAGCAATGATCTGCTGGCGGTGCTCAGCCAAGTGAACCGCCGCGTCAACAAGGCCATCACCCCCCGCCGCGATGGCGCTGATGTGTGGCAGGCCAACGCCAGCTCGGGCGATTGCGAGGACTATGTGCTGACCAAACGAGCCCAACTGATCCGCAAGGGCGTGCCGGCTGGATCGCTGCGCATTGCTTATACCCACACCAGATCTGGAGAGGCTCATGCCGTGCTGGTGGTCAAGACCAGTGCCGGGGACTATGTGCTCGACAACCTCAGCAACCAGGTCAAGACCCTGCGTGCCTCAGGCTACGACATCCGCACCATGTCCTCGTCCGATCCGACACGCTGGGTGGCAGGCTAAAGATTTGCAATGATCAGGAGCCGGGGCACAACCCGGCCTCTGGCCATTTGTTTATTGAGCTCTTAGAAGCAGCTTCGATTAGTAGCGCGGGAGCCAGGACATGAGCGATTTAGCCGAGCGTCTTGACGCTCTCGAAATCCGCATTGCGTATCAAGACCAAACAATCGAACAGCTCAATGCTACCATTACGGCGCAGTGGCGGCAGATTGATGTGTTGACGCGCAAGCTTGAGACAGTGGAAGAGCAGGTTCGCTCGGGCGTGCAAATCGCTGATCCGAGCACGGAAGCACCCCCGCCGCATTATTGAGGGCGAAGCGACCCCCACCTGCCCCCTTTTCAGAGTGGTTCGGTGCAGCTCATCAAAACTCAGTGCCCCAGCGCCTTCACGATGTCTTCAGTCACTTTCTTGGCGTCGCCGAACAACATCATGGTGTTATCGCGGAAGAACAACTCATTCTGCACGCCTGCATAACCCGCCGCCATGCCGCGCTTGATGAAGAGCACGGTTCCCGCATCTTCCACATTGAGCACCGGCATGCCGTAGATGGGTGAGGTCTTGTCCGTCTTGGCGGATGGGTTAGTCACGTCATTGGCGCCGATCACGAAAGCCACGTCAGACTGGGCGAACTCCGAATTGATGTCCTCGAGTTCGAACACCTCGTCATAGGGCACATTGGCTTCAGCAAGCAGCACGTTCATGTGGCCCGGCATGCGGCCGGCAACCGGGTGGATGGCGTATTTGACTGTAACGCCCTCCGCCTTGAGCAGATCGGCCATTTCGCGAAGCGCATGCTGCGCCTGAGCAACGGCCATGCCATAGCCCGGCACGATAATGACCTTGCCAGCATTTTTCATCAGGAACCCAGCGTCTTCCGCCGCCCCCTGCTTAACCGGGCGATCGTCCTCGGCGCCGCTTCCCGTAGCACTGCTGTTACCGCCGAACCCGCCCAGGATCACCGAGATGAAGGAGCGGTTCATGGCCTTGCACATGATGTAGCTCAGGATCGCGCCCGATGAGCCCACCAGCGCGCCCGTGATGATGAGCGCGGTATTGCCAAGGGTAAAACCGATGCCTGCAGCGGCCCAGCCGGAATAGGAATTAAGCATGGATACGACAACCGGCATATCCGCGCCGCCAATTGGTATGATCATCAGCCCGCCCAACACCAGGGCCAAAAGCGTGATGGCCCAGAAGAGCCAGGGTTCGGCCGTGACGGTGAAGGCCCAGGCCAGCAGGAGAATGGCAACGCCGATCACGATGTGAATGGCGTGGCGCGCCGGCAGGATGATCGGCTTGCCGCTCATATTGCCGTTGAGCTTGGCAAAGGCAATGACTGAGCCAGTGAAGGTGAAAGCGCCGATAGCTACGCCGATGCTCATTTCGATCAGCGCCTGCGCATGGATATCGCCGGGCGCGCCAATACCAAAGGCTTCGGGCGCGTAAAGTGCAGCGGCCGCCACGAACACCGCCGCTAGGCCCACCAGCGAGTGGAAGGCGGCGACAAGCTGGGGCATATCGGTCATCTTGACGGTTCGCGCCATATAGGCGCCAATCCCGCCGCCGATCCCTAGGCCCGCAATGATCAAGAGCCAGCTTACCCAGTCAGATGGCGCGGCTACAAGGAGCGTGGTGACAATGGCAATGCCCATGCCCACCATGCCGAACATGTTACCCTGGCGGGAAGACCGGGGGCTGGACAGCCCGCGCAAGGCCAGGATGAACAAGACGCCGGATACGAGATAAAGCAGAGCTGCAAAATCTGCAGAAATCATCAGCTCAGCCCTTTTTCTTGTACATGGCCAGCATCCGCTGGGTGACGAGGAACCCGCCAAAGATATTGACGCTGGCAAAGACCAGGGCAATGAATCCGAAGAGCTTGGAAATCCAGCTCGCATCAGTTGTGAGATTTACGCCCACCGCGAGCAGTGCACCGACCACGATGACCGACGAAATGGCGTTAGTAACGCTCATGAGCGGGGTATGGAGCGCCGGGGTGACGGACCAGACCACAAAGTAGCCAACGAAGATCGCAAGGACGAAAATTGCCAGGCGGAAGGTGAAGGGGTCGATCGCGCCACCCGTGACGGCATGCGCTGCCGCCGCCACAACATCGCTGGTCTGTGCTGCCGTGGTTTCCATTTATGTGTTGTCCTTAGGCGCTGCAGGTTTGCGGGGCCGGCGCACGGGCTGACCTAGGGTTGCGTCGGGCCGCAGCATGGCAGGATTGATGACTCGGCGGGTCCGCGTTTTTGCCGCTGCCAACTGGTCGCTGCCTAGGGGCGCGCTCGGCTTTGGCGCGGCAGCCTTTGCCGCTGCTGCAGCATTGATAAGGGCTGCCGCTTTCTTGGTGGCGGCGCGCTTGGCGGGCGTTGGCTGCGGACCGGCAGACGCCGGCACCGATTGCTCAACACCTGGCGCAGCTTTCTTGGGCGTATCCGCCATGGCCGGAACTTGCGCCTTGCGAGCAATGGTTCTGCGCGAAGGCTTGGGAGGTACCGTCAGGTCGCTCGGGGCCAAGCTGGGTTCCGCTGCCGGAATTGCTGCGGCAAAGTGAGGATGAACCACATGCCCGTCCCGCGTCAGGGTCACGGCCTTGACCAGTTCATCATCCCAGTTGACCGCAAGCGTCTTTGCCTTGGCATCTATCAGGGTGGTAACGAACGCTAGGAGATTGCGCGCATAAAGCTGGCTGGCAGTAGTTGGGATGCGGCCCTGCACATTGGTGTAGCCGACGATGCGCACGCCATTATGCTCGATCACTTGATCGGGCTGGGTCAACTCGACATTGCCGCCGCGTTCGGCTGCAAGATCGACGATCACAGAGCCTGCGGCCATGGATTCGACCATGGCGCGGGTTATCAGCCGCGGCGCGGGACGACCGGGGATCAGGGCAGTGGTGATGACAATGTCCTGCTTGGCGATATGCTGCGCGGTGAGTTCGGCCTGCTTAGCCTGGTACTCGGCGCTCATCTGCTTGGCATAGCCGCCGGCGGTTTCGGCTTGCTTGAACTCATCATCCTCAACGGCGATAAACTTGCCGCCGAGCGACTCGACCTGCTCCTTGGCGGCAGGGCGCACGTCGGTGGCAGACACCACCGCGCCCAGGCGCTTGGCGGTGGCAATGGCTTGCAAGCCCGCGACACCTGCGCCCATCACGAAGACCTTGGCCGGGCGCACGGTGCCGGCAGCGGTCATCATCATGGGGAAAGCGCGCTGGAACACGGCCGCTGCTTCAATGACGCTTTGATAGCCGGCAAGATTTGCCTGTGACGAAAGGATGTCCATGACCTGCGCGCGGGTGATGCGGGGCATGAACTCCATGGACATGGCGGTAATGCCGGCCTGGGCAAGCGCTGCGAGTTCCCCCTCATTGCCGTAAGGGTCCAGCGCGCCGATCAACAATGCGCCCGACGCCGCGCCAGCAGCGAGTGCGGCTTGAGGACGCCTGACCGACAGGATGATGTTAGCGCCCGCAAGGGCAGCCTCGGCCGCTGGCATGATGCTGGCGCCGGCTGCGGCATAATCGGCATCGGTGATGCGCGATCCAGCCCCTGCCCCGGCCTCAACGGTGACCGCCGCGCCAAGAGCCACCAGCTTGCCCACGGTTTCCGGCGTGGCCGCGACACGGTTTTCACCGGCGAAACGCTCGCGAAGAACGGCGATCTTCATCTTTGAACTCCTGCCCGCCTGTCAGACGGACAGGCTTGTGTCGAATGCCTGTTTATGCGCTGGGATCAGGGCTGGATCAGGAAGTACAAAATCACGATCAGAACGGCGAGGCCAATGATCGTCCACTTAGTGGCCGTCAGGAACCCGTTATAGGTCTTCTCGTGCTGCGCATAATCCATGGGCGATTCCTGCACGGGCTCGGCATGGTGTTCGGGATGGTGCGTGTTAGCCATGATATCCTCGTCAAAACTGCTCGTTCAGGCAGTGGTTCGTCCAACGCCGATCAGGGGCTTGTGGCTTCCAGCTCGTCGATCAAGCCTTCGATCATGGCCAAACCAAGCGACCAGAACTGCGGATCTTTCGCGTCCAAGCCGAAGGGTGCCAAGAGTTCGGAATGATGCTTGCTGCCCCCCGCCTTGAGCAGCTCGAAATAGCGCTCGGCAAACCCTTCATTGGCCTTCTCATACTGTGCGAAGAGCGAGTTCACAAGGCAGTCGCCGAAGGCATAAGCATAGACATAGAACGGCGAGTGGATGAAGTGGGGGATATAGGCCCAGAAGGTCTCATATCCCTCGTTCTGGACGATCGCATCGCCAAGGGATTCCTTCTGCACGTCAAGCCAGATCTGGTTGATCTCCTCGGTGCGAAGCTCCCCCTGCCGACGGGCCGTGTGGATGCGGCGCTCGAACGTGTAGAACGCAATCTGGCGCACCACGGTGTTGAGCATGTCCTCGACCTTGGAGGACAGGAGCGCGAAGCGCTGCTTCGGGTCAGTCGTTTTATTGAGAAGCGAGCGGAACGTTAGCATTTCGCCAAAGACCGAAGCGGTTTCAGCAAGCGTCAGCGGCGTATTGGAAAGGATCGGGCCTTGTGCCGCGGCCAGGCGCTGGTGCACGCCATGGCCCAATTCATGCGCTAGCGTCATGATATCTCGCGAGCGGCCCATATAATTGAGCATCAGGTAGGGATGAGCGCTGGGCACCGTCGGATGTGCGAAGGCACCGGACAACTTGCCGTCGCCCACCGGTGCGTCGATCCAGCCGGAACTGAAAAACGGCCGGGCGACTTCCGCCAGTTCGGGCGAGAACTGCCCATAGGCTTCCATAACGGTTGAAACGGCACTGCTCCAGTCCCAGGTGCGCTCGTCGCTGGTGGGCAGCGGCGCATTACGATCCCAGGCATTGAGCTTGTCCTTGCCGAACCATTTTGCCTTCATGGCATAATAGCGGTGGCTGAGGCGCGGATAGGCATCCGTCACAGCCTTCTGCAGCGCATCGACCACTTCGCGCTCCACCGAATTGGCCATGTGACGGCTGTCGGCAATGTCCTCGTATCCGCGCCAGCGATCGGCGATTTCCTTATCTTTCGCGAGGACGTTGGTGATGTGGGTGAACAAACGCCCATTGGCCTTGAGCGTCTTCGCGAGTGCTCTAAAGGCGCTTTCGCGCTTCTTCTCGTCTTTTTCGCTCAGGAGATGAAGCGTTGCTTCCATGTTGAGCGTCTCGCCATCCACCTCGAACTCAAGGCTCGACAGCGTTTCGTCGAACAAGCGATTCCAGGCCGAATAAGCGGTGACGGACTTGTCGTGGAACAGCTCTTCGAGTTTGTCGTCGAGCTGGTACGGCTTGGCCTTGCGCAATTCTGCAAACCACGTGCGATAGCGCGCCAGCTCCGGATCGGCAGCAAAGGCCGTCTCCAGATCGACATCCTCGATGCGATTGAGCTCAAGTTCGAAAAACAGCACGCGGGTCGACAGATTGGTCAGCGCCTCATTGGTGTCGCCCATGAACTTGGCGCGATCGGGATCGGTCGATTTCTGCGCATATTGCAGGAACGAGAACGAGCCGATCTTGCCGGTGAGATCGCCGAGCTTCTCGCTATCCTTGATCGCCGAGATCAGTTTGCCGGCCTTGGTGAGCTCAACAAGCTTTCCCTTGTAATTGGCTTCGAACTTGGCGGCATCGGCCTTGGCTTGTTCGAGATCGGCCTTGAACTGCGGGCTGTCCTTGCCCGGATAAAGATCGCTGAGGTCCCAAACGGGCAGCGCGCCGAACTGGTTATGGCTCTTCTGCGCGGCTTCGGTCATAGCAAGTCTCCGGCTGGTCGATAGGCGCGGACCTTAGCGAGCGGGACTCCTGATTGGAAGCGTTTTGGATCAATCTTTGATGAGGGAGAACCCCCACCTAACCTCCTCCTCGGAGTGGGAGGAACGGCCCGGCGGGCACCCGAAAGAGGGATGAACTGTGGTTTGTCCCTTCCCTTCCAGCAGGAGGTCAGGTGGGAGTGTCGCGGACAAAATCTTTATGATTAATCCCCTCTTAAGACCGTCCGCTCATCTTGTTCCCAAAACGGCACACGAATCGTGCCGCGGGAAAGACCATCGGAGTTTGGATGACGCGCGTTCTCGTAGTCGACGATGATCCGGTTCAGTTGCGCTTGACGGCAGAGGTCGCAAACCGGGCTGGTTTCAAGCCCGTGCTGGCTATGGGCGGCGAACAAGCGCTGACGATCCTGCGCGAGGATCGCAATATCGGCGCCATGATTCTGGACCTCGTCATGCCCGATCTCGACGGCATGGGCGTGATGGACGCCATGCGTCGCGAGGGGCTCACCACGCCCGTCATCATCCAGACCGCCAATGCTTCGCTCGAGACCGTCATCTCGGCCATGCGCAATGGCGCGGCCGATTACTTCGTCAAGCCCGTGGCACCCGAGCGGCTGGTTATTTCCCTGCGCAACGCCTTAAAGCTCGACGCGCTCGAAGCCGCTATCCGGGCCGAACACGCTCGCAAATCGGGCGTCTTCACCGCCGCCGACATGATCGCCAAGGCACCGAGCATGGCGCGTGTCCTGACACTTTGCGGCAAGGCGGCCAAGTCCAATATTCCCGTGCTCATAGAAGGGGAGACTGGTGTCGGCAAGGAACTAATCGCCCGCATCATCCAAGGTTCGGGCGAGCGCGCCGGCAAGCCATTCGTTACCGTCAACTGCGGCGCTATTCCGCCCAACCTCGTCGAGTCAGTCCTGTTCGGCCACAAAAAAGGTGCCTTCACCGGCGCAATTGCCGACCAGGCGGGCAAATTTGCCGAGGCACATAACGGCACTTTGTTCTTGGACGAAGTGGGCGAACTTCCGCTCGATACGCAGGTGAAGCTCCTTCGCGTTATCCAGGAAGGCGAGATCGAGCCAGTCGGTGCCACGCGCCCCGAGCGCGTCAATGTGCGCTTGATTTCGGCCACCAACAGGCGCCTGCTCAATCTCGCCAAATCTGGCGAGTTCCGCGAAGACCTTTATTACCGCCTCAATGTTTTTCCCATCTATACCCCGCCCCTGCGCGAGCGGATGGAAGACGTTCCGGCGTTGGTGGCCATGTTCACCGCCCGCTTTGCGGCCGAAGTGGGCAAGCGCGTGCTCGGGATTTCACCCGCCGCATTGACGCTGCTGATGGCCTATGACTGGCCCGGCAATGTGCGCCAGCTTGAGAACGCCGTTTATCGCGCCGTCGTCCTGACCGACAGCGCCTTTCTTGAACCGGTCGATTTCCCTCAGATCGTTGCCCAGGCCAATGGCCGAGAGATTGCAGCAAAAGCGGTCGAGAACGTGCCCGTAGCCGCTGCGCCAACCCATATCGACATGGCTGCCTCTCGCCCCCGCACCGTGGCCGAACAGCCAGTCCAGCACGATCGCTTTCTCGACCCAACGGGCGAAATCGCAGCTCTAGCCGAAATCGAACGCGCTGCCATTGTCTTTGCCATCGAACACCATGGCGGCCGCATGTCCCACGTCGCTCGCGCGCTCAAGATCGGCCGCTCGACGCTTTATCGCAAACTGCATGAGTATGGATTGGCCGACGAGATGATCCACGACGCGGCCTAGCCTACTGAAATCGGGCGCTCCTATGATCGTCATTGCCCGGGTTGTCTGGGCAATTCAATCTTGCAACATGTGCTGAACCATCAAGTACCAGGATAGGCCGGGTGACGACGAACACGGCTAGCCGTGGCTCACCCCATACTTCTTACAATCTGCAAAAACTCAGCATGCCCCAAGGCGTGCCGCGCCGCCTCCCGGTATTCTTTTACAAGCCCCTCATACGCTTGGCGTGCGAACTGCCGCAGCTTTGGGTCGGCATCCATTTCCTTGCGAGCAACGTTCTGGTCGAGAAGGCCTAGTCCTGCCAGCACCGGATAGTGCAATTGCGTTTGGATGTGCGGCAGGCCGAACAGCGTATCGGGAAAATGCTCGTGGCGCGGCATGTGGGCCTGCCAATAGGCGAGCCGCTCCTTGGTCTCGCGGTGAATACGGTTTTGGCGCACTTCCCGCCAGAACGGAGTGTCGTCTCGTTCTACCAAGTAGTGGGTATTAACGAAGGTGCGAAAGTCATCGACCTGGCGGCCGACGCGGGCATTGTATTCGGTTCGATCCGCGGGGGTCATATCGGCTGGATGTTTGAGGTGCCGGTCGGCGAAGAGCATCATTTGGACGATTGTGCCGTGAATGGAGGTGGATTCCAGCGGCTCGAGGAAGCTTGAGCTTAAACCCACCGCCAGCACATTGCTGATCCACGCGTTCTCCAGCCGCCCGATTTGGAAGCGGATATCGCCACGCACCTCAATGTCGTGGCCCAAAATGCTCTCGACTTCCGCCTTGGCCTGTTCGGGCGTGGCGAACTCGTCGGAATAAACATAGCCGCAGCCATAGCGGCCCTGCGTCGGAATCTGCCACATCCAGCCGCTATCCTGTGCCCAGGCACGGGTATAGTTGGCGATCTCCTCACTAGGTTTTATATCAAGCCAGAATGGCAAGGCCCGGTTCACAGGCAGCTCATGCGCGTACGAAATCCAGGGCGCCTGCATTTCCTTGACGATGAGCTGCTTGCGAAAGCCGGTCGCATCGATAAAGAAATCGGCTTCGAGACGCTCGCCATTGTCGAGTTCTAGCGCTGTGATATGTCCAGTTTCACCTTCGCGGTGCACGCCCGAAACCACAGCATCAATGATGTCGACGCCCTTCGACTTGCTGGCGAAGAACTTGCCCACTAAAGCCTGGTCGAAATGATATGCATGGTGGAACGGCCCAAGTGGGATTAGGGAGCCATCGGCTTTCTGGGCGTAGGGCGCCTTCTTTTGTTCAAGCAAGGGGCCAAACAGATGCATGTCGGTGATCGGTCGCCCAGCGGCGACTGCATAGACGTTGAGGTAATCCGACGGTGCTCCGGGAGGCGCCTGGACTACCTGGTGCGGATCATCGATCGGTCCATAATAGGTGAACCCCTTGCGGCGCCATTCTTCGTGGCGAATGCCGAGCTTGAAGGTCGCACCAGTCTTGCGGAAGAATTCGAACTCGTCGATCCCAAAGTGCTTGAGCAGCACGCGAAAGGCAGCTGTCGTTGCCTCACCAACACCGACAGTGGGAATCTTGGAAGGCTCGACCACGCTGATGCGGGCATTAATACCCTTCCGCCGCGCGGAGTCCTGGATAATAAAAGCCGCGATCCAGCCAGCGGTACCCCCGCCGACGACCACGAAGTGCGATTGCCGGTCCATAACAAGTCTCCTCCTGGCAGGACGCTAGGAGGATGCCCGGAAACAGGCAACCCCGTCTTAGAAAACCGCAGAAATCGACACGCTTGCCGGACTGTCGCGGTCGACCGCCTTGGCATAAAGCCGGACCATCGACATTGGCTGATTGGGATGCTGAAAATAAACCCGTGCTCGCAAATCGGAGCGTCGACCGCTGCGGACCAGCGTTTCTCCGATTGCCTGATAGGCGGCATCCTCGGGCGAACTAGCGCGCGACACAACGACTTCGTTGGGATCAATAATGGTGGTGCGGCAATCCACAACGCGGTAAGAAATCATTGCAGCCCTCCTTGCGCCCAAGGACCTAGCAATTCCGCGCAAAAAGCGCTGTTACCTATGTTAAAGCAGACGAGAAAACGGCCGGTTTGTGGCCGCCTAGAGCTGCATGATCTCAGAATTGTAGCGCAAAACTTTGCAGCAGAAAACGCTGCCGCTCGCTCGTTGCTTCTTCGATATTGGCGCGCTTGGCTTCAGCTTGGCTAGGCCCTTGGCCCTTAGCTTCGTCCTCTGGGCCGAAGAACGCGCTCTTGGCCGGAGCTTCGTCACTGTGCTGGCGCTTGGCGGCCAACGGCTCGAGAATACCAAAGAAGTGGATCATCGTTGCTACTCCTTGATTGCACCGGCAAGCCGGCCAGACCATGTAGTCGACAGGCCCAATTACCCTAGCAGAGCAGTAAAGATTAACGAGGCTTAACCTTCTAACGGCGTGCCTTATGGGAGAAAAATTGTCCGCCCTGGTTACGAAAAATTGCCGCTCGTGATCGACGCTAACGAGGAAAGATAGTGTGGCCGCAGGCAAGCAACTCCTTAGAATTGAGATGGCGCATCCGTCGCGGTGACGCGAAGCCTGCTCAAGAGCCCGGCTATATCAGCGAGATCATCAACAGCAAGGCTGGTGAAGGCCAAGCCTTCCGGCGCGGTGATGGAAAGAGCGAGATCGCCTCGAAGGCGAGGAAAGGTTGCGACTAAGCTGGTGAGCGCGGTCTTGCTGGCGTCATCTGCCGTTTGTTGTGGCAAGGCTTCGATGAAGCTCGTCACAGCGGCTTTGTAATTCTCGACTAGAGGACGCGGGTCTTGGTTGGGCGGCAGCAAGGCGAGAAGCGGCGAAACCGCGAAATTGCCAAAAAAGCTAGCATCGTTGAGTTCTAGTTGCGCTTCGTCGATCTGGCCCGGCAAACCAAGCGGGTTGCCGAGGCGATCCGGATCAAGCTCAGTGTTGGAAAAGCGCCCGGCAAAACGGAAGCTGGAACCGGACTCTGCCACAACAGACAGATCAGTCAGATCGACAGTGCGAGCGTCGCGGTCCCACTTGTAGGCCAGATGGATGTCCATGGGCTCAGACTGCACTTCGATGATATAGCTCATCAGCGGCCCGCCCGTGTCAGGCGCGATGGTCAGTCCGGAGACGGCGAGGTCCAGCTCGGCTGGTAGTTGCTCTTGCGCGAACTCCTCGAACAAGCCTGGTGCGCGCAAGACTATCTCTTCCACCCGGTAGCGGGTGTAATTGCCGAAATTTAGAAAGACATTGTTTAAGCGGCAACCAGTCTCGGTGTTCTCGATCATCGCTTCTGGCGTTTCCTCCACTATCTCCAGTATCACTGCAAGTTCAGCGCAGGTGGCTGGTGCAGAGTCTTCCTGGGCAGCAACCGGCAGCGAAACAATAAGGCAGGCACAAAGGATCGGGTAGCGCATGTGGGCTCCATGAACGCAGGACGACGGCTAGGAAGGACAACAAAGACCGGCGGGATTGTGGCGCTGGAGCACGCAACTTTTGTGATGCCAAATCGCCATCAGTTGCAAAGCTAACACAGATTAAACTCACGAGTTTGCGAGTGATTGCTCCTATTAAGGTTTGCGGAGTATCAATGGGCAGCATTGGGTGCTGGTCTGGATAGCCACGAACGAGCATCCCGACCCGTTGCCGTGCATGGAGCCCATATGAACAAGTTTGTGGTTTGTCTCGCCGCCGCGCTGGTCAGCGCTGCCCCGATTGGACCAGCGCTGGCACAGGATGTGGCAGGTCTTGCCGCTGGTCCCGTGATCATTGCGCCTCCACAAACCGAACTCGGGCAGACCATCAAATCGGCTTTGGCTGCAGCATACGCCGGAGCGGCAAAAGACACGACTGCTTATGGCGAAGCTCAAAAGCTCTACTTTTTTTATGGTGCGCGCCATTTCGAGCCGATCTGGCTTGATGAAGGCACCAATGGCGAGGTGCGCTTTTCTGCCAGCGCACAAAAGATCATGAAGCTGTTCGAAGCGGCCGAGAGCGAAGGCTTGCGACGGTTGGACTATCTGACGCCCGATCTGGACCTGCCCGGCGCCAAAGCCGACCCCGCCAAGCAAGCCGCGCTAGAGACTGCATTCTCCCGCGCTGCCATGCGCTATGCCACTCATATCTATACCGGCCGTGTCGACCCTCAGTCGGTTAGCACTTCGCTTGATATAGAGCCCAAAAAGCTTGATGAAGCGGCGCTACTGATGCAATTGACGTCCAGCAACGATCCGGTGTCGGTGCTCGAGGCGCTGCAGCCCACCCATCCCGAGTTCCTGGCCCTCAAAATGGCGCTAGCGACTTTCGACGAAACCCAGACCAACGCTCCGGCTCGTATTGCCGTGGGCCCGACGCTTAAGCCTGGCATGAGCGATGATCGTGTTCCGGCGCTCAGAACCCGCTTCGAACTGCCGCCCTCTGATAGCCTGGTCTATGACGACGCGCTGGTTGATGCCATGAAGTCGTTCCAGGAAAGTCTCAACCTTGACGTAGATGGCGTTATGGGCCCTGCGACCCTGATGGCCATTAATGGCGGGGCGCCGCTGACCCGCGCTGATATCATCGCCAATATCGAGCGCTGGCGCTGGATGCCGCGCGAGCTTGGGGCGTTTCATGTCTTTGTAAATATTCCCGAATTCCGTCTGGCTATCAACAATTCCGGCGCCGAGGCCTATACCACGCGCGTTGTGGTTGGCAGCCTCAAGAACCAGACGCCGATTTTTTCAGACAGCATTCAGCACATCGTTGTTAATCCCTATTGGAACGTGCCCAGATCCATCGTCAAAGGCGAGCTCGCGCCAGCTGTGCTGCGTGATCCCAGCTATATCGACAGCCACAATTACGACCTGCTCTATGAAGGTAATCCCGTGAGCCCATGGCAGGTGAACTGGTCCATGGTCAGCCAGAGCTATTTTCCGTTCAAGATCCGCCAGCGGCCAGGGCCAGGCAATGCCTTGGGTCAGATCAAGTTCCTGTTTCCCAACAAGCATGATGTGTATCTGCACGACACGCCGTCCAAGTCATATTTTGCCCGCGACAATCGTGCGCTCAGCCACGGCTGTATCCGCGTGCAGAACCCTATGGAATTTGCCGGCGCGCTGATGGCGAACGAAGCCAACATCAGTCGTGAGTCGCTTGAAGCCATGTTTGGACCTTCCGAGCGCTGGGTGAACCCAGAGCAGCAAATTCCTGTGCATTTGGCGTATTTTACCGTACGTCCACAAGCCGACGGAACGCTCCGGTCCTTCGATGACATCTATGGCCACAACGCCAAGCTGATCGCGGAGTTGGGTCTGGGCTCAGCCCCTGTGGAGCCGCAAATAATAGCCCAGGCAGCTGATGCGGCTTTGGCGCCTTAACGCCCGGTTTACGATTTGGCCTTGGTTGCGCCTGCTTTTGCCCTTAATAACATTGGCGTGAGGGGCCCGGGCCAGACAGGTTGAGAGCTTGTTAGCGTTAATCAATTTGATCCTATTTAGCGCTAAGTTCCAACTACGACTGGAGATAACCGGGCGGAGTTTGACGTGGCGGGGAATGGCAATTTGAAACGGCACCATATCGCGCGGCTCTTTGTGGCTGCCCTTATGAGCATCACCATTGTTCTGCCCCAGTCGGTCATACCGGCCGCAGCCGCTTCGGAGCGGGCTTTATATCTCTATTATACCCACACCAAGGAAGCGGCACGCATCGTGTTCAAGCGCGATGGCCGCTATGTTCAGTCTGGGCTTGACGATCTCAACAACTTCCTGCGCGACTGGCGCCGGAACGAGCCCACCAAGATGGACCCCCGCCTTTTTGATCTGATCTGGGAAGTTTACCAGGAAGTCGGCGCATCCCAGCCGGTCCATATCGTGTCGGCTTATCGTTCGCCCAAAACCAATGCCATGTTGCGCGAGAACTCTTCGGGCGTTGCTGAAAATTCCCAGCACACCAAGGGCAATGCCATGGACTTCTTTATTCCGGGCATCTCCCTAGCCAAATTGCGCGCTGCGGCCATGCGCAAGCAGGTCGGCGGTGTTGGCTATTACCCGACATCGGGCAGCCCCTTCGTTCACCTCGATACCGGCTCGGTGCGCGCCTGGCCGCGCATGACGCGCGCTCAGCTCAAGGACATTTTCCCTGACGGGCGCACCATGCATTTGCCTACGGACGGCAAGCCCCTTTCGCAGGAAGGCTACAAGATCGCCCTTGCGGAGTGGAAAACCTGCCATGCTTATCCGTGTAATGGCGGCTCCTCGGGCACGCGCGTCGCGTCGGGCGGCAGTGGCAAGACGCTGATGGATATGTTCTTTGGCGGCAATGAGCAGCCTGCCCCGGCTGCCGCTCTATCAGCACCCGCAGCGGCTCCTACCCCGGTCCAGATGGCAGAAGCTGCGCCACAAGCGCCCATCCCCCAGAATGCGCCCATTCCAGCCATGCGTCCGGCAAGCTTAGGTGGCATCGCGGCAAGCATGGACGTTGCGGAAGCCGCGCCTGTCGCCATTCCGTTTGGCACCAATGGTAGCGCGCCGCTCGACCCATCCGAGTTGACGACGCCGCGCGCGGCCCCGTTCCCGGTGATGAAATCGGAAACAATTCAACTTGCGACTGCCAGCAATTTGCCAGCAGGCGATGCAGTCACCGCGCTTGCCGCGCTTACCGCACCCGTGCCGCAGCCGCGCCTGCACATGACCGATCAGCAGCCCGCGATGGTCGCCGCTTATCTGCCTCCGATTCCACAGGACCCTGAGGCGCAGCGCGCGCTGGAAATCATCATCGAACGCGAAACCACAGCTTCAGCAGCCCCTGCCGTTCCGGCAAGTCCGCCCAATCCAACCAAGCGCCTACCGATTTTGCCGCCGCTGACGGCTGCAACCGGTGTTCATACCGCTTCGCTCGGTGGTGGTGCGGTCAATGGCGCGCTGGCCGGCCTGTTCGACCAGACCTTCAGCGCCGCCCAGCAGCATGAGCCCATCGTCGAAGCCCTGGCTGGGCACATAGCCAGCCAGGCGAGTGCCGGCACCACGCGCCAGCGTGAACTGATTGCCCCAGACCTCGAGCATGTGACAGATGTGTTCACGACGCCTGCTGCGCTTACATCCGAGCATTTCGCGGTGATTTGGGATCATGACGAGGCCGATTTCAGCCCGGCGACCGAGCTTGGCGAACAGGTGCCCGTGCTGGCTGTCGGCAGCTTCCCCGAAGGGCTTTCGCACACCCAGTTCGTTCCGGCCAAACCGGCGCCGCTCGCAACGAACTGATATCAGCCGCATTTTCAGCATGAATGCACCCTAGCAATCTCCTGCTGCAGTTTCGCACAGGGAATTTGCCTTGGTTGCAAAGCGGCCGCCCCGGGCCTAAAGAATTAGGCTATACCCTTTGCTGAAGGACCGACCGCTTGGCCGACAAGCTTTCCACGCCGCTCCTCGACACCATCCATACACCGGCCGATTTGCGGGCCATGCCGCGCGAGAATTTGCGCCAGCTTGCCGATGAATTGCGGCTGGAAATGATCGACGCCGTTTCGGTCACCGGTGGGCATCTCGGCGCCGGCCTGGGCGTGGTGGAACTAACTGTCGCTTTGCACGCGGTGTTCGATACGCCGCACGACCGCATCATCTGGGACGTCGGGCACCAGGCCTATCCCCATAAGATCCTGACTGGCCGGCGCGACCGTATGCGCACGTTGCGCCAGAAGAACGGCCTTTCGGGCTTCACCCGTCGCGCTGAAAGCCCCTACGATCCATTTGGCGCGGGCCATTCGTCGACCTCTATCTCGGCCGGCTTGGGCATGGCAGTCGCCAGTGACATGCTCGGCGAAAGACGCAATGTGGTTGCCGTAATCGGAGATGGCGCCATGTCGGCAGGCATGGCCTATGAAGCCATGAACAATGCCGGTGCCATGGATGCCCGGCTGATCGTGATCCTCAACGACAACGACATGTCGATCGCCCCGCCCACTGGCGCCATGAGCGCCTACCTAGCGCGCTTGGTGTCTGGTCCGGTTTATCGGGGTGCCCGCGAAGCGGCCAAGACCGTTGTAAGCAAGCTACCGCAATTCTTTCACGAACCCGCACGCCGGACCGAGGAATTTGCCCGCTCGTTCTTCACCGGTGGCACGCTGTTCGAGGAACTCGGCTTCTACTATGTCGGCCCGATCGACGGTCATAACCTAGACCATCTGCTGCCCATCCTCGACAATGTTCGCGACGCCAGCGAAGGACCGATCCTGGTTCATGTCGTCACCAAAAAGGGTAAGGGCTACGAGCCGGCAGAGAGCGCTGCTGACAAATATCATGGCGTGTCCAAGTTCAACGTTATTACCGGCGCGCAGGCCAAGGCGGTGTCCAATGCCCCGTCATACACCAATGTGTTCGCCGAGACGTTGATCCAGGAGGCCAATGACGATCCGCGAATTGTCGCCATCAACGCCGCCATGCCGGCAGGCACGGGGCTGGACAAATTTGGCGAAGTGCATCCCACACGCGTGTTCGATGTCGGCATAGCCGAGCAGCATGCGGTAACCTTTGCAGCAGGCCTTGCAAGCGAGGGCATGCGCCCGTTTTGTGCCATTTACTCGACGTTCCTGCAGCGTGCCTATGATCAAGTGGTGCATGACGTTGCCATCCAGCATCTGCCGGTACGCTTCGCCATTGACCGGGCCGGTTTCGTTGGGGCTGATGGTCCAACCCATGCGGGCAATTATGACGGGGCCTATCTCGGCGCCCTACCCGGCATGGTCGTCATGGCCGCGGCTGATGAAGCTGAACTGCGCCACATGGTGACAACAGCTGCTGCCTATGACGATGGCCCGATCGCCTTCCGCTACCCGCGTGGCGAGGGCATGGGTGTCGACATGCCTGCACGCGGAGAAAAGCTGCAGATCGGCAAGGGCCGCATTGTCCGCCAAGGTGCGACCATCGCCATTCTGAGCTATGGGACGCGGCTCGCCGAGGTGCTTGCGGCCGCCGACAAGCTGGCAGCCCTGGGTCTCAACCCCACTATTGCTGACGCACGCTTCCTCAAGCCGCTCGACGAAGAACTTATTGCCAAGCTCGCCAGCACGCATGATGTTTTGCTGAGCACCGAGGAAGGCTCCATTGGCGGCTTTGGCAGCCATGTCGCGACATTTCTTGCCAGCAACGGCCTGCTCGATGGCAAGCTGCGTTTCCGCCCGTTGATGATCCCTGATCGCTTTGACGAACATTCGACCCAAAACGATATGTATGCCGCAGCCGGGCTGGACCGCGCCGGCATTGTCACCACGGCGCTGACGACGCTGGGCTTTGATCAAGCAGCAATGGCCGCAGCCCTGGGCAAGATCAACTAGCCGCTGCAACGGCTAGTTTGGCTTCCGAGAAGCCGGGCTTACTTCCAGGTAAAAGCTCGCGTGACTGCGTAATTGAACACCGAACTCATGATGGCGCCGGCAAGGCCCGCTATGAGCGTATGGTGATCGAATTGATAGATCGCGTTGGCCACTGAGATATTGGCGATACCGCCAAGCGCACAGATAGCGAAAAAGCTCAGCAGGCCTCGAATCAGCTTGACTCCACGGAGCTTGCGATCGGCATAGGTCAGATTGTTGTTGAGCACAAAGTTCCAAGTCATGGCGATCAGGGTCGCCGCAACTTGCGAGAATAGGAATGCTTGGCCCAGTACCGATGTAAAAAGCGCCAAGGTCGCCAGATGCACCACGACGCCCGTACCGCCAACCAGTCCGAACAGCAGAAAACTTGGCGGCAACACGCCATTGGTGAGCTTTGAGACCCATAGACCCAGATATTGGATCACGATTAGCGGGTTCATCTTGCTAGCGCCGGCATGGCGCGGCCGGAAGGTATAAGGCACCTCGGCCACCGACAGCGGCTTTCCCATGCGCTGCGATGTTACGATAAGGTCGATCAGGATCTTAAAGCCATCGCTTGCCAGCTTTGGCGCGGCTGCCAAGGCCGCCTCGCGCCGAATCAGGAAAAAGCCGCTCATCGGATCGCTGACCGACTGACCTGCGATCAGGCCCGCCATTTTGGTCGCGAACTGGCTACCCGAGAGCCGAGTTTCACTGAGCCCTTCGCCAGTCGAACCGCCCTCAATGAACCGGGAGCCGACCACCAGATCGGCACCGGCAAGGGCCTTGCGCAGCATCTCAGGCAGGATCGTCTCGTCGTGCTGCAGATCGGCATCGATTACGGCAACATAGGGCGCTGCCGTCACCGCCATGCCTTCGACGCAAGCCGACGCCAGGCCCCGCCGACCAAAACGGCGCAGGCAGCGGATGTTGTGATAGACAAGCGAAAGCTCATGCACGATTTCGGCTGTGCCATCGGGGCTGTTGTCGTCGACGACAATCATCTCCCATGGCGTGCTGCCCAGCGCTATGGCTACTTTTTCGTAGAGCAGCTCGATATTGTCCCGCTCATTATAGCTCGGAACGATAACGGCGAGTTGGGGAGGATGGAAAACGGATTGCTCAAATGCAGCCGCTGATTGAGTACTTGCTTGCGATCCGATCGACATCTATGCCCACTTGGCTCCCACATCTAAGGCCAGCTTCTACAAAGCATTAGCCTGGGTTAAAGTTGCCCGCTGATTTGCCATGGCTGCTTTGCAACAAGTGCAGGGCCAAATGGATCTCTGTTGTGGCAATCAAGCGGTCACCATGCAGCCGGAGACGTCTTCTTGCATAAGAGTATCGGCCTCTCACAGGACCGGCAGACCAGCTTTGTACTGCTTCTCCCCCTTGTTTTCCTAGTCGTAGGTATCCTTATCCGGTTCGCAGCCTTCCGGTTTGAACTGCCGGACGAGCCGATCAATCGCTATTTCGACGAACTCTGCCGTTGGGACTGCCACTGGTATGTCAAAATGGCCGAGGAAGGCTATGACCGGTTCCCTACGCCCAATCGGGTCAACGCGGGCAACTGGGCGTTCTTCCCTTTTTACCCCATGTTCGTAGGCGTTATCGTCAAGCTGGTGCCGTTGCCGACTGTGGTAGTGGGGAGCCTTGTTTCTATGGCCGTGGCCTATGCTGCAGTTGTGGCAGCCTGGCCGCTGCTCGGCCGCGACCGCAAGGCCTACACGCTTTATGCGGCCTTTATGCTCAGCGGCCCGGTATCGTTCTATTTCACCACCTTCTTTACCGAAGTGATGTTCGTCCTTTTGACGACCCTGGTGTTCCGCTTCCTCGCCCGTTCCAACTATCTAGCGGCAGGGGGTTTCGCTTCACTGTTGTCGGCCACCCGGATTATCGGCGTCTTCGTTGCGATCTCCATGGGCGTTCAGGCGCTGGTCGACTATCGGCGCCAAACGGGCACTTGGCGCGGTGTTATCGGCGGCATTCTGGGCCAGCCCAAGCTGGTGCTTGCCATCTTTGTCGCGCCGCTAGGGCTCTTTGTGTACATGGCGTTCCTTCACTACTGGGTCGGCGATGGTTTTGCCTTCAGCCATACCCAGCGCGCCTGGGGGCGCCAGTTCGGCAACCCGTTCGGCTATCTTTGGCGCGGCCTGACCAATTTTCCAGACGATGGGCTGCGTCTGTCGCCTTCCCAAATTCTAGCGCTGTCGGCCTGCGCCGGTTTTGCGCTCACTGGGGTGCTAGCATGGCGGCGGCAATGGGCAGCGGCGGCCTTCGCCTTTCTCGCCATTATCATTCCGCTGACGGCAGGTCTTGCCTCCATGCTCCGCTTCATGGCCGGCATGGCGCCCTTGACGATCACGCTGATGACCCTGCTCGCCCGTTGGAACTGGTTATTCGTCCTCAGCATGATTGGGCTGCTGCTGGGCGCATGGTTTACAACCCTCGCTTGGCTGGGAGGCAATATTGCGCTCGTTTGAAATGTCGCCCAAAGCCGTCGGCCTTTATGGCCTCGCTGCACTATTGGCCTTGGTGGAGCTCGGCGTGCTTTGGCAAGCCATCCACCCTAATGTTTCCGACGACTATCGTGCCTATTACATCACGCGCACGACCACATGCCTGCCGCAACCCGTCACGGCGGCTTATACGCTTGGCACCAACGTCGACTTCACCAATGCCGGCGACATCGGCGCTGCCCGCGAACTGCTGCCCTGCGGCTGGGAACGCCCGAACGATGATGGCCGCCAATCACTGGGTGAAACGTCGCGCATGCGTTTTGCAGTCGGCCCAGCGCAAGATCTGCAGCTTGAACTCGTGCTTAAGGGCATCAATCTCAACGATGCAGGTGACCGCGATGTGCGGCTGTTTGCCGGAGAGCAGCCAATCGGTCAGGCGATGGTTGGTGCGGAAGCAACCGACAGTTTCACCTTCACCATTCCAGCAAGCGCCATCACGGATGGCTACGTCGATCTGCGGCTGGATTTCCCAAATGCCATTGAGACATCGCCGGGCATCCACAACACTTATTGGCGCTCGGTCAAGCTGATTTCGGCGCGGCTCTCGCCAGCCTAGACCGGCTCGCTCGCCTTGTCGCGGGTACGCCATTGTCCGTCGCGCCACTCGCGCACTGTGATGGTGATCCGCTCGGGCGTGATGTCGATGAGATTGTAAGCGTTTGCCTCGCCGCGCAGACGTGTTGAAATGGCCGATGAGGCCTGCGCTACGAGGATTGGCGCCACGACCGACTTACTAACACCCATCGGCTGGCCTTCGCGAGCTTCATCAAGGCTCTCGTGCTTGCGCACGTAGCTCAGGTGAAAATGCCCCGAAAGTACCAGCCGCACACCGAGTTGGGCAAAGGTCGCCAGGGCTTCGTCGGCCCGTTTGACCCGCCGGGTTTTCTGCATCATCGGCTGGGTCGGAAATAGTAGCGGGTGATGCGCCACGATCACGCGCACCGCATCGGGGGCAGCCAGGGAAAATCGCTCGTCCAAATCTTCCAATTGGCCGCGCGAAATCGTGCCATGACCCCAATTCCATTCCAGCCGCGCTCGGCGCGAGGTCCGCATGCCCACCAGCACGGCGCCGCCCATTTCGAGGAACGGCTCAAGGTCATTGGAAATGTATTTCTTGTAGAGTCCGTAGGGATTGAAGAACCGCCGGAAGATATTGATAGCAGGCACATCGTGGTTGCCGGGAACTGCAAAGACCGGCGCCGTTAGCATGTCGAGAAACTGCCGTGCCTGCCGGAACTCTTCTTCCGTACCGACTTGGGTGAAGTCGCCGCTTGCCACTACCAGATCCGGGGTCAAGGCGTTGATGTCGGCTGCAAAGCCCTCTGCCAAGATAGGATCATGATGGCCGAAGTGCAGGTCAGAGATATGCACGATCTTCACGCTGCCTGGTCTCCTGCTTTAGTCTGGGTCGGTGCCGGCGGCACCAATACCGTAAGCGCTAACGGCCGGATGGCAAATTGCAACGGCGTCTGCAAGCTCTCCACCTCGCCGTCGAACATCACCTTCATAAGCGACTTATGCGTCGTGATCGTCACCGTCTTGACGCTCTCCATGCGCAGCGCCTTATCGTCCTGCCAATGGCCCATCAGCATGCCGGTGGTGAGGCGCAGGAAATCGCCCAAGGTGAAGTGGCTAAGCACATAAAGCGTCAGGGTACCGCGATCCAGGCTCTGTCGGGAAAAGAACTGCCCCAGGCCTTCGTCATAAGCATTGCTGGCAACGGCCAAGGCTTGCACCCGCTCCACTCGGCGAGCACCGTTGTCGGTCTCGATCGCGACAGCCATGCGCTTGGCACGTGCCAGGCGGCGGAAAAAATAACGCAAGAACCCGATCTTTGCCGAGACATCATAGCGCCCACGAATTTTCTCGCGGCCCGCAGCCATGCCGGGGATCAAACCAATGACTACCTTATGAAGAAAGATGCGACCATTGACCTCGCCCACATCGATGCGACGGGACTCACTGGTCTGCAGTGCTGCCACGGCACTCGGCAGATCAAGCGGCACATTCAAATCCTTGGCTAGCGCATTAACCGTACCAAGCGGCAGGATAGCCAGTTGCCGATCGGTGTCGACCAATGCAGCGGCCAGAGCCGTGATCGTGCCGTCGCCCCCAGCCGCGACAATCGTGCCGGCGCCGCTCTTCATGGCGCGCTCGATGCGCACGGCCATCCCGACTTCGGACTCGTCATCGATAATGGCGTCCATGCCATTTTCTTTGAACAAGGCTTGCAGGCCTTCCGCCGTGATACCAATTGCATTGGCAGTGCCGGCATTGGCGTTGAGTATAACAAAGTAAGGCGCCTGGCTCATGCTGGTCGGATCCAAGTTGATACCCCTGTGCTAGCGGAACGTGCGCTTGGGTCAGACGTTGCGTTGCAGACGAGAGAATGAGTCCAATGTTTCATCGCCTCCTGGCTAATGAGCACTACCGCCGCATCCAGAGTTTCGTATCGGGCGAAATCTGGCTCCTTGCCTCCATAGCGGCTGCCAGCGGCCTAATCCTTGCTTTTCTGAGCATCGCGGACGAAGTCCTCGAAGGCGAAACGGAAGCCTTCGACAATTCAATCCTTATGCTTTTTCGAGACCCCAATAATGTCGATCAGGTCATTGGGCCGGCTTGGGCGCATGAGATGGTGCGCGACATCACGGCGCTGGGTAGCTTTTCCCTACTTGGGCTGGCGGTCTTTGGCGTTTGCGCCTACCTCGTCATGGTGCGGCTCAAGTCGGCGGCGCTGCTTCTGATCGTGTCGGTGATTGGCGGCACTTTGCTCAGTACCTTTCTGAAAATGGGCTACAACCGGCCACGCCCCGATCTCACCGCCATGTCCGAACAGTTCACCGCCAGCTTTCCCAGCGGGCATGCCATGCTGTCGGCCGTGACGTTCCTGACCATCGGCGCAGTTCTCGCCCGGCTGGCACCCAATAGGGGCCTCAAGATCTTCAGCATTGCCGGCGCTGTGTTTTTGACCCTTATCGTAGGCTTCAGCCGGCTCTATATGGGCGTCCATTATCCCAGTGATATCTTGGCCGGCTGGTGCCTGGGCGCAGCCTGGGCGGTGCTGTGCAGCGCCATAGCGTTCAAGCTGCAGAGCATCGGTGCCGTCGAGGATCCTGAGGACGAAGACGAACGGACAGCGTCAAGGACAGTCGCCTAGAGCAGTCGGTCGGCGAGTTCTAGGGCGCTCACCACCGCATTCTCCACTCGGCTACCTTTTGCCCAATCGCCTGTGGCGCCAATACCGTTTTGAGCATCAAAGAAGGGAGCAGCCTGCTGCTCTCCATCGAGCCGCGCCGAGCGCCACCGGTGAAGGGCGCGGAACGACGCGTGCATAGGACTGATGTCGGTAGCTTCCGCCAGGGCTTGTTCAAGCTGTTGCTGCAGCACTTCCGCTGGCTGGTCTAGATGCGCCGCCCCCCACTGGCTGGTCGAATGCACCACAAGCGTTGTGACACCATCGTCCCGCCCGGGCTTGCTGGAATTGACCCCGATCCAGTCGATCGCGCTATTGTCCACCCGCGCCGAAATCCAAGGTAGAACAAGCTTATGCTCGAACCCCAGCATAAGGGCATAGCAAGGCAGCATGCGCGATGTGGTTAGGGGCCCGTCGGCGGGAGCATACTTGGCGAATAGCGCCATGGTGTGGTGGGGCGTCGTGGTGGAAATCACCCAGTCGAAAGCGCCAAGATCGTTTCCGGCGATATCACGCAAGTGCCAGCCGTCAGCGGCCATACTGTCAAGCGGGGCCACATCGACGCCGGTCCGAACGTCAAGTCCCGCGGCAAGTGCTTTGGCCATGCTGTTCATGTTTGGCGCACCAACATGCCAGGTCTCTTTCGGGTGACGCAGTTCGATCCGGCGAGCCCCGTCGATCTTGGCTGTTTGCCCCTTCCACTCCGCAACAGCCCCGCTAGCGAGCAAAGGCTGGAGCAATCTTACAAACCGCTCGTCACGCGCGGTAAAATACTGCGCCCCATGGTCGAACATAAAAGCGCCGGCATAGCGCGAAGCCATGCGGCCACCGACTCCGCGACCTTTTTCAAGAATTGTGACCTCATGGTTGCCGCTTACCCGGTTTGCCAGCACTAGCCCGCCAATCCCGGCGCCGATGATCGCGATGCGACTCACGCCAGCACCGCCCAGAGCAGCAGACTGGCCGCCAACCCGATCGTCGCATTACGCCTTATGGCCCAGAACCATGGCTCGGTGTTCCCGCTCTTCAGCAAGCGCCAATCGAGCGCCAGCAACGCGCCCAGGATCAAAGCCAAGCCAATAAAAGCCGCAGGCACCCACCATGCTGAGAGCAGCACCGCGCCCCAGGCGAGCAGCGCACCGACATTACTCGTCACCAGCAGATTAACCGTCATACGCTCGTCCGAGCGGGTGAACATGCCCCAATGCATGCCGCACACAAAGCTCGTGATAACCGCACCATAGCTGAGCGCAAACAAATGCAAGCCTTCGAGCGGTGTCAGCACATGCACGGCCAGCAGCAGCCATGGCGGCAGGATACCGGCATGGGTCAGGAGTGCCGCGATGCGCCGATTGGATGGTGTCATGCTCTGTCCCGCTGCTAGCCACGCGCGCTGGGCGGCATACTGCTCTTACGTTTTCAGACCCATTTGGATCAGGCGGGCACGCCCCTATTCCGCGGCGGCCGCAGGCGTTTGCTGCTCTTCAAGACCTGCCGCAACCACATCTTCGATGCGCTTGAGTCAGATGAATGCAAGCCGCTCGTTGCCCGGCTCCTGACCAGGCTCGTCGCGCTCTTGCACGTTCGCGCATCACATCCCCCAACTGACCGGTACAGATCAGACCGCCTTTGCCAGGAACCCGGGGCGCTTCGATCAAAAGGATATCGCCGCCGACGGGCGTCCGGGCAAGGCGCGTGGCAACTTAGGGCATGCTCGTGCGAATAGCCACTTCGTCTTCGCATTGCAGTGCACCGAGCACCTTTTCACTTTCCGCACATCGAGATGCACGGTTGGAGCGCTTCCCTAATGTATGAGCCCGCGAACGGCTGACCTGATGCACAAGCAATAAGACGGAGCGGCAATGGATCGCGCTCGTCCCCCACTTTCTCTAGACCTCGACCTCTGGCCGCCCCGAATATGCGTCGTAGTTATCCGTCAACCGGTCGATTGGCGCATGAATGTCGTAGATGATGCCGTCACGCCGGAACTCGATCTTGGCCTTGCCCTGAAACTCGGCGCTGACGATGTTCTCGACGACCCGCGATCCAAAGCCCCGCTTTCTGGGTTCCTGCACCAGCGGCCCGCCCATCTCGCTCCAGTGAAAATGCAGCATGGCAGGATCGCCCGGCTCCACTTCCCACGTCACGGTCACCGAACCTGTTTCCTTGGACAAGGCACCATATTTGATCGAGTTGGTGGCCAACTCGTGTAGCGTCAGTGACAAAGTTGAGACGGCCTTTGCACCAAGCAAGATACGGGGGCCCGCAATACGGAAATCCGCTCCATCAAACGGGGCGATCGACCGCTCCACAACATCGCGCATGGTCGCGCTGCTCCAGCCTTCCTGCGTCAGCAGATCCTGGGCCGTCGCCAGCGAATGAATGCGGCCGACGGCAATCTCCTGGGCTTCCTTGAGCGTCGAGGCGGAGCGTAGCGATTGGACAAACACCGATTGCGCCGTTGCCAGCATGTTCTTGACGCGGTGATTGAGCTCGCGAGCGAGGAGCTTGCGATGCTCTTCGGCCTCCTTGCGCTCGGTAATCTCCTGCGACACTCCCGACATGACCGAGGGTTCATCGTTCAAATTGCGCGAAACTTGTCCACGCACAGCCACCCAGCGTACTTCGCCCTCCGGCGTCTTGATGCGGTACTCGATCTCGAAGCTGTCCCCGCTTTGCAAAGCCACCTCAATCACTTCGGTCCAGCGCAGCCGATCCTCTTCCAAAATAGAGGCCCGTAGTTCCTCATAGGTAAAAGGCGCATGCGGCTGGCGCCCAAAATTGGCTTTGCATTGGGGCGAGCAGATCAGCCGGTTCGTGGCCAAATCGAGCGTCCAAATGCCCATCTTCGCAGAATCTAAAATGAACCGGATGCGGTTTTCATTGGCCATCACATCGAGCATGCGCCGCTCGATTTCCGTTTCGAGTTCGCTGTGGGATAGTTGCAGTTCACTTACGCGATTGCGCTCGGGCGAAACGTCGAACTGCGAAGCAAAAAAGTAAGTGAGGTCCCCCGCTTCACTGAATACTGGTGAAATCAGCAGCCGGTTCCAGAACGTGGTTCCGTCCTTGCGATAGTTCAGCAGGTCAATCTCGATCGCCTCGCGCCGGGCAATAGCGTTGCGGACGCGCGTGACATCTTCCCGGCTGGTGCCCGGCCCTTGAAGGAACCGGCAGTTCTGCCCCATCACGTCGTCCCGCGTATAGCCAGTGAGCTTGGTGAAGGCGTCGTTCATGAAAACGATGGGGTTATCCGGCTGAGACGGGTCCGTCACCAGCATGGGCATGCGGGTTGCCCGCACGGCAGCCGCAAACGGGTCGTTGGAAGCCGAAATCTTGTGCAGCTCTTTGTCGATCCGCTCGTCTTGTGCGCTCATCAGGCTTTTTTCTCCGTCCCGTTCATTCTGCCGGGTTAACTCGGCAACGCCGTACACAAGGCGCAAATAGAAATGACGTGTCACGGCAATTCGCTTCGCGGCATCGGGTCACCCCTTGGCTGCCTTAGAAATGAGCGGCGACCAATTTGTATCCCTATGACACCGCTTTGACATGATTTACGTACGTCAGCATATGGCTACATGCTGGCTTAAAAGAAAAAGCGGCGCCAGTCTTTCGATGACACCGCCACTATCACACTTGCATAGAGCTAGGCGGCGTCAGCTCATGCCGATTGCCTGCATATAAAGGTCAAGGATCGCTTCCTGCTCGGCGCGCTCATTGGCGTCCTGCTTACGGATGCGAACGATCTGCCGGAGCACCTTAGTGTCATAGCCCCGGCCCTTGGCCTCAGCGAATATCTCCTTGATGTCGGCGGAGATGGCTGCCTTTTCTTCTTCCATGCGCTCAATGCGCTCGATGAACTGACGCAGCTCGTCGGCCGCAACATTGTCGCCCGTGATCTCTTCGGCCATGCGGCCCTCCGCCTTGCGACCCGGCGCGCCAGAGCGTCACCCAGTCAAATCATGATATGTTTCCGATTGAACGAAGCTGCTGGAAGGATCGAACTCCATGGCCTGGCCAGGGATCCGAAAGCATCGTCCTGCTCGATCAAGCGCTGCTTGAACAACACCGGAGCCGCCGGTTCAACCCCTTTGTGATCCAATCCACATGCGCAGCGCCTTGGAAGGTTTGCATTCGCCCTAAATTGCCCCTTTTTCGATTGACCTATGCGTCACCATGGGCTCAAACAAGGCACGTTTTTCCAATGGCTTCCGGCACCCTTTTGCATTTTATCCGTCCCGGCCTGACCCTGATCGGTGCAATCGGCGCCAGCCTTGCGTTTTTTGCCACCCCAGCAAAGGCCGATTTGCGCGTTTGCAATGAAACGGCAAACCTCATCTCGGTCTCCATGGGCTATCGCGCCGAGCGCGGCTGGATGAGCGAAGGCTGGTGGCAGGCCCCTCCTGGCGATTGCCGCGTGCTCTACCAGGGCGATCTGCAGCGTCGTTTTTATTACATCTACGCAGTGGATGATATTGGCGGCGGCGCCTGGGAGGGTTCGGTGTTCATGTGTACGCGTGACGAGACCTTCACGATATTCGGGGTTGAGGATTGCCTCGCCCGCGGCTATGAGCGCACCGGTTTCTTTGAGATAGACACCCAGAACCGCACGGACTGGACGCTTCAGCTGACCGAGGACAATGCCGGCCCTGCCCTGGTCGGTCCCGAAGCCGGCGAAGATTTGGAAGACCCTACTTTTCTCGTCGATCCCGAGGATGCCTCGACCGACGCACCGCAAGACGACATAGATACGCAAGGAACGGACACGCAATGAGACGCATGAGACGCGCAAAGATCCTCGCGACCCTCGGGCCCGCCAGCCACGAAGAAAAGATGATCGAGGAACTGGCCAAGGCCGGTGCAGACGTGTTCCGCATCAACATGAGCCACGCCAGCCACGAGTTGCTCAAGCAAACCGTGGAGCGCATACGCATCGTTGAAAGGCGCCTCAACCACCCCTTGGGCATCCTCGTCGATTTGCAGGGACCCAAGCTGCGCGTCTGGAAATTTGCTGGCGGTTCGGTGAACCTGGTGGCTGGCCAGAAGTTCACGCTTGATAGCCAGAAGGACGACAACGGCAATGCCGAGCGCGTCTACCTGCCGCATCCCGAAATCATCGAGAGCGTTTCGGTGGGCGACCGCCTCCTGCTCGACGACGGCAAGCTTGCGCTCAAGGCCACCAAGGTAGGCGGTGGCGTTATCGAAACTGAGGTCATCTATGGCGGCAAGCTGAGCGACAAGAAGGGCGTGTCCCTACCCGATACGCTCCTGCCCACTGGCGCCCTCACCGAGAAGGACCATGCCGATCTTCTGGCGGGCCTTGCATGTGAAGCCGATTGGATCGCGCTGTCCTTCGTGCAGCGGCCCGAAGACATCATCGACGTGCGCAAGATCGTCCAGGGTCGTGCCGGCGTCATGGCCAAGATCGAAAAGCCGCAGGCGATTGATCGTCTGGAAGAGATCGTCAAGCTCTCCGACGCCATCATGGTAGCGCGCGGCGATCTAGGCGTCGAACTGCCGCTCGAAACCGTGCCGGGCCTGCAAAAGCGTATGATCCGCATGTGCCGCCGCTATGGCAAGCCTGTGGTGGTCGCAACGCAGATGCTGGAATCCATGATCACGGCGCCCGTCCCGACCCGCGCCGAAGTCTCGGACGTGTCCATCGCCGTGTTCGAAGGCGCCGACGCCATCATGCTCTCGGCCGAATCGGCTTCCGGCCAATATCCGATCGAAGCCGTCTCGACCATGAACAAGGTCGCCGTGGCCGTCGAAGGCGATGCCAATTACCGCGGCATCATTCGTGCTGCCCAGACCGAACCGGAAGCAACCGCTGCCGACGCCATCTCCGCAGCGACACGCCAAGTTGCCGAAACGCTCGACCTTGCCGCGATCGTGACCTACACCGCATCCGGCTCCACCGGTATTCGTGCTGCCCGCGAGCGGCCAACCAAGCCCATCATCGTTCTGTCGCCCAACCAACGCACTATCCGCCGTATGTCGGTGGTCTGGGGCGTTCACTGCGTGCAGACCGAAGACGCGGTGTCGCTCGAGGACATGGTCGACCGCGCCTGCGTCATCGCCTATCAGGAAGGCTTCGCCCGCCCTGGTGACCGCGTGGCCATCACCGCCGGCATTCCCTTGGGCACCCCAGGCGCCACCAACATGCTCCGCATCGCCTTCGTCCGCCAGGACGGCGCCGGCTCTAGCTGATCTCAGCCCAAAGTCATGCAATAGTGCCCGCCCACCAGCGGGCATTTTTGTTTCTGCAAAAGGCCTGCTTGCCGCACTATCGCTTGGGGGAAGCAAATGGAAAGTGTGTATCTCGGCGAGTCCATCGGCGCAGGCAAGGAAGCCGAAGTGTTCGACGCCGGCGCGCATGTTCTAAAGCTTTACCGATACGAACACAGCAAGAGTTCGGCCTTCTATGAGGGCGCAGTTCTCGCCGTCGTGGAGAGCCTCGAACTGCCGGCACCTTCGGTCTTAAGCATTGACCAGATTGGCAAGCGCTGGGGCATTAAGATGTCCAAAGCAACAGGTCATCCTTACGCCAATCAGATGCGGGACATCCCTGGTCGTGCCGAAGCTATCGCCGACATGGCGCGACTGCACCAACTGGTTCATAGCAAGAGCGGGCGGAACCTGCCCTCGCAAAAAGTGAAATTGGCCGGCAATATCGGTTTGGCGTCAGAGTTGGGAGATGCAGTTCGCAATAGGCTGCTCGATGGTCTCGCCGTTTTAGCGGATGACATTTGCCTCTGCCATGGCGACTTCCATCCGTTCAACATCATTGGCGAAGTGGGTAATGGCATAATTGTGGACTGGCTGGATGCCTGCCAGGGCACTCCGGCCGCGGATGTTTGCCGGTCGTTCGTCTTGATGACGAGTTTCGACAAACAAATGGCTAAGGAATACCTTCAAGCTTATTGCCAGGCGACCGATCTTGGCCCCGCAGCGATAGGCGCCTGGCTCCCCTTTGTAGCAGCCGCAAGGCTTGCAGAAGGCGTGCCTGCCGAAACTGAATGGCTGTTGAGCATGGCAGAGACAGTTTAAAAATTCTGGGAGTTGGTGCGTTTGTGGAGGCTATACCTTTGGAAGGCATCAACTTATCGCGCCGGTTCTATACCGACATCGTCGAGCCTTGGCTGCGTGAAGCGGCGCCGGAATTGCGCTATGCGGCGGCCCTGATCGGCTATGGCTCGGAACTGCTGGGTTTCGACGATGAAACGTCCAAGGACCACAATTGGGGTCCGCGAGTGCACATCATCGTCGAGCCCAGTGATTTCGACAGATACGCGCGGCGGTTGGTAAGCGAGTTTAGCGACATTGCGCCGCAAAGCTTTATGGGCGAACCGATCGGCTGGCGCAGCCGGCCACATCCGGCGGCGGATGGTCCTGAGGCCGTAGGGGCAATGGAGCACGGCCTTGAGTTCCACACGCTTGAGGCGCGTCTTGAAAGCCATCTTGCGCTGCGATCATTGGAGGAACTGACGCCTTTGCTTTGGCTGTTTTGCCGAGCAGAAGCTCCTGGCATTCACCGCGGGTGCCGTGTTCCACGACGATGACGGTCGCCTGACGGAGGCAAGGAGCCGCCTTACTTTTCTCCCGGACGATGTCTGGCTCTATAAGATCGCCTGCCAATGGCGCCGCATTGCCGAGGAGCAGGCATTCGTCGGACGAGCCGGGCAGGTCGGTGACGATCTTGGCTCCCGCGTGATTGCCGCGCGGCTGGTCCGCGACGTCATGCGCATGGGGTTCCTACTTGAGCGCCGCTATGCCCCTTATGCCAAGTGGTTCGGCAGCGGCTTTGCCCGACTACCGATAGCAGAAAAGCTTTCTTCGCACCTAGATCAAGCCTTGCGAGCAGAAGAGTGGAAAGAGCGGCAGGAGGCGCTGGCTGGCGCTTACCTTGAACTCGCTCGCAAGCAAAACGCACTTGGTATCGCCCCGTTCAGACCAGTTATCGGGGCCTATCACCAGCGGCCATTCACCACCATCAATGCCGATGACGCCATAGCTGCCGCGCAGGCTGCTCTTTCAGACCAGAAGATCATGAGCCTGCCGGTCGTCGGCTCGCTCGACCAAGTCAGCGATCTCACGCCCTTGCTGGAGAATGCCAGGCTTTCACAGAAAATGAAGCGCCAATTGAGCCATTGAAGGCTCAGCCGCACAACAGAATTTCTATGCTCCTGCCTCCAGCAGGCTCTTGAGGGCCAGGAAGTCCGTCGTGATCCACTCAATGGAGGACGCAAACTGCGCATCGTCCATGCCGTCGCGGCGAAAGAAGGTAAAGCTCAACTCGCAACCGTCCTCATTGGGGAAGACCCGCATGGGCGTAAACAGCAAGGAGCCACCCGGCTCGAAAATAGCGTGATCAAGGACGCCGAACCGATTGCGAGGGGTGAAACGGACATGACGAAAGCCAAAAGACATCTGCACCTGCCAATCCCCATTTGGCAATTGCTCGAGCGTTCCGGGCTCCACCGCTGCCCATTGCTCAAAATTGGCAGGCTTCACGAGAAAAGCATAAACCTCGTCGAACGACCGTTGGATGGACAGGCTTATAGTATGGGAAGGCCGCATGGAAATCTCGGACGCCGTGGCACAGCGCAAAAAGCAACAAAGCCCGCTCTCGCGGGCCTTGCATGTTAGTTCGGTAAGTCAGGCAAGCTTAGCCCTGGCGGGCCTTGAAGCGCTTGTCGACCTTGTTGATGATGTACACCCGGCCGCGACGGCGGACGAGCTTGTTCGCGCGGTGGCGAGTCATCAGCGCCTTCAGCGAGTTGCGGATCTTCATCTCTTGTATCCTCGGGTCAAATAAAAGGGGCGCCTAAGCGCCCGAAACTTGTGCGTCTTCATAGGGAAAATGCACGGGGCTGTCAACGCGGCAGAGGAAAGCTTTTTGTGGAGTACGGATGACACAAAGCCGCTATTTGGCCGCTCGGATTAACCGCCTATAGGCAAAGCCAAGCTATTGTAACCCGGCACTTTTCATCTGGCGCGGTGACCCCCATGCCCATCGAATCCATCACCAAGCGCGGCGTTCTTGTTGCCGATCATTCGCCTCACATGGCGGCTTTGGTCAGCGTCATGCTGCGCAGCCTGGGCCGCAAGGACATTCGCGAAGTCACGGACGCTGACCGCGCCATGCTTGAGCTGCGCCGCCGGGCTTTTGATATTGTCATCGTGGATGACGCACTCGACGGCATGGACGGCGTCGCCTTCACCAAAAAGCTACGCGCTGCGACCGATTGCCAGAACCGGCTCGTCCCCATCATCATGATGAGTTCGGCTCCCGACGCCAAGCGCATCGCCGATGCGCGCGATGCAGGCGTCACCGAATTCCTGCGCAAGCCATTTGCTGCCAATCATCTGCAGTCGCGCCTGACCAACATCGAAAACAACCCGCGCGGCTTCATTGAAGCAGGCGAATACAAAGGTCCAGACCGGCGCCGCAAGATTGTCGACGTCGGCGAGAACGACCGGCGCGACGGCGGCAAGGCTTAGCGGCTCTGAGGTGGGAGCCCTCCTAAACGCCTAGGACTGCCTCTTCGGGCATCTCGATCTCGCGCCAACGGTGACACGCGACGAGCCTATCGTCCTCGATCGTCTCCAGCGGCGGCCGATGCTCGGCGCAATAAGGCTTGGCGAAGCGGCAGCGCGTCCGGAACGTGCACCCTGATGGCGGGTTGATCGGCGACGGAATTTCCCCTTTTAGCGCATCGATATTACGTTGTCGCGCCAGACGCGGATCGGGGATCGGCACCGCCGTCAGCAGCGCCCGCGTATAGGGATGCCTTGGCTGCTCATAGATCTCATCGCCCGTCGCCAGTTCCACGATGCGCCCCAGATAGAGCACCAGGATGCGGTCGGATACGTGCCGCACAACGCTGAGATTATGCGATATAAAGATCAGCGTCAGCCCGAACTCATCCTTGAGCTCGCTGAGAAGATTCAATATCTGCGCCTGGATCGACACATCCAGCGCCGACACCGGCTCGTCACAAACGATCAGCTTGGGCTCGGTGATCAGCGCCCTCGCAATGCCGATGCGCTGCGCCTGCCCGCCGGAGAATTCATGCGGATAGCGGTTGATCATCTCGGGCAGCAATCCTACCGCTTCCATGATCTTGAGCACGCGCGCGCGCCGCTCTTCCTTACCTAATTCGGGCCGGAGCGTGCGCAGCGGATCGGCAATGATTTCGCCTACAGTCATGCGAGGATTAAGCGAGGCCAGTGGGTCCTGGAAAATGATCTGCAGATCCTGCCGCCGCTTGCGCATTTCTTCCGCCGGCAGCTTGGTCAAATCTTGGCCTAGCCAGAGCACCTGGCCTTCATCGGGGCTAAGCAACTGGAGAATACAGCGCCCCAGCGTCGACTTCCCACAGCCGCTTTCGCCCACAATCCCCAGGGTCTCTCCCTTGCGAATGGAGAAGTTGATGTTCTCGAGCGCCGTCAGCGTCAGCGCCCGACTAAAGAGACCCCCCGAAACTGAAAAGGTCTTCTTAAGATCGCGGATTTCGAGCAGGTTGATTGGGGTCTGGTCCATCAGGCGACCTTTCCATAGGCCATCGGCCCTTCGTAAAAGCATGCCTTTTCCCGGCCATTGCCGGTGTCCATCAGCGGCGGCCGTTCAACGAGGCACCGGTCGAACGCAAAGGCACAGCGCGGGTTGAACGAACAACCCTTGGGCAGGTTTTCAAGGCTCGGCGGCAACCCTTGGATCGGGTCGAGCCGCTCGGCGCGCTTGGCAATGTGCGGCGTCGAGTGGAGCAGGCCCAGCGTATAGGGATGGCGCGGATCATAGAAGAGATCGTCGGTCACGCCCTTTTCCACCGCGCGTCCGCCATACATCACCATCATGCGGTCCGCAACGCCGGCCACCACACCAAGATCATGGGTGATCAGCACCAGCGAGGTGCCGAAATCCTCTGTCAGCGTCTTGAACAGGTCCAGCATCTGCGCCTGCACCGTCACGTCGAGAGCCGTCGTCGGCTCGTCCGCGATCAGGATCTTGGGCTGGCACAGCAGCGCCATGGCGATCATCACGCGCTGGCGCATACCGCCCGAAAGCTCGTGCGGATAGGCATTAGCCCGCTTGGCTGGCTCAGGAATACCCACCCGCTCCAGCATTTCGGTTGCGGCCCTGACTGCCTTGTCTTTGTCGACCCCCCGGTGCTTGACCAGCACTTCGCCCAACTGGGTCTTGACCTTGAGTGTGGGATTGAGGCTCGTCATCGGATCCTGGAAGATCATCGCGATGTCCTTGCCGCGATGCTTGTCCAATTGACCCGGCGCCATGCCGATCAGGTTGATGTCGCCCATCATTGCGCGGCCGCCGGCGCGCCCGTTCTTGGCGAGCAGCCCCATGATAGCAAGAAAGGCCTGGCTCTTGCCCGAGCCCGATTCACCCACCACGGCGAGCGTCTCGCCCTGGCTAAGATTGAAGTTCATTTCACGCACAGCGTGCACTTCGCTGTTGTGCAGCGCAAATGTCACCGACATGTCCTGAACGGACAAAACGTTTTTCATTTAGCGATCCTTGGGGTCGAGCGCATCGCGCAATCCGTCCCCGATATAAGTGAGGCAAAGTAGCAGGGAGACCAGCACCACGGCCGGCCCGATCAGCATCCAAGGCAGCGTTTCAGCCACCGGCGAACCAAACGAGATCAGCGTACCCAGCGAGGTCTGAGGCTCCTGGACGCCCAGCCCGAGATACGAGAGAAAGCTCTCGGTCAGGATGATTTCGGGAATGGTCAGCGTCGCGTAGATCACCACCGGGCCGGTCAAATTCGGCACGATGTGGCGCATGATGATGGTCCAAGGCTTGGCCCCACCAGCCTTGGCCGCTTCGATGAACTCGCGCTCCTTGATGGACAGCGTCTGCCCACGCACGATGCGAGCCATGGTCAGCCATTCCAGGCACCCGATGCCGACAAACAGCAGCACCGGATTGCGCCCGAAGATCACCACCAGAATGATCACGAACAAGATGTAGGGCAGCGCATACATGATATCGACAAAGCGCATCATGACCGCATCGACCTTGCCGCCGAAATAGCCGGCAACAGCACCATAGACGACGCCAATGATCACCGAGACGAGTGTGGCGACCAGCGCCACGATCAGGCTCATCTGCGTACCTTGCATGATGCGCGCCAGCATGTCGCGGCCGTTCTGGTCGGTACCGGCAAAGTGCCCGGCTTCGAAGTTGGGTGGCTTGCGAATGCCGCTCCAATCGATCTTGTCGTAGGTCCAGGGGATGAAATAAGGGCCCACGAAGGCGAACAAAACGATGAACAGGACTACAAAGATCGAGGCAACCGCGGCCTTGTTCCGGACGAGACGCCGCATGGCATCCTGCGTCAGCGAGCGGCCCTTGGGCGGATCGAGCTTTTCGAGTTTATTGGCATAATCGGTGAGGATAGCGTCCTTGCCCGTAATACCGGCCATCAGCTGTACCTCACCTTTGGATCGAGCCAAGCGTAGATAACGTCGACGATCAAATTCACCGCAAGGATGATGAACATGTACAAAATAGTCGTACCCAGCACCAAGCCATAATCGCGGTTCAGCGCGGCGCTGATGAAGTACTTACCGATCCCGGGCAGGGCAAAAATCTGCTCCACCACAAGCGATCCGGTGAGCAGATAGCTCAACCCCGGCCCCAGATAGCTCACTACGGGCAACAGAGCCGGCTTGATCGCATGCCGCGCTAAGATCAGCCGCGTGCCCAGACCCTTGGACCGTGCCGTGCGCACATAATTGGTGCCCAGCACCTCGATCATGGACCCACGCATCAGCCGTGCCGTACGCCCCGCATGAGGCAGCACCAGCACGGTTACGGGTAGTATGAGATGAGCCAGCGATCCGTTCTGCCAGCCGCCGGCTGGAAACCAGTTCAGGTATACGCCAAAGACCAGTTGCAGAATGCTGCCGATCAGGAAATTGGGAACGACCAACCCTATCATCACCAGCAGGACAAGCAGGTAATCGGGCAGTTTGTTCTGATGGAGCGCGGACAAAGCACCGGCAACCAGCCCAACGGCCGTCCCGATGATGAACGCCGTAAAGCCCAGCATAAGCGTGAACGGCAAGCCAATCTGCAGCATTTCGCTGACGGTGAAGTCGTTATAGACCATGGAAGGTCCAAAATCGCCGTGCAGCAATCGCCAGATGTAAAGGAAATACTGGTTGATCAGCGGCTGGTCCAGATTGTAGTGCGCGCGCAGGTTGTTAAGCGTCTCGGGCGGCAGTGCGCGTTCGCCATCGAACGGGCCACCGGGCGCCAAGCGCAGAATGAAAAAACATGCAGTAACGGCAATCAACGCTACCGGCAGGGCCGACAGCACGCGCCGCATGGCGTATCCAAACATGGATGGGCACCTTTCAAGTCCGCCGAGTCACAATGCTGTCTCGAGGCGGAGAGTTGGCGCCGCCTTTAGAGAAGGCGGCACCAGGGTTTGATGATTTACTCGGCTTTGGTCAGCCAGCGTGTGCGGTGAATATCCGAGGCATTGTTGACAAAGCCGGTAATCGACGGCGCTACAACGTTCTGCGCGATGTAGTTGTAGATCGGGATCGCGGCATATTCATCCATGGCCAGCTTTTCAGCATCGCCCAACAGCTTGGCACGGGCTGCCAAATCCTGTTCCTTGGTGGCTTCTTCCATCAGCCGGTCGAACTCTGGGTTCGAATAGCGGCCGTAATTGTTGCCCCAATTGATCTCGCCGCCCTGTGGAATGCCGTTCCGTAGCAAGTCAAGCGTGTTGGACGGATCCGAATAGTCGAGCAGCCAGCCGGCACGGCCGATCTGGAAGTCCCCGGCGCGCAGTGCGTCGTAGTGCACGGCGGTTTCCGAGTTGAACAGTTCTGTCTTGACGCCGATCTGCTCCCACATCGACGAAATCGCTACCGCAATGCGCTGATGGTTGTCATTGGTATTGTACTTTAGCTGAACTTGCAGCGGTGTCTGCGCCGTATAGCCCAGGCCCGTCATGATCTCGGCGGCCTGAGCCACGCGCTCCTCGTAGGAAAGCCCGATCCATTCCGGCTGATAAACCGGCACGCCCTCGTAATTGGCCGTGCCCTCCGGCACCCAGCCATACATCGGCAACTCGCCCGAACCGAGCACGTCCGGCCCGATCACATCGCGATTGATCGCCATGGACAGCGCCTTGCGCACTTCCGGATTATCAAAGGGCGGATTTTCCTGGTTGATCACGTAATAGTAGATGCCAAGGAACGGCGCGAAATAGTCCTGACCAGGGAGATTGGCCGTGATCCACTCGGACTGATCGGACGGAATATCGGTCAGGATATCGTATTCGCCGGCGCGATAGCGCGCCAGGGCTGCGGCCAGATCGTCCTGCACGAAGTAGTTGACTTCATCGATCTGGACGTTGGCAGCGTCCCAATAAGTCTCAGACTTGACCGACTTGATGTAGCTGCCCGGCGTCCACTCAACTGGCGTATACGGGCCGTTGGAAACGATGTTTTCGATATTCGTCCAGTTGTCGCCATGCTCGTCGATGACGTGCTTGGGCACTGGATAGGCGGTGTAGTGGGTCAACGCCTGGAGGAAGAACGGGGTCGGCCCTTCGAGGGTAATTTCGACGGTCTTGTCGTCGATGGCCTTGACGCCTAGTTGGCTGAAATCGGTGATTGCGCCTTCAGCCAGTTCCGAGCCGTTGAGAATGGGGAACTGCAGATAGGCGTAGTCCGACGCCGTCGCCGGATTGAACAGGCGCTGGAATGCAAAAACGAAGTCTTCAGCCGTTACCGGCTCGCCATCGCTCCACTGGATTCCGTCGCGCAGCTTGAAGGTGTAAACCAGGCCATCTTCGGAAATGGTATAGCTTTCAGCTTGCCCTGGAATGGCTTGCGCATTGGCATCTTCGGCCATCAAGCCTTCGATATAGTCGCCGATAATGCGGTTTTCCCAATCACCGGATGCCTTGTGCGGGTCAATCGAGCCCGGCTCGGAGCCGTTCATCATGTTGAGCGTCACGGCTGATGCCGTCGTGCTCATCAGCAGCGCCATGGCGCCGGCGGTCGCAACCGCTGTCAGGGTTTGCGTGAGTTTCATGCTCGTCCCATCTCCTTATGGAAATTCCTGAAGTCGTCTTTGTCCCGCAATCATGCTGCTGCGGTGCTTGTATGCCCTTGTGGCCCGCGGTTTTTACCCGCTGGTCAAGATTGTTGGACGGTATTACGGGTTTCCGTCCACTGACAAGCAAAAGATTGACCTAAACGTCAACGCAACAAAATTTGTTAACATTCTGTCATGGATGGCTGGCAGAAGGAGGGGTTTGGCTTGCGAGCAGGCTTCTACCCGTCGCGATCAGCCCAGCAGCCCCGAGCGCTGAATAAGATAGATGCCGATGGCGAGCAGCACCAAGGCCACGAACGGCAGCCATGGCGGTGCTGGACCGCGCGGCTTCTTCACCGGCGGTTCAGGCTTCTTCTCGATGCGGCGGAACTTGACGACATTATCGCTCATGCAGCGCTTTCTACCAGAGCCGCGACGCCTTGCCCACCTGCCGTGCACACAGAAATCAGCGCCCGCTTTCCCGGTTCGGTCGACAGGAGCTTGGCCGTAAGCCCGAGGATGCGTGCGCCAGTCGCTGCAAAGGGATGGCCATAGGCGAGGCTTGAACCCTTCACGTTGATCTTGGCCGGATCGATCGGCCCTAACACCTGATCGCGCCCCAGCATATCCTTGCAATACGCCGGATCGTTCCAGGCCTTAAGCGTGCACAACACCTGCGCCGCAAAGGCTTCGTGCAGTTCGAAAAAGTCGATCTGGTCGAACCCAATTCTAGCACGTTCCAGCATCTCGCTGACGGCAATCGTCGGTGCCATCAGGAGCCCCTGCCCATGGGCAAAATCATTGCCGGCAACGCGCCCGGTGGTGAGATATGCCAGAATTGGCAAGCCTCGTGCGCGCGCCCATTCCTCGCTAGCCAGCAACACGGCCGAAGCACCGTCCGTCAGCGGCGTCGAATTGCCTGCCGTTAGCGTCCCTTGCCCACTCGACTTGTCGAAAGCTGGCTTGAGCGTCGACATTTTATCCAGGTTCGCATCAGCCCGCACATTGTTGTCGCGCACCAGCCCGGCGCAGGGCACCAGCAGATCGTCGTGGAACCCCTCATCGTAAGCTTTGGCCGCATTGCGATGGCTTGCCACCGCCAGCTCGTCCTGGCTTTTACGCGAAATGCCCCATTCACGCGCCATCAGCTCGCAATGCTGCCCCATCGACAGCCCCGTGCGCGGCTCGTTCACCGATGGCGCCACCGGCGTCAACTCGCCCAGGGAAAACCCTTTGAACGTGCCGAACTTCTCGCCCACCGAGCGCGCCCGGCTCAAATCGATCATGCGGTGCTGGAACTTGTTCCCGAACACGATCGGGCTGTCGCTGACGCTGTCCGACCCGGCCGCGATCCCGCTATCGATCTCTCCCGCCGCGATCTTGGCGCCCAGCGTAAGCGCCGCCTGCAGGCTTGTGCCACAGGCAATCTGCATATTGGTGCCCGGCGTCCGTGGCGACAGGCCAGCATCAAGGCTAGCTTCACGCATCAAATTGAAGTCACGCGAATGGGCGATCACCGCCCCGCCCATGACCTCGTCGATCTTCTCACCCCTAAGCCCGTATTTCTCGACCAGCCCGGTCAGCACCGTACCGAGCATTGATAGATTGGTTTCATCGGCATAGGCCGAATTGCCGCGCGCAAAGGGAACGCGCGCCGAACCCACGATGGCAACTTTGCGAAGTTCGGTCATCTTATGCTCTTCCGTCTTGTCTAGCTTTAAGCGGTCCACCAAGGAACGGCGCGAACCCGGTTCCGAGGATCACCCCGATGTCGGCGTGGCGTTCACTAGCCACTACGCCCTCGGCCAGCACCACTTCGGTCATGTCCACTAAGGGCTTCACCAATTCACGGCCCAGAGCCGCTAAATCGGCCCGCTGCGGCGCCTCGCCCTTTTGCGCCTTGCCATCTTCCCATTTGTAGAAGCCCTCGCCGGTCTTGCGCCCGAGCTTCCCCTCGCGCACCAACGTCGCGAAGCGACTCTCGATTGGCACCTGATGTCCAAGTTCCGTCGCGACCGACTGACCAACATCCAACCCCACCGTGTCCATCAACTCGATCGGCCCCATCGGCATCCCGAACGCCACTGCCGCTGCATCAAGCAATTCCTTGCTCTCTCCGGCCTCCACCCGCTGCACCGCGCCCAGCATGTAGGGCATTAATACCCGGTTCACGAGGAAGCCTGGCGCCGATTTGACGACCACTGGCGATTTACCGATGGCCAGCGCGAACGCCGCGCCCTTGCCGATTTCGGCATCGGTGTTGAACTTGGACCGGATCACCTCGACGAGCGGCAACTGCGCCACAGGATTGAAGAAATGCAGCCCAATCAGCCGCTCCGGCTGCTTCAAATGTTCGGCAATCCGCTCCAACTCGATGGACGAGGTGTTGGTCGCAAGGATCGCACCAGGCTTGAGCTTGTCCTCGAGCCCACCGAAAATCGCCTGCTTGACGTCCAGCTTTTCCACCACGGCTTCGATGATCACGTCCGCCCGCGGCACGCCCTTGCCAGAAGGGTCCGCCTCGAGCCGCAGCATGGCGGCATCCACCTCGCGCTTCTTCTTGAGCCGCTTCTTGAACAGTTTCTTGGCCCGCTCCAGCGCCGGATTGATCCGCGCCATGTCGAGGTCCTGCAGAGTCACCGCCATGCCACGCAACGCACACCATGCCGCGATATCGCCGCCCATGACGCCCGCCCCGATCACGTGCACCCGCGCGAACTTGACACCCTTGGCGCCCTGCTTCTTGAGGCTTTCCTGCGCAAAAAACACCCGGCGCAGATTGGTGGCGGTGTCGCTGCCCATCAGCGGCACGAAAGCCGCTATCTCGCCCCGGCTCATCGCACGCCAGTCATTGCCGTGCTTTTCGAACAGGTCGATCAGCGCATAGGGCGCCGGATAATGCTCCTTGCGAGCCTTTTTCTTGACCTGCTCGCGCATCTTGTTGGCCATATATTCCCGCAGGAGGCCAGTTGCGACCACCTTTTTGGTGAACGGCGCCTCGGCGGAACGGCGATGTTGCAGCACTGCCTTGCGGCCTTCCCAGCGCAGGATGTCGCGGTGACGCACCAGCTTGTCGACCAAATTCATGCCGCGCGCCGCACCCGCCTTGAGCATGCGGGCGGTGAGCATGATTTGCATGGCATCGATCGGCCCCGCCTGCCGGATCGAGCGCCCGGTGCCGCCAAAGCCTGGAAAAATTCCAAGGTTCACTTCAGGGAACCCGATGCGCGTCTTGTCGTCGTTGACCGCGACGCGATAATGGCACGCCAGCGCCAGCTCCAGCCCGCCGCCCAGGCAAAATCCATGGATCCCCGCGACTACGGGAATCTTGAGCCCCTCAATGCGGTTGAACAGATTATGCGTCCGCTCCAGTGCCTGCGGCAGCACCGAAAAATCGCTCATCGCGTCGAACTCGGAAATATCCGCCCCTGCGATGAAACCGCTTTCCTTGCCCGACAGCAGGACGATGCCTTCGAGTTCCCGCGTCTCGGCCAGTTCCTCGAACCGCGCCACGAACGCTTCGAGTTCCATGATCGCCTCGCGGCTGAGCGTATTGACCGGCGCGCCGGGGGTATCAATCGTCAGCCAGCCGACATTCTCGATATCCCGATGAAAGCTCCAATGCTTGGCTTGCGGCATCTGCGGCTGGATCATGGCTTTACTATCCTCGAACTTGTCTACCTACTGCCAAACACGGCAGGAGGCTCGGGCAGGAGCGCTCTACAAGAGCTTCGTGTCACTCCGCCGCCAATCTGGGAACGCTGGCGCGGGCCAACTCATCGGCAGCAAAGTCGTCAACCTTAACTACCCTGTCGGTCGCCTCATCGGCCGCCCGCATGATGCCCGCTTCATTGTCGTTCAGCACCCCGGCTGCCACCGCGTCCGCTATGGCATCTCGATCCAGCCGGCGCTCGATGACGCCCTTGCGCGATGCCTTGATGAACCGTCCTTCGATCTCTTCAGCCTCAGTCACCTTGATGAGTGCATCCTCGAGGACGCCGGTGACGTCATCGGGGTCCATCGAGATGTACGCACCTGTCGTGAGCCGGTCGCGGAATGCGCCGGGCTGCATAACGGCACGCACCAGGCGATAGTTGATCCGGTCGCTGGAACGACGCGCATGCCGCCCCAGTGGGAAGCACAGCACCCGCATGGCATTGGCGAATAGCCCGTTGGGGAAGTTGGCGAACACTTCGCCAAAATTCTTTTCGATCGCGGCAACCCGGTCAGCCATGATCGCGTCGACTACTTCCTTGTCTTCGGCGATCTGCCCTTCATCCGCGAAGCGCCGCAGCGTTGCCGACATCATGTAGAGATCGCTCAAGATATCGGCCATGCGGCCGCTTAGCTTCTGCTTACGCTTGAGTTGGCCACCTAACACTACCGTGGTCCAATCCGCGACCAGGGCAAAGTCCTGCGAATAGCGCGCCAGCTTCTTATACCAATGCGCCATCGGCCCGTTGTTGGGCGCCGCAATGAACGCACCATTGCTGACACCATGCACAAAACTTGCCGCGATGTTGCGCAGCATGAACTTGGTGTGGCCGCCGAACGCCTCGTCGAACTGATCAAGCCCCTGGCGCTGGTTCTTGTTTTGCGCCGCCTGTACTTCCCTAAGCAGGAATGGATGCGCCCGAAGCACGCCTTGCGCAAAGGTCATCAGCGTACGGGTCAGGATATTGGCGCCTTCAACCGTGATCGCAACCGGGATCGCCATGTAGGCGCCAAACAGGTAATTGCTCGGCCCATCCTGGATAGCCCGCCCACCATGGATATCGAACGCATCGTCCATGCTGTCGCGCATGGCTTCGGTCGTGGTATATTTCAGTAGGCCTGCAATCACTGCCGGGCGCTGACCTTCATCCACCATCGAGGCCGTCAGCCGCCGCGCCGCCTCGAACATGTAGGCCCGTTTGACCATTTCGCCCAAGGGCTCGGCCACACCCTCCATGGTACCAACCGGTATGCCGAACTGCCGCCGCACCCGCGCATAAGCCGAGGTCGTGCGCAGAGCATGCTTGATCGAGATGGTCCCGATCGCTGGCAGTGAAATTGCCCGCCCGGTGGACAGGCATTCCATCAGCATGCGCCAGCCCTGCCCGGCATAGGCCGGCCCGCCGATTAGATAGTCCATTGGAATGAACACATCCGTGCCGCGCACCGGCCCGTTCATGAACGCCTGCCGCCCGGGGAAATGGCGCCGTCCGATATCAACACCCGGGTGCGTGCGGGGCACCAGCGCTAGCGTGATCCCAATATCGGTGCCACGTCCCAAAAGATTGTCCGGATCGCGAAGGATGAATGCAAGACCCACCAGCGTAGCGATCGGCGCCAGCGTTATGTAACGTTTGTCGAAGCTGAGCTTTACGCCCAGCACCTCCTGGCCATTGTGCATGCCTTTGGTGACGACACCGACATCGCGCATGCCGCCGGCATCCGAGCCGGAATGCACCCCCGTCAGGGCAAAGCATGGCACTTCAAGGCCACGCGCCAGCCGAGCCAGGTATTTTTCCTTCTGCTCCGGCGTACCGTATTTTTCGAGCAGTTCGCCCGGTCCCAGCGAATTGGGCACCATAACCGTGATCCCCGCCGACACCGAGCGGCTGGCAATCTTGGAAACGATCATCGACTGCGCTTGCGCCGAAAAGCCAAGGCCGCCATGTTCCTTGGCAATCAGCATGCCGAGAAATCCCTCGTCCTTGAAATATTGCCAAAGCTCGGGACTGAGATCTTGCCGGTTGTTGCGAATATCCCAGTCGTCAATCATCTGGCAGGCAATCTCGGTCTGATTGTCGAGAAATGCCTGCTCGTCCGCCGTCAGGGTCAGCGGTCGGATGGCATTGAGCTTGCTCCAGTCCGGGCGCCCGGAAAACAACTCCGCGTCCCAACCTACCGTCCCTGCATCAAGCGCTTCCTGTTCGGTCCGGCTCACGCGCGGCAGGATGGATTTGACCGCGCCGTAGATCGGGCGCAGCAGCGTCGCCTTGCGCACCGCCTCAATGCTGAGCAGCCCCAGGATAATGGCGGGCAGCAGAACCAGGATCAAGCCACCCAAATTGGTGGCAACGACCAGACCATCGCCAGTGAAATCGATCCGCGTCAGCAACCCGATGACAAGGGCCGCCACGGCCCATTGCCATAGCGGACTTTCCCGCATGGCCAGAACCGCAAAGGCGACAAGACTGATCACGATAAGCGCAATGGTCACGGCGTGCCCTCCATTTCGCCTTGCTGGCCCTTTGGCCGCAAGGCTGTTCCTCGAACAGACGGACCAGGCGCCGAATCGTCCGGCCTTGTCGTTGGGTCCACCGCGCGATCATCGTAGCGCAGCCAATCCGTCTTGTTGAGCGCAGTTTAGCGCGCTTTACGTAAACGTCAACTAAACGCCCATTACGTCTTTGTTAGCTTGCTTTCCTTTTGCTCCCACTCTGGCGGAGAAAGCGGGTGGGCGTAACTGACACCTATGCCAAAAACGTGCGGCACCCATTTGACGCTAACGTAAAGCCGTGGAATATTCCCACCAAAGGGCAAAAGCCCACGCGTTCAAGCGTTGCCGGAGGATAAGCATGGACACCCCGATCGAGACCGCCGCTCACCTGCGTCCCTGGATCTCGAGCTACCCCGATGGCATCACATGGGAGGCCGATCTCGACATCCGCCCGGTGCACGAACAAGTCCTTGCCGCCTGCGCCAAGAACCCCTTTGCCCCCGCGCTCGACTTCCTGGGCGGCACCACCAGCTTCGGCGACCTCGCCAAGAAGATTATTGCCTTTGCCGGCGCCCTGCAGCAGCAGTTCGGCGTAAAGAAGGGCACACGCGTCGCGCTCATGCTGCCCAATACGCCGTTCTACCCCATTGCTTATTATGGCATTCTGCGGGCCGGCGGCGTCGTCGTGAACTGCAACCCGCTCTATACGGTGCACGAGCTCGCCCATATTACCAGCAATGCCGGCGCAGATGTCCTCGTCACCCTCGATCTGCAGCAGATCTTCGAAAAAGCCGAAAAGCTGGTCCAAACCGGACACGTCAAGTCACTGGTCGTCTGCCACTTCCCCGACGCGCTGCCGCTCGTAAAGAAGGTCCTCTTTTCCGTCGCCAAGCGGAAGGACCTGGCGAAGCTCGCCCGCTCGCCGGTGGCTGGCAACATCTCCCACTTCGCCGAATTGATCGCCCGCAACGAAACACCCGGCGCGGTGGTCATCGACCCCAAGAACGACGTTGCCGTCCAACAATATACCGGCGGCACCACCGGCATCCCCAAGGGCGCGCTGCTCACCCATGCCAATATCTCGGCCAATATGAGCCAGATCGACAAATGGGGCTGCGGACTGTTCTACCCGCCCAGCAAAGTCGTGGCCGTTCTGCCGTTTTTCCACATTTTCGCGATGACCGTCTGCATGAACGTGCCGCTCTGCAACGGCACCCAAGTGGTCATGCTGCCCAGGTTCGAGCTCAAAGCCCTGCTCGACCTTCTAGTGCGCACTCGCGCCAACGTCATGCCCGCGGTTCCCACGCTGATCAACGCCATTGCCCGTGCGAGCACGACCAAGCCCGAACAACTCGCCAGCCTTGACGTCATTATTTCGGGCGGCGCTGCCCTGCCCGACGAAGTGCGTGCTTCATTCGCCAAAAAGTCCAAGGCGCTTCTTGCTGAAGGCTATGGCTTGACTGAAGCCTCTCCTGTCGTGTGCTGCGCCGCCCTGCGCGTGCCGTCCAAGCCCATGTCCATCGGCATGCCCCTGCCGGGCACTGACATCCGCTTCGTCGATATCGATACCGGCAAGCCGGTCGGCATCGGCCAGGATGGCGAACTGCAGGTCAAGGGCGCGCAGGTGATGACCGGCTATATCAATAGTCCCGAGGAGACCGAGGCGGCCTTTATGGACGGCTGGCTGCGCACCGGCGATGTCGGCCATATTGATGAAGACGGCTATGTCTTCCTCGTTGATCGCATAAAGGACCTCATCATCTGCTCGGGCTTCAATGTTTATCCGCGCACCATCGAAGAAGCGCTGATGACCCACGAGGCCATCGAGGAAACCAACGTCATCGGCGTGCCCGACCAATATCGCGGCGAAGCCCCTGTGGCCTTCGTCAAGCTCAAGCCCGGCCAGACCGTATCCGAGCACGACCTCAAGCACTATCTTGCCGAGCGCCTCAACAAGATCGAAATGCCCAAGGAAATTATCTTCAAGGATGCCCTCCCCAAGACGTTGATCGGCAAGCTCAGCAAGAAAGAACTGCGCGAGGAATACGCCCAAACCCGGGGCAGCCATTGATGAGCCGCATGGAAACCGACAACCGCGATCTCTACGCCATTGCCGATCTCGCCAAGGAGTTCGGCATATCTACCCGCGCCATCCGCTTCTACGAAGCCAAGGGCCTGCTCGCCCCTGAACGCGTCGGCGCCGCCCGCATCTTCCGCCGCCGCGACCGCGCGCGGCTGATCCTGATCCTACGCGGCAAGCGCCTCGGCTTTTCCCTGCGCGATATCTCTGACTATCTCAGCCTCTACGACGCGAACCGCTCCCAGCAGGTGAACCTCCTTATCGACAAGGTCGACGAGCGCCTCGCCTCACTCGAGGGTCAGCTGTTGGACCTGCAAACCACGATTTCCGAACTGCGCGAAATCCGCAAACTGGCGGATGACCGGCTGGAGAAAGCAAGCTAGCGCCCACCCCGCGGCTTCACCTTCGTGGTCATCGCATCCGGCTTCTTCGGCTTCACCCAACCCTTCGGCGGCTGCCGCACCGGCACCTGCGTGCCTAGCCCCATTGCCCCAGGCGGCGGCTGACCCACGATGCCGCTCTCCTCGCCCTTAAGCCGCGCAATCTCATTGCGCAAAGCCGCCGCTGTCTCGAAATCCATAGCTTCCGCCGCCGCCTGCATCTGCCCAGTCAGCGCCACCAGCTTCTCGTGAATAGTGCGCGACGACATCGCTCCAGACCCTCCACCTCCACGATGTCATCCCGGCGCAGGCCGGGATCCATCCTGAGGTCTCATCACAAGCCTACGACGCAGCGACAAACACTGCCATATCCTCGATCGTCCCCGCCTCCGTCGCCGGCTTGTCCCACCTTATCCGGTTAATTCGCGGAAACCGCAGCGCCACCCCTGACTTATGCCGCGCACTCTCCTGCGCCGAGTCGAACGCCACTTCGAACACCAATTCCTTGCGCACTTCCCTCACCGGACCGAACGCCTGGATCGTGTTCGCCCGGATCCACTTGTCGAGCAGCTTTAGCTCCTCGTCGGTAAACCCGAAATACGCCTTCCCTATCGGCACGATCTCGTTGCCCTTCCACACGCCAAACGTGTAATCGGAATAGAACGACGAGCGCTTGCCATGCCCCCGTTGCGCATACATCAGCACCGCATCGACGACATTGGGGTCCCGCTTCCACTTGAACCAATACCCCTTCGGCCGCCCGGGCACATAAGGCGAAGTCCGCAGCTTGAGCATGACTCCCTCATGCCCCTGCTCGTCCGCCCCTTGCCGCCGCTGCGCCGCCAGATCATCCCAGTCCGAGAACGGCAGCAGAGGTGAAATATCCAGCCGCGCCTGCGGATTGGCCGCGAGCCACGCCTCCAGCCGCTCGCGTCTTTCCGTCCACGGCAGCGTTCGGATATCCTCACGCCCATCGAACAACATGTCATAAACGCGGATAAAGGCCGGGCTCTCCTTCAAATGCTTGGCCGATGCGACCTTCTTGTTTAGCCGCTGCTGCAGATCGTTGAAGCTGCCGGCCTCAAAGTTCTTGCCCACCAGCAATTCCCCATCGAGCACCGCCTGCCCGGAAACGTTTTCGACGATGTCAGGAAATGCATTGGCGATATCGTCGCCCGTCCGCGAAAACAGCGACGCCGTGCCCTCCCCAAGGACCAATTGCACCCGTATCCCGTCCCATTTCCACTCGGCCGAAAAATCCTTCGGATCGAGCTTGGCGAGATCCTTTTCCTCGTCGATGGGATTGCTCAGCATCAGCGGATGAAACCGCGCCGCATGATCGATATCGGGCCGTTCCGCTGCGCCATCAAGCCACGCAAACAGATCGAGATATGGCACCTTTAGCCCATGCCAGACCTCCTCGATCTCCTGCAAATCCTTCCCGCTCATCTCGCTAAGCGCGGTCTTGGCCAGCCGCGCCGAAACCCCGATCCGCAGCGCCCCCGTCGCCAGCTTCACCAGCGCCCAGCGCTCATTTATTTCCGCCCGCGTCAGCAGCGCCGCGATCAGCTTGGGCAGATCGCTCTTGCTGGTTGTATTAAACAGCCCGATCAGATCGGTCAGCGATGGCAGATCGCCCGTTTCCCCATGATGCGGCCAGATCAACGCGATGGTCTCGCCCAGATCCCCCACATAATCATAGCTCATCGCGAACAGCGTCTCGTCCACCTCGCGCAGCACGATGTCCTTGAGCAGTGCGGGCTTCACATTGCGAAAGGTCAGCGCCCCTGTCAGCACCGCCAGCGCAAAGCCCCGGTCCGGGTCTGGCGTCTCGCGAAAATACTGCGTCAGCGCCGCAAGCTTCCGGTTACGTGATGGCGTCAGCGCCAACAGTTCCAGCAACTGAGCAAAGCGCTTCATTCCACGCCTTCCCCGCCATCGTCTTCAAAGCCTTGGATATTGAGCGGTTCTGCCTGCAGCCCCTGCCGCCGGCACCAATAAACCAGCGCATCCTCGCGCCCATGCGTCACCCACACGGTCTCGGCCTTGGTCTCGCCGATCGTCTGCAGCAGTTCGCACCAGTCGCAATGGTCCGAAATCACCAGCGGCAATTCCACCAGCGCCTGCCGCGCCCGCTGCTTGACGCTCATCCATCCTGACGCCTGGCACACCACCGGATCGGGAAACCGCCGGCTCCACCGGTCGCGAATTGCCGAAGCAGGCGCAATGACGATCTGCCCAGCCATCTCCGCCTTCACCGTCCCCGTAGCCGGACGCAGATCACCCAGATCCACCCCGAGTTCCTGATACAACTCGCAGAGCCGGATCATCGCGCCATGCAGATAAATCGGCCGATCCCACCCTGCATCCCGCAACAACCCGATCACCCGCTGCGCCTTACCCAGCGCGTAAGCGCCCACCAGATGCGAGCGCTCCGGATTGTCCGCCACCGATTTAAGCAGCCGCCCGATTTCCAGCTGTGGATGGGGATGCTGAAACACCGGCAACCCGAAGGTCGCCTCCGTCACCAACAAGTCGCATTCCGCCAGCTCAAACGGCTGCGACGTCCGGTCCGCCAGCCGCTTGTAGTCCCCCGTCACCACCACACGCTGGCCCCGGTGCTCGATCAACACCTGCGCCGACCCCAGCACATGCCCGGCGGGAAAAAACGTGATCGTCACGTCATCAATGGCGAGCGGCACGCCAAACTCGAGCGCCTGGAATTGCCCCGCACAATCCTCGCCATACCGCGTCTTCATGATCGCAATCGTATCAGGCGTAGCCAGCACCGCCCCATGGCCTGATCGCGCATGATCCGCATGTCCATGCGTAATAATCGCCCGCTCCCGCGGAACGCTCGGATCGATAAAGGCGTCGATCGCCTTGATATGCAGGTGCCGGTCGAGAATTTGTGTCGCCATCAAGTGGTAACGCTGGCGCCAGCGGAGTAGTTCAGACTCGCTAGCGCATCGCCCTCACATCACCCGCGTGACCTCCAGCAACCCCGGCCGCTTCTCGTTCGCCCCCGAAATCGCCGCCTCACCGCCGAGCACCACCACATGCCCATGCCTGGCAATGGCATCGATCGCCTCCGCGAGCTGCTTGAAGTCTGCCTGTGTCGTGCTCAAAATTTCGTCGCGCCGCTTCTGCCGGATCTCGTCCGTCGTACCCGTCAGAAACCGCCACATGGACGAATAGCCCTTGGCATCGGGGAACTCATATCCATCCACATCCCCGATCACCCCAATGATCGAGCGCGTCAGATCATTTTCGCCAACCGGGGCATGCAGCGCCTTGCTGGCCCCGTCATAGGCATCAATGGTCTTGAGCAGATTGGGATCGCGATAGCTCAAGAACGAGAAGTTCCCGCTTGTGAGGTCGAACCGCGACGAGCCACCATACGCCCCGCCCTGCACCCGCACCTTGTCCCAAAGGTACGTGGTGTTGAGGAACTTGATCGCGACGTTCGCTGCCCCGCTGAGTTCGAACCCGAGCGCACGAAGATTCGCACCCTTGCCCACATAGTTGACCTGTGCCGGAATGATCAGCCCTTCCGACCGTGGCCGGTAATCTATGCTCCAGTCCGCAACTGGATAATCCGCATCAGGCAAGCGCCCAAGGAATGTCTCGACCTCCGGCCGCGCCCGCCCCCACAGCGATCCAGCGGCGGTCACGTTGATCACCATCCGCCCACGATTGAACAGCGTGTCGCGTATCCGCACCAGCGCCGCCTCGACTACGGCCCAGTCATTGTCCACCCGCTCCACCAAACCGCGCAGGAACTGCAGATAGCTGACCCCGCCCAATTGCTCAGCAATCCAGCTGGCTTCCGTCAGGCCCGACTTAAGCCGCGTATCCACAATGGAATTGCCCGCCGGCACCATGCGCGCCTCGAACCCGGCTTTTTCTTCCAATGCCATCTGGCGGAAGCGCTCGCGATTGTCGAGCCGCGCATCGAGCAGCACATCGCCCATAATCGCGAGCATGTCACCGAACTTGTCCGGTACCGCCTTGCCCGAGAGGAAAAACCACGCCGCGCTGCCATCGCTGCCCTGCCGCGCTGACAACCCACGATGCTGGGCAACGCCACCCGTCGTGCGCCCGATCCGCTGCGTCAGCGAAACGAAATCTTCCTTGCTCGTGCCGGTCTGCAGCAGCGCCCGTCCGAACAGCGGCAGATAGGGCAGCAGTTCCTTGTCCAGCACATGCAAATCGAACCCGAAATCGAGGTACAAAATGCCAAGCGTCGGCAGGTCATGATAGAACAGCCGTGCATCGCCCAGCGTGCCGAGTTCCATCGGCACCTTACGGATCTCCCGGGGCAAATCGCCGAGCGTCAGCGTCGGAATCTTGGCCAAATCAGCCGGATCGTCCACCGCCTCTTGCAAGGCCTTGAGCTTTTCCGTTTCCGCCACAGTCTCCTGTAGCGCCGCTGCGTCCAGCCCCTGGCGCACCCCGGCCAAAATCTCGGCTTCCCGCGCCGCCTCGCGCGCACCTTGTTCTGGATCTGCGCTCAGCACCACGGTGGTGCGGTGGCTATTGTCGAGGAACAACCGGCGGATTTCCCGCTCGAAATGGCCGCTTCCGGCCTTTTCCTTAAGAGCGGTCAGCGCTCCTTCGAAGGCCAGCGGCGCCAGCGGATCGCCGCCATGCAGCCAAGTCCCCAAGGCATTAAACATGTAAGACATGCCGCGCGGATAGGACCCGGTATTGTTCTCGCGCAGCGAAAACTCGAACGTATTGGCCGCGGCTTCCAGCTGGTCCGCCGCAAACCCGGTCCGGGAAATCTCTTCGAGCGTTGCAAGGATCAGCGCCTCGACCTTTTCCGCATTGGCTGCATCAATCCCCTTCATGCCAAAGCTCGCCATGGGCTGGCGCAGTCCCGACCCGATCCCGCCACCGGTCATGCCTTCACCCAGCCCCGACTCCGTCAAAGCCTTGCGCAAGGGTGCCGCCGAATTGCCCGCCAGAAGATAGCTCAGCATGCCATGGCTCAATGCTTCCGTTCGGTCGGCCGGCGGATCGATCATCCAGTTGACCTGCACCATGCCGTCGCGCGGCTTGCCCGCTTCTTTCGTGCCTGCATAGGTCGCCACGATTTGGCGAGGAGCATTGAACCGCGGCTGCAGCTGCACCTCGGCGTCCACCTCAGCCCGCTCGAACTGCGAAAAGTAAGAATCCAGAATCGCCAGCCGCTCACTGGCGTCATCATCCCCCGAAAAGAACGCCCGCGTATTGGACGGATGATAGAACTTCTCGTGGAAGCGCTTGAACTGCCCGTATGTCAGCTCTGGAATGGCCTTAGGGTCCCCGCCCGACGACTTGCCATAGGTCACTTCGGGGTAAAGGGAGCGCTGCGACAGGTCGCGCATCACCGCATCCGGCGATGAAAACACGCCCTTCATTTCGTTGAACACCACGCCCTTGTAAACCAGCGGCGCCTGCACATCCTCAAGCTCGTAGTGCCAGCCTTCCTGCCGGAATGTGTCTTCCGTGATCAGCGGGAAAAACACCGCGTCGAGATAAACATCAACGAGATTGTAGAAATCCTTGAGGTTCTGCGACGCCACGGGATAGGCCGTCTTGTCCGGAAAAGTCATGGCGTTGAGGAACGTGTTGAGCGATCCCTTGATCAGCTCCACAAAGGGCTTCTTGGCTGGATACTTGCGGCTGCCGCAGAGCACCGAATGCTCCAGAATATGCGCCACGCCCGTCGAGTCATCGGGCGGCGTCTTGAAGGTGATCCCGAACACCTTGTTCTCGTCATCGTTGACGAGGCTGAGCACCTCCGCTCCGGTCTTCTTGTGCCGGAACAACAGCGCCTGCGAATTGGCCTCCGCAATATGCTCGTCGCGGATCAACTCGAAAGCAGCGTGGTATGTCATGGGAATACTCGGATTGTGGTGTTGGCTACCAATCTAGGCACGCCTCTCCCGAAGCGCTAGGGGCGCAGCAAGCTAGACGCTTAGGGCTGCAGGTTTCCGCGCACCCTCCAGCCGTCACCCTCAGGCTTGACCCGAGGGCCACCTGCCACTTGCGCCGGACTGCGACAGGCCCTCGGGTCAAGCCCGAGGGAAGCGCAGTGATTGGGAGACGCCTGAAATTCTCTACACTCCCCCTCGGATCTCTGACTTGACATTCTTCTCATACCAGTCGCTGAGCTTGCCCATTAGCGCCGGAAACAAGCTCTTCTGCTCGCTGGCGGCAACATTGTCGGCCAATTGCGCCGGCTTGCTCACGCCGGCAATAATGGTGCTGACCTCCGGATGATCAAGGATCCAACGCAAAGCGAACTGGCTCAGCGGCATGGCTTCGGGCGCAAGGCCCCGCAGCTCGGCAACCAGTTCCACGCCCCGCTCGAACGGCACGCCCGAGAAGGTCTCGCCCACGGAGAACGCCTGCCCGTCGCGGTTGAAATTGCGGTGATCGCTCGCATCGAACCGCGTGTTCTTGTCGTATTTCCCGCTCAGCAGCCCACTTGCGAGCGGCAGACGCACGATGATGCCGACATCCTTCTCCGCCGCCTTGGGCAGCAATTCCTTGGCTGCATCCTGGCGGAACAGGTTGAAGATGATCTGCAAGGTCGCGCAGCCCGGCTGTTCAAGGCAGATCATCCCCTCCTCGATAGTCTCGACACTCGCGCCCCAATGCTTGACCAGACCCTCGGCCTCGAGCTCGTCCATCCAGCCAAAAATGGCTCCATCGCGCAGCACCTGGGTGGGCACACAGTGCAGTTGTGCTAGATCAAGGCTCTGGACGCCCAGGCGCTCGGCCGATCCACGCAGGCTCTCGCGAATGCCGTCCTTGGTGTATTTGTCTGGAAATAGCGCGCCCGAGCGGCCCAACTTGGTCGCGACCTTCACATCGGCCGATTTGCTATAGGCGCCAATGCGCCGCTCGCTCTGCCCACCGCCATAAACGTCCGCCGTGTCCCAGAAATTGACACCCGCCTTGTCGGCCGCCTGGAGAATGTCCTCGGCCGTCTGGTCGTTCACCGGACCAAACGCCTCGCCCAATTGCCAGCAGCCCAACCCGATTTCGGATACCTGATAGCCGGTCTTGCCCAAGCGCCGCGTTTTCATTGCTATTCCTCTTCCAAAAATAGGTCAGGCGCCGCCCGCACGGCGCATCCATGCTTCAACGTTGCACCGGGGAAAATGGTGCGTTCGCTGGCTTTGCTTATTCGAAGTAATCGGGAAAGTCGTTGATCGTCTGCGTCAGCAGGATCTCCGCCCGGCCCAGATGGGCCCGCATCGCGGCCTCTGCGCCTGCCACATCGCCCTGGGCAACATTGCCCACGATGATCTTGTGCTCGCCAATGGCCACCTGCGCCGATGATACACCCAGTGTCAGATACCGCACCCGATCAAGTTGCATTTTGTGATCGTCGATCAACTGCCACGCATATTCCACGCCCGCCAACCGTGCCAGCGTGCGGTGGAACAGTTCGTCCAGCAGATGGAATTGCCGGCTGTTTTTGGCCGTTGAGGCGCCCTCCTGGTCCACGATCAGATCAGCCAACACGGCCTCGGCTTCGGCCCCGCCTTTGGCCGCCACCCGCCGCACGATCTCGACTTCGATCGATTCGCGAATGAACCGCGACTGGCGCACCCCCTCAGGTGAAATCTTCTTGACCACCGTTGCCCGCTTGGGCCGGATCAGCAGCAATCCCTGCTGCGCCAACCGGATAAAGGCCTCACGTACCGGCTGCCGCGACACACCATAGCGCGCCGCGATGTCGCTCTCGGAAATTACATCGCCGGGTTTTAGCGCCATGCTGACGATCTCGTCGCGCAAAGCGCCCACCACGCGCCAAGCCATGGTCTCTTCGGGAACGTCGAGCACGCCGGTCATGAGTTTACTCGCATCTCCCCAAAGAACGCCTACCCTCCGCTTGCCACATTACTGAGCAAAACAATAGTGACCTTGCCCAATCTTGTATGGTAGATGGATCACAAGCGCCATCCTCATGCGCAGCAAATTCGTCGACACTGGAGACTATCGAATGGCCAAGACCTACGCGCTTGTGGGAACAGGGGGTCGCGCCCGGATGTTTTATGAGGCGATCTTCGGCCCCCACCGCGACCATTCACGCCTCGTGGCCCTCTGCGACACCAATCAGGTGCGCATGGACTACACTAATAGCGTGATCGAGAGGGAGTTCGGCGGCCAGCCCGTTCCCACCTTCAAGGCCAATGATTTTGCGGCCATGCTGAGCCAGCACAAGCCCGACACGGTGATCGTCACATCTATTGATCGCACGCACCACCACTACATCATCGCGGCGCTCGAAGCCGGCTGCGACGTCATCACCGAAAAGCCGATGACGACCGACCCCGAAAAGTGCCAGGCGATCCTCGACGCCGTCGAGCGCACCGGTCGCTCGGTTCGCGTCACCTTCAACTATCGCTATGCGCCCCACAACTCAGCCCTGCGTGAACTGATCGCCGAAGGTGCTATCGGCACTCCCACTTCGGTGCATTTCGAATGGCTGCTCGACACACGCCACGGCGCCGATTATTTCCGTCGCTGGCACCGCGACAAGCGCAATTCGGGTGGCCTGATGGTCCACAAATCCACCCACCATTTCGACCTCGTCAATTTCTGGCTCGGCTCGCAACCAGATACCGTCTTTGCCATGGGCGATCTCAAATTCTACGGCCGTGCCAATGCCGAAGAACGCGGTGTCTTCACCCCTTACACCCGCACCACCGGTGTCGACGCCGCCAAATCCGACAAGTTCGCCATCGACCTGACGGCCAACCCGGTCCAGAAGGGCCTCTACTGGGACGCTGAACAGGAAGACGGCTACCAGCGCGACCAGAACGTCTTCGGCGATGGCATCTCCATCGAGGACACCATGAACGTCATGGTCCGCTACCGCAACAAGGCAGTGATGACCTATTCACTCTATGCCTATGCCCCCTGGGAAGGCTTCAACGTCGCTATCAACGGCACGGGCGGCCGCCTTGAACTCATGGTGCGCGAAACCTCCTACATTAACGCCGGCTCCACCTCGACCGCCGAGGGCGCTGCTGAAGGCATCAACCTTTACCACTTTCCCCTCCACGGCGAAGCGCGGGTCGTCCCGGTCAAGCAGGGCGAAGGCGGTCATGGCGGCGGCGACAAGATCATGCTCGAGGAAATCTTCGGCAAAGCAACGCCCCGCCCGGGCTATGGCGCCAATCACCGCGATGGCGCCTTATCCATTCTGACCGGCATCGCCGCCAACCAGTCGTTCAACACTGGCCTGCCGGTTAACGTGAACACGCTGGTCAAGCTCTAGCAGCACAGACTTTTCAGTCGATACCTTTGGTCTAGTGGCCGGATGTTTCAGTCGACACCTCCCCCTTGTAGGGGAGGATCAAGGTGGGGGTAACTTAGGCCCCGATATCCCAGCGTACACCCCCACCCCCACTTCCTGTGCAAGACCACAGACCCCTCCCCCGAATCGGGGACAGATCGTGCTATTCATCCCATTCAAGTTCTGCGTGTGTGCGTGCCTCCCGGTTGATTGGGATGTGACACCCGTCTGGGAGACCCGATGAAAGTAGCCATCGACATGGGCGTGAGCACCGGCACGGCGCCCGCAATGCTCGATCTGGAGGAATTGCTCGCCACCCGCCTCTTGGTTCAGGGCAATTCGGGCTCCGGCAAGTCCCACCTGCTGCGCCGGCTCCTGGAGCAATCCGCCCCCTGGGTGCAGCAATGCATCATTGACCCCGAAGGGGACTTTACGACTCTTTCCGAACGCTTTGGCCATCAAGTCATCGACGCCACCCGCACCGAAGCCGAACTTACCCGCATTGCCGCCCGTGTCCGCCAGTACCGTGTTTCGGTCGTCCTCAACCTCGAAGGCCTCGACGTCGAGCAACAGATGCGCGCCGCTGCCGCCTTTCTCGGCGGTATGTTCGATGCCGATCGTGACTACTGGTACCCCGTCCTCGTCGTCGTCGATGAAGCCCAGTTGTTCGCCCCTTCCGTCGCGGGCGAAGTGTCCGACGAAGCCCGCAAGCTCTCGCTCGGCGCCATGACCAACCTCATGTGCCGTGGCCGCAAGCGCGGCCTGGCCGGCGTTATCGCCACCCAGCGATTGGCCAAGCTTGCCAAGAACGTCGCCGCCGAAGCCAGCAATTTTCTGATGGGCCGCACTTTCCTCGATATCGACATGGCCCGTGCTGCCGATCTCCTCGGCATGGAGAAGCGCCAGGCCGAACAATTCCGCGATCTCGCCCGCGGCCATTTCATCGCGCTTGGCCCTGCCATTTCCCGCCGACCCCTGCCGGTCATCATCGGCACAGTCGAAACCTCGGCCCGCTCCACGAGCCCCAAGCTCACGCCGCTTCCTGAAGCGCCCGTCGATGCAGCTGAACTGATCTTCACCGCCTCCCCCGACGAAACCGCGCGCCCCGTTATGCGCCGCACGCCGCCGCCTCCGCCGCCCTCCACTAACGAACTCCTGGCCCAGCTCTCCCGCCCGCGTCCCGAAGCCGAGCCAGCGCCGCAGACGCTGTTTCCCGAAATTGACGAGAAGGAACGCGAAGAACAGATCAGCGCAATTATGGCCGAACTCCTGGGCGACCCCGACGCCAGCTTCCGCACGGTCGCCGTCCTCTACCAGGATTTCCTCGTCCGCTGCCGCATCCGCCGCGTTCCCGGCGAACCACCTGCCCTGCCTGCCTTCAAGCGCAAGCTGGCGGTCGCCCGCGTCGCCCCCGAAGCCGAGATTAAAGAGTCCGAAGGCTGGCAGCAGGCCCTGTCACTGAGTGAAACCCTGACCGAGGACGTCCAGGGCGTCTTCCTCGTCCTCGCCCAAGCGGCGCTCGCCTGCTCCCCCTGCCCATCCGACGCTACGCTCGCGCGCCTTTATGGTACCTACTCAGCCAGCCGCGCCCGCCGTCTCCTCACTTGGTTCGAAGAACGCGGCCTCCTCGTCGTCCGTCTCGATTTCCGCAACAACCGCGTTGTTGCTTTCCCAGACCTCGCAGCCGAAACCGCCCCCGGCGATCCGAACGGCCCCGATGCCATGGCTGAACCACGCGACGCCGCGGAGTAAGGCACCAGTTCTCCCCACCCACTGTGTCATCCCGGACTTGATCCGGGATGACACCGAGTGTGTTGATCTTGCAGAGACCTAATCCTCCTCCACAAATACCTCTTTCCGCTTCTGCCGGATGTTTGGCAGCACCGCGATGATCACCGCCAAAACCGCCAATCCCAGCAACGTCGCTGAAATCGGCCGTTCCAGAAACACCATCGGATCGCCACGCGAAATGATCATCGCCCGCCGCAAATGCTCCTCCAGCAGCGGCCCCAGCACAAACCCCAGCAGCAGCGGCGCCGGCTCGCAACCAAAACGGATCAGCACATAGCCGAGCACCCCGAAGAACGCGATCGCATACACATCGTAGATGTTCTGGTTGATCGAGAAACACCCAATGCACGCAAACAGCACGATGGCCGGAAACAGCGCTCGATAGGGGATGGACAGCATCTTCACCCACAGCCCGATTAGCGGCAGATTGAGCAGCACCAGCAAAACATTGCCGATCCACATCGAAGCGATGATGCCCCAGAACAGCGCCGGTTGGTCGTTGATGACATTCGGTCCGGGCGTGATGCCCTGGAGAATAAACGCCCCCACCATCAGCGCCATCACCGGATGCGCCGGAATACCCAGCGTCAGCAATGGAATGAACGAGGTCTGCGCCGCCGCATTGTTGGCCGATTCCGGCCCTGCCACGCCTTCGATCGCCCCGCGTCCAAATTCTTCGGGGTTCTTGGACAGCCGCTTTTCCGCCGAATAGGAGGCAAAGGACGAAAGGATATGCCCGCCCCCAGGCAGCACGCCGAGCAGCGACCCCAACGCCGTGCCGCGCAGCACCGGCGCGATGATGCGCTTGAAATCGGTCATCGAGAGCCACAGCCCTTTGACCGATTTCACCATAACGTCGCGGCCCTTTTCGTTCTCGAGATTACGCAGGATTTCGGCTACGCCGAATACACCCACAGCCACCGAAACGAAGTTCAGCCCCGAATAAAGCTCGCGAATGCCGAAGGTGAAACGCGGCTGGCCGGTATAGATGTCCTGCCCTACCATGCCCAGCAGCAGCCCGAGCACGATCATAGCTAGCGCTTTGAGGATAGACCCATGCGCCAGCGCAATGGACACCAGCAATCCCAGCACGATCAAAGCGAAATATTCCGGCGCCCCGAAATTGAGTGCGGCTCTTGCCAGCGGCGGCGCAAAGAACGCCAGCAGCAGCGTCGCGACCGTTCCCGCAAAGAATGAGCCCAGCGCGGCCGTGGCCAATGCCTGCCCGGCCCGGCCATTCTTGGCCATCTGGTATCCATCGATCGCCGTCACTGCCGAGGAGCTTTCCCCCGGCAAATTGATCAGGATCGCCGTGGTCGAACCGCCATATTGCGCCCCGTAATAAATGCCGGCCAGCATGATCAGCGCTCCTGCCGGCGAAAGGGAAAAAGTAATCGGCAGCAGCATGGCGATGGTCGCCGTCGGCCCGATACCGGGTAGGACGCCCACCAGCGTGCCCAACAGCACGCCGATGAAACAGTACAAGATGTTCATTGGGTCGAGCGCGACTGAAAAGCCCAGTCCAAGCGATGCAATGATGTCCATAATTGGCTCCTACATCCCCAGCCAGGGGCCGAACCAAGGCACGCTCATGCCGAGCCCGATAACGAAGATGAGCGTGCACATGACGGTCAGCGTTACAGCCAGCAACAGGGCAAACAAGGGCGAATTGAGCCGGCTCGCCATTGCGGCGCCAAAGCTTGCAATCAGCACGACAGGCACAAAACCCAATCCACGGATCGTCGCACCGAAAAAGATGACGACCCCGATGATAAGGGCGATAGCCCGCCAGGAAGGCGCTGGCAGCGTCTCGCCATCGGGCTTCCGCAAGCCGCCAATCGCGACCGCTAGGCCCAAGGCTGCCATCACGCCGCCCAGCAGGAGCGGCATGAAGCCAGGCCCCATGCGAAAGGCCGTTCCCACCTCATAGGTCAGGGCTTCAAGAGCAAAATACGTGCCTGCCGCAACGAAGATGCCGCCCGATACTAGATCCTTGGTTGAAAATCCTGCCGCCATGCCCAAGCCTCCCCTTGCGCCAAAAACTCAGCCCGGCACTGAAACTGCAGCGCCGGGCTGGGTCTGATCAACCGATCAGTCCGCGTAGACGCCGGCTGCTTCGATAACGCCACGCCATAGTTCAATTTGGCTCGCAAGTGTTTGTGCCAGCCCGTCGGGCGTTGCTTCCTCGGCGGTAACCGGAACGGTTCCCAATTCAGCAAAGCGGCTAACCACCGTCTCGTTTGTCAATGCGGCCTGCAGCGATGTTTCAAGCCGCGCGATGATTGCCGGATCGGTACCAGCCGGCGCATAGAGCCCGTGCCACACACCAATTTCGAGCTCCAAACCACCCTCTGCCGTCGTCGGGAGATCTGGCAGATTACCCAGACGCTCAGTCGAGGTCACGGCATAGGCCTTCACTTCGCCCGCCTGGATCTGGCTAGTTGTGTTGGTGGTCTGGTCGCAGATCATGTCGATCTGGCTGCCAATAATATCGGTCATGGCCGGTCCGGAGCCCTGATAGGGAACGGTGGTCATCTGCGTGTCTACCGCATCCATCAGCAACATGCCGCAAAGCTGGCTGGCCGAACCGATACCAGCATGAGCATAGGTGATGTTCTCGCCATTGGCCTTCACGTATTCGAGCAGTTCGGCCATCGTGTTTGGCTCGAAATCCTTGCGCGCCACCAGCGTCATCGGCACTGAGGTGATGAGCCCAATCGGCGCGAAGTCCGTGGTCGGATCGAATGGTAGGCTGCGGTACAGCGTCGGTGCAGTCGACATCCCGATATGATGCAGCAGCAGCGTATAGCCATCGTTCGGCGCCGTGGCGACCTGCCCTGCACCCAGCGTACCGCCGGCACCGCCGACATTCTGGATCACCACCTGCTGGCCAAGGTCGGCGCTCATCACTTCCGCCACTAGGCGTGCCACCGTATCGGTCGGGCCACCCGCCGCAAACGGCACCACGACGGTTATCGGCTTGGTTGGATAATCCTGGGCGAGTGCCGCGCCCGTAAAAGTCAGGCCGGCCAGCAATGCGCCTGTGGCCAAAGTCAAAGCAGTATTTTTCATTGTTCTTCCTCCCGAGGATAGTTGAACACCGGCTCCCCGCCGGCTTGTTGAACCCCACTGCAAACCCCATGCCAACCTAAAATCGCAAGGCAGATATGCAAAATGCGGAAGCCGTGTTAACTTCTTGGGCAAGATCTTGCCGATGTTCCCGCTCCCCATGAGCAACATCTTGCCAGAGGTGTGCCACTGACAACGAAACTGGCGTTCAGAGACCTGTTTTCGTGCCGCCAGATGATCTGGTCCGGTGCAGCGCTCCTGTGCGTCCTTCTCGTCGGCTGGGCAGCCTTCGAGCTCGCCCTTGCAGGCGCCATCGGCAATGCCGGGCAACAAGCCGATCGCCGCCTTGCACTTTTTGATCGCACGCTCGAAGCCATGATCGAGCGCTTTCATTACCTGCCCTCCAGCATCGCCCTCGCCGCCGAAACCAGCGCCGTTCTTGCCAGCCCCAATGATCCTCAAGCCGGCGAAAGCGCTAACGCTTTCCTCTCCCGCCTCAACGACACGGCAGGCGCCGGCGAGCTCTTCATCATGGATCTGAATGGCCAGGTTGTCGCCGCCAGCAATTGGTGGGCCTATGATAGTTTTGTCGGCGAGAACCTTGCCTACCGCCCCTATTTCGAAGAAGCCCTGCGTGACGGCGATGCCAAGTTCTACGCTGTTGGCACCGTCACTGGCGTCGCGGGCTATTTCCTCGCCCGCCGCATCGATGGTTCCGATGGCCCGCTCGGCGTTGCGGTCACAAAGGTCAATCTGGGAGAGATTGAAGCCAATTGGTGGCGGTCGGGCGAACTCATCGGCATTGCGGACATAAACAATATCGTCATCCTCTCCACCCGCCCAGATTGGCGCTACCGCCCGCTTTTGCCCCTCGAACCCGCCGATAGCAGACGCATCGAGGCCGAGCGCCGCTATGGCGCCGCCGGGCTCACCACTAGCCCGGTCGCCGCCGATATCTGGCCCTCGCGTGGCACCAGTTTCGCCTACATCGCGGGCGAGGACCCCGAAACGGCTGGGCTGTTCGTGCTTGATGAACTCCGCCTGCCCACCCACCAATGGCGCATCGTATCCTTTACCCCCGCTGCTGTTGTCTTCCGCGATGCCTGGACCGCAGCCGCCGCAACCGCCCTCGGTGCCGCCGCCCTCATCCTGATCCTGGCGCTTGTGGCCCAACGGCAGCGCAGCATTAGCCAGCGCCTCGCCGAGCATGAGCGGCTCGAACAGCGCGTTGCCGAACGCACCGAAGACCTACACGTTGCCAACGAAGCCCTCCGCGCAGAAATCGCCGAGCGCATCCGCGCTGAAAAGGCCGAGCGCGACGCCCAGCACGGCCTCGTGCAAGCCGCTAAGCTAGCAAGCCTCGGCCAGGCCCTCGCTGGCGTCGCCCACGAAGTCAGCCAGCCTGTTGCCGCACTCACCACTCATCTCGCCAGCGCCAAGCTCATCGCTGCCCAGCGCAACGATGCCGATATTGGCAAGATTTTAAGCACAATGGACAAGGTCGTCGACCGCCTTGCTGCCCTCACCGGGCATCTGAAGACCTTTTCCAGCAAGCAGACCCGCACCGAAGCGCAGGCCGAACTTTCCGCCGTCGTCGGCAATGCGCTCGACCTCGTCGACCATAAGCTCAAGGCGCTCGGCATTGACATCGATTACCGCCGCTATCGCGGTAAGCTCCACATCGCCGGCAATCCCATCCACCTCGAACAGGTGCTGATCAACCTCCTTGCCAACGCCGCCGATGCCATGGAGGAAAGCCCCATCCGCCTCCTCTCCATCGCCCTTGTGCCATCCGGCCACTGGGTCGAAATCGCTGTCACTGACACCGGCGCCGGCATCCCCAACAACGAATTGGCCAACCTCTTCGACCCATTCTATTCCACTAAGCAGGCCGGACGCGGCCTCGGCCTGGGCCTTTCCATCTCCTATGGCCTCGTGCGCGACATGGGCGGCACGATCACTGTCCGCAGCCGCCCCGGCCAAGGCTCCACCTTCACCGTGCGCCTGCCGCTTGTGACGCAGTCCAACCGCCTCGAAAAGGAACCAGCGTGACCGACCCCATCGTCCTAATCGCCGACGACGAAGAAATGGTGCGCACCGCGCTTGAGCAATGGCTGCGCCTCTCCGGCTTTACCACCCATGTCGCCGGCGACGCTGCCGAAGCGCTGCGGCTCCTCGATGACCAACACCCTCACATACTTCTGACCGACGTGCGCATGCCGGGCCTCTCGGGCATGGACCTCCTTCGCACCGTGCGCGAACGGGCCCTTGCCACCGAAGTCATCCTCATCACAGGCCATGGCGATGTGCCCATGGCGGTCGATGCCATGCGCGCCGGAGCCTTCGATTTCCTGCAAAAGCCCTATGTGCCCGAGCAATTGGTCAATACGTTGCGCCGCGCCGCCGAACAGGCCCGGCTCAAGCGCGAGATCGCCGATCTCCGCCGCAAGCTCGACGGCGGCGAAAACGAACTGGCTACCCGCCTCGTCGGCGCTTCTCCCGTCATGGAGAATTTGCGCCACGCCGTGCGCGAACTGGCCAATGTACCCACTGACATCATCATCTTCGGGGAAACCGGCACAGGCAAGGAAGTCGTCGCCCGCTGCCTTCATGATTTCTCCCCACGCGCCAAGGCCCCCTTCGTGGCCGTCAATTGCGCCGCCATCCCGGCCGAGCTGATCGAATCCGAACTCTTCGGCCACGAGGCCGGTGCCTTCACGTCAGCGCGCGAAAAACGGATCGGCAAGTTCGAGTTTGCCAATGGCGGCACCCTGCTGCTCGACGAAATCGAGTCCATGCCCCTCCTGGCCCAGGCCAAGGTCCTCCGCGTTGTTCAGGAAAGAAGCGTCGAGCGCGTCGGCTCCAACCGGCAGATTCCGCTCGACCTACGCATCATCGCTGCGAGCAAGGCTGACCTTGCTGCCGAAAGCGAAGCCGGCCGCTTCCGCGCCGACCTTTATTACCGGCTCAATATGGCCACCCTTCATCTTGCGCCCCTGCGGGACCGCGGCGACGACTGCGTCCTGCTGTTCCACCACTTTTTGCGCCAGGCCGCCCAACGCTTCAACAAATCAGCGCCAATCCTTCACGCTGCGGACATTAACGCGCTCCTGGTCCACAACTGGCCCGGCAATGTGCGCGAACTCAAGGCCGCCGCCGACCGCTTCGCCCTGGGTCTCGATACCACCGGCCGCTCACTCGATACGATCCTGGGTCCCAAAGCGAAGGCCGTGCCCTCCTCCGCCAGCCTCGCCGACCGCGTTGCCGCCTATGAGCGCCACATCATCGAAACCGAACTCGCCCGCTACAACTACTCCATCGCCGCCGTCGTCGACGCCCTCCAGGTCCCCCGGCGCACCCTAAGCGAGAAAATGACCCGGCTGGGCGTCCGGCGCTAAGCAGTTTGCGCACCATCCGTCCTCACCCACGATGTCATCCCGGCGCAGGCCGGGACCCATCCTGAGATCGGGTCACAGCCGCAAGGTGGTCCGTTCAACACCACTAGCAGCGCAACCTACCCCTCCAACTCCACCCCGAACCCATGCCGCCCGCTTTCCCCGGGCCCAAGCACCACAACAAACGGCCGCTCCTCCAGCGCGTCGCTCCCCTCAACCATCGCTGCCGTTCCATGCCACGGCTCAAGGCAGACAAACTGCCCTCCCATCCGCGACCAAATTGCCAAGTTCGGCAAATTCTCCCAGGAAAAACGGATCGCCCGGTTATCCGCCGCATAGCGCAAGCTGGTACCCGCCCCTTCGGGAAAGATCAGCGCATCGGCCTTGAACACATCGTCATGCAGCACCAACTCGCCCTCGGCAAAGGGCGATGGCACCTTGCCCGGCTTCACCAAGCCTTCGGAAAGCTGCACCATCAGCGGCTCAGCCTCATTGTCCAGGGTCACCTTGTGTTTCTGCCCCTCGCAACCCGGCAGCGGCCACAAGAAAGCCGGGTGAAACCCGATCCCGTAGAGCATGGCGCGCTGATCCAAATTCTGCACCTCCGCTGTAATGCGCACTCCGCGCCCTTCGAGCCGATGCTCGATTACGAGGCTGAACTCATATGGGTAGACTTCATGCGTGACCGGATTAGCGCGCAGCTCGAACCGGGAAAAATCCTCCCCGCTGTCGAGCAGCTCAAACTCGCTGCGTCGCGCAAAGCCATGCTGGCTCATTTTATAGCGCTGCCCCTCGATCCGCACATGATCTTCCGGCGCGCGCCCCACCATTGGGAACAATACCGGTGCCCGCCCTGCCCAGAACTGCGGATCTCCATTCCAGAGCCAGTTCGCCCCATCGCTGGTCACCAAATTCTGCATTTCGGCCCCTAGCGGCGCCACCTCGACACTCAAATGCTCATTGGCGATGCGGACATTGCTCATTCTCGTCTCCTTGGCGAACCTTTGCACCCTAACGCTCTTGAAGCACTTTCGGAAACCTTGCGCCTCGCACCATCTCACCCCACACACAATGTCATCCCGGGCTTGACCAGGGATCCATCCCGAGATCGCCCCGCTGCCTCAAGGTGAACCTAAAGGACCGAGGAACACCACACCCTCTTGCTTGCGCTATCCCAATCCCCCAAAACCCCACCATGCCTCTGCCGCCCCTCCCCATCGACGACGCCCTGCCCGCGCTCCTCTCCGCGCTGGCCGCCAACCCCTACGCCGTCCTCGTCGCCCCGCCCGGCGCCGGCAAAACCACCCGCGTTCCCCTCGCCCTCCTCGACGCCCCTTGGCGCCGGGAACAGCGCATCATCATGCTCGAACCCCGCCGCCTCGCCGCTCGCGCCGCCGCCGCGCAAATGGCCCGGCTCCTGGGCGAAGAAGTCGGCCAAACCATCGGCTATCGCGTTCGCATGGACAGCAAGGTTTCCGCCAAGACCCGCATCGAGATCGTCACCGAGGGCGTCTTCACCCGCATGTTGCTCGACGATCCCGAACTGACCGGCATTGCCGCAATCCTCTTCGACGAGTTCCACGAAAGGAGCCTCGACGGCGACCTCGGCCTTGCCCTGACGCTAGACGCCACCGCCCTCCGCCCCGATCTACGCGTCCTCGTCATGTCCGCCACCATCGACGGCGCCCGCATCGCCAAGCTCCTCAGCGACGCCCCCGTGATCGAAAGCCTCGGCCGCGCCTTCCCGGTCCAAACCATTCACCGCGAGCCCGACCCGCTCCAACGCCTCGAAGGCCAGGTCACATCAGCCGTCCTGATGGCTCTCCGCGAACACGAAGGCTCCGCCCTCGTCTTCCTGCCCGGTCAGGGCGAGATCACCCGCGTAGCCGAACGCCTCGCCAGTCGCGTTCCGCCCGATACCGACATCGCCCCGCTCTATGGCCAACTCACCCCTGCCGATCAGGATCGTGCCATCCGCCCTGCCGAACCAGGGCGCCGCAAGATCGTGCTCGCCACCTCTATCGCCGAAACCTCGCTCACCATTGAAGGCGTTCGCATCATCATCGATTCCGGCTTTCGCCGCGTTCCGGTCTATGAACCCAATACTGGGCTCACCACGCTTCAAACCCGCCGTGTCTCCCGTGCCGGCGCCGACCAGCGCCGCGGCCGCGCCGGCCGCACCAGCCCCGGCATCGCCATCCGCCTTTGGAACGAAGGGCAGACCGCCGCTCTCGAACCCTTCGACACGCCTGAAATCCTGTCTGCTGACCTCGCAAGCTTCGCCCTCGACCTTGCCGCCTGGGGCGTCAACGATCCCAAAGTCCTGACCTTCCTCGATCCACCCCCCGCCCCCGCCTGGGCCGAAGCAACGACCTTGCTCCAATCTTTGGAAGCCCTCGACATATCTGGCCGCCTTACCGATCAAGGCAAGGCCCTCGCCCGCCTGCCTCTCCACCCCCGCCTCGCCCACATGATCGTCGCCGCCGAAGGCGATCGGCAAACAGCCGCCGACCTTGCCGTCCTCATCGGCGAACGCGGCCTCGGCGGCGACAGCACCGATCTCGCCCATCGCCTCGACCGCTTCCGCACCGATCGCTCCAAACGCGCCGAAGACGCCCGCACCCTCGCCCGCCGCTGGACCAAGCTGGCAGGCAACATCAATAACGACCCTGTTTCCCCCGGCACTCACCTTGCCCGCGCCTACCCCGACCGCGTCGCTCAATCTGCCGGCGCCCTCGGCCGCTTCCGCCTTGCCAATGGGCGCCAGGCCAGCCTCGACGACACCGACCCGCTCGCCCGCCAACCCTTCCTCGTTGTCACCGACATGACCGGCGCCGCCGCCACCAGCCGCATCCGCGCCGCCGCAGCCATTGACCGTGCCGACCTCGAAACACTCTTTGCCCACCGCATCACCGAAATTGAAACCCTGAGCTTCGACAGCGCCTCTGGCGCCATCCGCGCCCGCAAGACCCGCCAGCTCGGCGCCCTCCGCCTCGCCGACGAACCCGTTCCCGTCACCGACTTCGGTAAGGCCGCCGACCTCCTGGCCCAGGCCGCCATCAACCGCATCGACAAGCTCCCCTGGACCAAGGAGCAACGCGCCCTCCGCGCCCGCTCCACATTCCTGCGTCAAACGCTGGGCGATGGGTGGCCCGACCTGTCCGACACGGCGCTTGCCGCAGACCCATCCTGGCTCGCGCCCCACATCATCGGCGAAACCCGCCTGTCAGCTATCATGGCAGCCCATCTCGGCAACGCGCTCGACACGCTCCTGCCCTGGTCGCAGCGCCAGGAGATCGACAAGCTCCTCCCCAGCCATTTCAGCGCCCCATCGGGCAGCCATTTGCCCATCGACTACACCGCCGAAAACAGCCCAACGCTTGAAGTCCGCGTCCAGGAACTCTTCGGCCTCGACCGCCACCCTGCCATTGCTAACGGCAAGATCGGGCTGTTGCTGATCCTTCTTTCCCCCGCACACCGCCCCATCCAGACCACGCGCGACCTCCCCGGCTTTTGGCGTGGCTCCTGGAAAGACGTCGCCAAGGACCTAAAAGGCCGCTACCCCCGCCATTTCTGGCCCGACGACCCGATCAATGCGGCGGCAACGGCTCGGGCCAAGCCACGTGGGACCTGATCCCTCCAGGCCATTGACCCAAGGTTTTGCCGCCCCCAGATAGAACGACCGCTTTATCCGCGGACGAAACCGACGATGGCCAAACGCATCGAAAAAGCGAACCTGCCGTCCAAGACCTGCGCCACCTGCAGCCGCCCGTTTACCTGGCGCAAGAAGTGGGCGAAGGTCTGGGACGAGGTGAAGTACTGCTCCGACGCGTGTCGGGCAAAACGGTAGGCGCCTCGTCGGCGCCTCCCTTGCTGGTTTCCGGCTATTCGGTCGGCGAAAAGTTGAGCGCCACGCCATTGATGCAATACCGCAACCCAGTCGGTGGTGGACCGTCCGGGAACACATGCCCCAGATGGCTCCCACACGTCGCGCAGTGGCACTCTGTCCGCACCATTCCATAAGACCGATCCTCGGTGTTCTCCACCGAACCGGGCACCGGATCGTTAAAACTCGGCCAGCCCGTGCCGCTTTCGAACTTTAATGTCGATTCAAACAGGGGACTGTCACATCCCGCACATGAAAATGTGCCAGCACGCTTCTCATAAAGCAGCGCGCACGAGCCGGGCCGCTCGGTCCCATGGTTGCGCATCACCTGGTATTGCTCCGGCGTCAGCCGGGCCTTCCATTCGGCGTCCGTGCGCGTCACTGCGAAAGTATGAGCGTCCATGGGGTTCTCCCGCTTCTTCCAGAATGTGAACATGGCCTAGATATAGTCATCCGAACGCCGCCCGACGAGCCCCCGCCACCATCAACCTGAAGTGACCTCCATGACCACCGTGACCACGATCGAGCAACTCGAAGCGCTCTACACCCCCGCCCCGGTTGCCGCCTCCACGGTCAAGGTCGCTCATCGCATCACCCCCGAATACCGCCGCCTCGTCGAAGCCAGCCCCTTTGCCGCCCTTGCCACCATCGGCCCCGAAGGCATCGACTGCTCCCCGCGCGGCGACCAGCCCGGCTTTGTGCGCATCCACGACGACCAGACCCTGATGATGCCAGACCGCCGCGGCAACAACCGCATCGATTCGCTCCGCAACATCGTCCGAGACCCCCGCTGCGCTTTCCTCTTTCTTCTGCCCGGCTCCGGCACCACCTTCCGCGCCAATGGCCAGGCCCACCTCAGCATCGATCCGGACCTGCTCGAAAGCTTTGCCGTCGATGGCAAGTCACCCCGCTCGGTCATCGTCATGGAAATCGACGAACTCTACTTCCAATGCGCCCGCGCCATTGTCCGCTCGGACCTCTGGAACCCCGCCCGCCACATCGACCTCTCGACCCTGCCCACTCCGGGACAAATCCTCGCCAGCATGACCAATGGCGCTGTCGGCGGCCAGCCCTACGACCAAGCCTGGCCCGAACGCGCCAAGCAAACCATGTGGTGACACTCTTCCTTCGCCTACAAAGCGGGTTTCTTCAGGTCAGGAGGGCACCATTCGCCTCAGTTTCGATCCGGGGTGAGTCGAAAATGGCGCATGGCCGAGAACCGGAGCGCAGCGTGCATGAGGCACGTGAGCACCGGAAGCGGAGGGCTTGCCCATTTGCAGGCCGCCCTGGATCGAAAATGAGGTGAATGGTGGGAGTAACAAGGATTGAACTTGTGACCCTTCGCGTGTGAAGCGAATGCTCTCCCGCTGAGCTATACTCCCGTCGCCTGAAGGCGAAAGTCTTAGAGAGATGGTGGGCGTAACAAGGATCGAACTTGTGACCCCCTCGATGTCAACGAGGTGCTCTCCCGCTGAGCTATACGCCCATCTCTCCGGGATGGAATGGCAAGGCCCTTCCAGTGGCGCGGATAGACCATAAAACCCCCGAACGGGTCAAGTGGTCAGATTAAAGTTCTAGAAGGATGTGGAAGGTCGATCCAGCCACACCCACCATGTCATCCCGGCGCAGGCCGGGATCCATCTCGAGATCGATTCCCTCCCGCAAGGTCGCAGATCCATCTACCGCGTCCGGACATGCATATCAGGATGGATCCCGGCCTTCGCCGGGATGACACCGGAATCGAAGGCAGCCCTGTGTCTAAGCCGCCAGCAGCCGCTCGACCTCGTTCACCAAATCCTTCAAGTGAAACGGCTTGCTCAACACTGATGCATCCTTGGGCGCATCGCTATCGGGGTTCAGCGCCACCGCAGCGAACCCCGTGATGAACATCACTTTCAAATCCGGATCGAGTTCGGTGGCGCGCCGCGCCAACTCGATCCCGTCCATTTCGGGCATTACGATATCGCTCAGCAGCAGCGAAAACGGCTCCTCGCGCAGGCGCTCATAGGCGCTCAACCCATTGTCGAACGACACCACCTCGTAGCCCGCGTTCTTGAGCGCACGCGTCAGGAACTGGCGCATGTCATTATCGTCTTCCGCGAGCAGAATGCGTTTCATCAACTTCTCCGGGCCAAAGCCTTGTTGAGTCGGATCATACCGGCTGATGTTTAAGGCAAGTTTGCCGATCTGCAAACGCTCAGCGTTTTGTAAGCTCGATTGTGTGACAATCTAGACATCGGAGCTTTAAAGCGCGACAGTGACTGTGCAAATCAGTCCGGCGCCTGGTAGTGGCGCCCATTCCGGAGGTAGCGTGCGGTCCGACTATTGGGATCAGCCAGCATTTGAAACCATAAGGCCTCGCCGCCTGGTTTCCCCTGTTGTGTTCAACTCAGCCCATTCGGGCCGGGTTTATCCCGAGCGGTTCCTCGCCATGACCCGGCTCGATCACCTGTCCATCCGTCAATCCGAAGATGCCTGGGTTGACGAAATCTTCGCCCGCGCGCCCCATCTCGGCGCCCCTCTCCTGCGGGCGCACTTCCCCCGCGCCTATCTCGATGTCAATCGCGAGCCCTGGGAACTCGATCCGGCCATGTTCGTCGAACCGCTATCGGACCGGTTCAACACCACCTCGCCCCGTGTCGCGGCCGGCCTGGGCACGCTGGCCCGCGTTGTCGCCGAGAACAAGCCGATCTACCGCGACCGGCTGACTCTGGACGATGCCCGCATGCGCATCGAGGGTATCTATCATCCCTATCATGCGGCCCTGCAAAAGCTTTTGGGCGAGGCCATGTCCGCCTATGGCATCGCGCTGCTGATCGATTGTCACTCCATGCCGCGCATCAACCGCAGTGGCGACAAGGCAGCCCCCGACATCGTGCTCGGCGACCGCTACGGCACCACCTGCGCTCCGGCCCTGATCGACCTCGTTGAAACCATTTTCACCAGCGCCGGCCTGCGCGTCGCGCGCAACCGCCCCTATGCCGGCGGCTTTGTTACGCGCTCTTATGGCCGCCCCCAGCATGGCGTCCATGCCCTGCAGATCGAGATCAGCCGCCACCTTTACATGAACGAGGTTACCCTCGCCCGCAACAGCGGCTTCACGGCAATCGTCAATATCATAGATCGCTTGATCTTCGCCCTGATCGGCCTCGACCTCCCCGCCCTAGTCGGCAGCCAACCGGCGCCGGAAAACCTGGCAGCGGAATAGCCGGAACCTACCAGACCATCCTCAAACTCATATCATCCCGGCGCAGGCCGGGATCCATCCTGAGCTCAAGCCACCTGCACAACTGGTTCTGATAATCACCAGCGACCATGCGGCATTTCAGGATAAATGCCGGGTCACGCCCGGAATGACACCACTAGGGTTGCACTATACGCCCTTATCCAGTGCTGGCTGCATTCCCCGCCACCCCTACCCATGCTACCACCCTCCAGCGCCACTGCCCCGGACCTTCACATGCCCCTCGATCTCGCCAAAGTCGAAGCCACACTCCTTGCCGCAGCCGACGCCGCCGCCGCCCGCACGCTCCCCCTCTTCCGCACAGACCTCGGCATCGACAACAAGCTCCAATCGGGCTTTGACCCGGTCACCGAGGCCGACCGTGGCGCCGAAACGGCCATCCGCGAGATCATCACCGGTGCCTTCCCCGACCACGCCATCATCGGCGAGGAATGGGGCACCACTGGCGAGAGCCCCTTCGCCTGGATCATCGACCCGGTGGATGGCACCCGCGCCTTCATTTCCGGCGCCCCCGTCTGGAGCACGCTGATCGGCTTTGCCCAAAACGGTGTCGCCATAGCCGGCCTCATGAGCCAGCCCTTCATCGGCGAAACCTTCCTCGCCGTTCCCGGCCGCGCCACCTACCATCGCAACGGCAAGATCCAGCCTCTGCGCACCAGCGGCCAGACCGACCTTGCCGCCGCCAAGGTCTTCACCACCACTCCAAAGCTGTTCCGCACGCCCGAACTGCTCGCCAAATGGACCGCCATCGAGTCCACCACGCGCCTACAGCGCTTCGGCATGGATTGCTATGGCTACGCCCTCCTGGCCGCCGGCCACGCCGATCTGGTGATCGAGCCCTTCCTCAACACGTACGACATTGCGGCTTTGGTCCCCATCATCCGCGAAGCCGGCGGCGCCATCGCTTGCTGGGACGGCAGCGAGCCCACGGGCGGCGGCAATGTCATCGCCGCCGCCACGCCCCAACTTCTGGAAGTGGCATTGAACTTGGTCAACAGCGCTTAGTTTTGTGCTGCGATAGAGCTCACGAACCGGGGTCTTTGCACAGCCCTGGCCCTGAAGGTAATCAGGTCCACTCCAAATCCAGCAAACATCGCTGAATGCGGGATAAAACTTTCGGTCAGGATAACAGAGTCCCCATTGGCCATGTCTGGAACAATGTCATAGGGAATTGCCGTTGTTCCAATTGCGGCACTCGCCCCTGCGGTTTTAGACCACAACAATTCGAACTTATTGCCTTTTTTGGAGATACTGCTGACGCGAAGTCCGCCGTCATTCGCCGTTGGAACGGTGTTGCGAACCAAGCTGAGCATGGAAGTCAGAGTTGCGCCGCTGATCGATGTCTGGCGGGACAAGATGTCGCCCACCGTGAATGTCACCTTCTCGACGCTTTGGGACGTCCTGAACATGTCGAACAGGGTTACCGTACCCATCAGCACCAGTAAAAGGACCGGCACAAGCAGCGCGAACTCTACCGCTGATGCGCCATTTTCATCTTTGTGCAGCCGGTTAACCAAGAGAAAATTCACAATGGTTCATTCGCAAATGCGGACTTGGCAACAAGCCGATAGCCACCGGTGCTGTCCTTAGGCAGGGCCATGCCGAGGCCCAATCCAGGTGTCAACGGATCGACGACAAAGCAGGCCCCGCACGAAGACCGTCTGCGAACGCGCGCCGGGGTCAAACCGCAACACGGGCGCCACTTTGCTCGAACGATCGACGCACCTGTCCGCGTCCGAGGGATAGTCGGCATCACTTTTGATGGGAATGAACTCCAACGCCAGGGTCTTATCGCAATCAAACAGCACGACCGCATTGCCACAGACGCGCGTGCGAACCGATGCCAATGTTGGACTGGCAACAAGGCCAATGCGCAAATCCCTTATCGTTGTGTCCAGAGCACGATCCAGCATGATGGTCTGCACCATCGTCCATCCCGCCTCCAGCGTGGAAAACACCAAAGCAAACAGCATCGGCGCGACCAGGGCAAATTCGATCGCTGCGGCACCTCGCCGGTCACCGAGAAAGCGGCCAGCGGCTGTCGAGCGCGTCATCAATTAGTTAGCCGGATTTTTTGAATAGACGTTGCTACAGCTTGGAAAGCAGCTGCAATGTCGAGCCCACTCACATCGAAAAAATGGCTCGGACTGGATGCGCACGTCCCCATTTCCGTTTTGCCCGTTGATGTTAGTTGGAAACCAATAGTAAAAACTATCACGCCATTTTTTTTGCGCGCGTACAGATTGCGTACATGCTGTCTCGGGCACTGTTCCTGTTCTGGGCCTCAAAGTTGCTGACAGCAGGCGTGCGGGGGTAGGCATATGTATTTGGCCTATACTGCGGGGATATATCGCCATCTGTCATTAATACGATAAATTTCAGCGTGTCCGGATCATTGAACGCCGCTGGCCGGTTCGCAAACTGCGACGGGATTACCCCAGCAGCCACACCATGAGCGACCATAGGCCGGGCGCTAGGCTCCAGCAGCATCATTCCCCAATTCATCGCGATTGCAGTGCCGGTGCCATCATGCATTTTCATGGTGTCAATCTTAGACTTAAGGGCGGTGGCATCGTTCGAGAGATAGGTTATGGCGGTCTCTTCATAGGGACACCAGGACCACTCTAGTCCAGGCTCATTTACGCCTTGATGATTCTGAGTGAAGTGGGCGAGTTGAGAGCGTTGGTTAAAGGGGATCAGCCCGACGCCATAGTCGTTGATGTTGAACTCTACACAGGACGAATAACTGTGCTGCCGCGGAACACCCAGGTAGTCAAATACTAGCACGCCGGGGTTTACCGAGCCCGCATACGGTACAACACTGATTGAAGTGTATGCCGCAGTGTCAGGTGTTACAATCGTATCGATAAAGCTTTTGGCCGCCGGGCGAAGCAAGCTGATACGCGTTGGCGCCGATGCGGGCTCGCGAAAACGCATCGACCCGGAAATATCTAACATAAGCGAAATTTCGATGTTTTTGCGCCGCTCAAGCGCGGTCGCTGATGCATTTACCCCAATGCTGTTGATGCCAATTAACGGCAGGAACGCGGTGTTCATCTGGTAGTTGGCAGTTACCTGGACTTCGCGCTGATTGGTGGTCGTCGTATGATTAAAGGTCAGAACCACATCGCTCGCGAAGGGCAGCGTCTTGAGGTAATCCTCGATCGTTTTCTCAACGTTCCGCTTCTGCGTCAGCGACGCCGCCGCCAGCACCGCACGATCCACACTGTCCTGCAATTGCGCCCGGTAGGCCTCATGCCGAGCAATATCGGTCGCCCCGCCGGCAAGCACCAGCATGGGTATCAATGCAAAAGCACTGATCATCGCGACGTTTCCGTCGCAATTGACAATAAACCTGCGAAGCAGAGACTTGAAAGACACCTTGGTTCTCGCGCATAGCCGTTCTGGCTGCACGATCAATACATCTGATGCGCTTTACAAAGCGTTTAGCCGTTAGCTTACAATAGTGTTAGCTGGATTGCTCAGTAATGAAAGCATCGAACGCCGCGAACACTTGTCCGCGGATCATATCATTCTCCATGAACAGTTCATGCCGGGCACCAGCAATTACCACGTGTCGGCCCGTACGCATCGTCAATCCCAGTTGTTCGATGGCGGGCGTCGATACGACCTCGTCACGCGCACCGGCAAGCATAAGAAGAGGAATGCGGATGCGGCTGGGGAAATCCTCGCGGCCGGCCTCCGCCATGGCACCCATGGCCGCCGCCACCCATCGGATGGTAGGTGCACCGGTTTCTAGCGCCGGGCGGGCCTTGAGCACGTCCACCATGCGCATGTAGCGGATGAGATCGCTGGTCAGTGGATTGCCCGGAAAAGTCGCCTGCGTCGCCGCTCGGTCAGCGGGCCGCGCAACGGGCACCCGCCCCAACCCCAAAAAACTCAGCGCTTCGCAGAGCCGTGCCATGCCGCCCATGCTGAGCGGCTGGCCCTCCAATGAGAGCATGGGGGCAGACAGGAAGACCCGGTCAAACATCAGCCGGTCGTTAATAGCAGCGAATAGCGATGCCAGCCCGCCCATTGAATGCCCCACCAGGTAAAACGGCGGCGGGCAATCGGGCAAAAGGATTTCGCCATGAAAGCTCTTGAGGTCCGTCCAGTAATCCTCGAAGCGGTCGACATAACCAAGCTTGCTGCCGATGAGCCGGTCGGACCCGCCCTGTCCGCGCCAGTCAAAGGTCGCCACGGCAAAGCCGCGCTTGCGGAAGTCGGCGATCGTCTCGAAGTACTTCTCGATGAATTCGGTGCGCCCATGCACCAGGCACACCGTGCCCCGGTGCTTGCCCTCAGACTTAGGCCAATGCGCATAGCGCAATTGCACCCCGTCGTTGGTCTTGAAGAACGCCACCCGCCCGCCCTCCGGCACCGGATTGGACGCTATGTTGACAAGGCTTGGCCCATGGGGATCGACAACGGCGTTCATGCAAGCACCTTCTTTGGCAGGCACGGTTTTCTGTATCGAGATTCGCTGCCCGCGGAGTCGAAAATGGTGAGCTCTGAGCACCGGAGCGCAGCGTACTTGAGTACGTGAGCACCGGAAGCGCAAGAGCTTGCCATTTGCAGACGCGCGGCCCGCGAAAATCGATACAGAAAAAAGCCAGCACATCTTGCGATGTACTGGCTCTATTTTCACGGTCCATGCGGGGGGCGGGTGATGGACCGCTTGAGGCGTACCGAGGTGTCCCTCAGCACATGCCCCCTTATGAACTCCTCAGCATGAACTCGAACGGACTAGCTCGTTCATATTCGGTTCATCTTGAGCCGACCAGGAGCAAAAGTTTTTAAAAAATGCCATGCGCCGAAACTCTTGAAGCTCCAAACCCCGCTCCCATATCTGTGGCGTTCGCCGGTTATCCGGGAACCCCGACCTCGCCCTTCGATGCTCGCCTAATATTGGGAGCACCATGCGAGACCACCGGGACATCCACGTTGCTTTACGGAGAATGTGACTATGCAGACCATCGACTTTTCCCCCTTCTATCGTTCCACCGTCGGTTTCGACCGCCTGTTCAACCGTCTCGACACCTTGGTCGGACAGGAAGCCAAGACCTACCCTCCCTACAACATCGAGCGCACCGGCGATGACGCCTACCGCATTTCGATTGCTGTAGCGGGCTTTGGCAATGGCGATATCGCGATCGAAACCAAGGAAAACAGCCTGGTCGTCAAGGGTGCAAAGCCCGAAACCCAAGGTGACAAGACCCGTGAATTCCTCCATCGCGGCATTGCCGAACGCGCTTTCGAGCTGCGTTTCCAGTTGGCCGACTATGTCGAGGTTCAGGGCGCAACCCTTGAGAACGGGCTGCTGCATTTGGAACTGAAGCGCGAACTGCCTGAAAGCAAGAAGCCGCGCACCATCCAGATCAACGGCGCTGCCCAGCCGACCATCGAGGACCAGTCGGTCAACTAATCCAGCCCGTCACTGACGATAGAGGGCGCAGTCCACCAGGGCTGCGCCTTTTTATATGCCCTCAAAGATGTAAGAAACTTCGTGTCATCCGGCGCAGTCCGGGATCCACCCTGAGATGCCTCGGCTTCGAGAACCGACCAACAACAATTGCTTATTGCATGATCAGGGAACTCGCCCAGCGCGTAGCTGTTCAATAAGCAACCCCCGCGTCAAAGGATTTCCCATGAGCATCCCGTCCATTGCCCTTGCCGGCAACAACGCCAAGTCCGCCGTTATCGACATCCTCAATGCCCGTCTCGCGGACGCCATCGACATGTCGCTGTTCATCAAGCAGGCCCATTGGAACCTGAAAGGTCGTGAATTCATCGCCGTTCATGAAATGCTCGATCTGTTCCGCGCTGCCGTGGACACCCATGTCGACACCATTGCCGAACGAGTGGCCCAGCTCGACGGAATCGCTCTTGGCACCACGCAGGTCGTGGCCCAATCGAGCAAGCTACCGCCTTATCCCACCGAGATCCGCAAGGTTCCCGATCACCTCTCTGCGCTGGCGGAACGCTACGCTTTGCTCGCCAATCAAGTCCGCCAGGACATTGACAACACCGAGGAAGCCGGCGACGCCGACGCTGCCGATATCCTGACGGCCTTTTCGCGTGAACTCGACAAGGAACTCTGGTTCATCAAGTCCCACCTCGAATAGCCTCTCCGCCCATCCTGTGGCAGGAAAGGCGTCAGCCCCTGCCGCAGGAGAATCAGCCGTGCAGATCATCGGCCACGCCATCGTCTCGGTAGACGGCAAGATCGCTGCCGCCGATGGCCGCATGCCTCCCGAACTCCGCAACGATGCCGACTGGCAGCGTTTTCAGGCGCAGCTCGACCGCTCCGACATTGTTGTCCTCGGCCGGCAGGGTCACGAACGCTTCCCCAACCCTGGCCGCCGCCGCCTCGTCGCCACCCGCAGTGTCGCAGCCCTTGCCGACGATCCCAATGACCACCGCGCCGCGCTATGGAACCCAGCCGGAATAAGCTTTGCCGAAGCTGCTAAATCGCTCGGCCTCGCCCCCGGCATTGCGGCCATTGCCGGCGTCTTCGACCTCTTCACTCATCTCTTCACCGCCTTCGACCTCGCCGAAAGCCAGACACTCCTTCTCCCTGATGGCCTTCCCTGCTTCACGACAGGGCACCCGCGCCTGGTCCTTGCGCAGCATGGCTTGGCGCCAAAAACCTGGGAAATCCTAGACCCTCAAGCCTCCGTAACGCTTACCCACTGGCAGCGTAGTTGAGGCTTTCCTAGGCTTTCCTACACCGGCGCTGGAAATCTCCTATAGGACATCCGCAATAGGGCTTGCTCACAGTTTGGAATTATGCAAATGTGACATCGTTAGGGCAGCACGGCTGTCCTATCTGACGCGTCGCCCCGCTCTCCGCGGCAAGCACGCACGCTGGTCCGGCTGGACCGATCTGCGATGATCGGAAACGGATAGGCGGAGCGTATATAGCTCGAAGTTTGAGTGGCCATTTGGATGCAGCGCTACTCCCAAGCATGGACGTGTTTGCTCTTCCGAGCCGTACTGTGTAGTACGACGGCTTGAGCAACATGCCTGACGTAAGGACAAGACTGCATCCCGCCCGCCGTAACGGCTCCAACAGGATGCACACGACATAGCGAAGCCGCCTGGCAACAGGCACGATCAAGAGCGAGGAACACATCATGGCACACGAGCGGAACGGACAGATTTCTCCGGCGACCAGCAAAGCCAGTACTCGCAAAACCCTGATCGAGAACGGCCGACGTGTGTCGCGTCGCCCCCAGGCGCAGGGTCTTTACGATCCCGCCAACGAGCACGATGCCTGCGGCATTGGCATGATCGCCAACATCAAGAACAAGCCCAGCCACGAAGTGGTGGTGAAGGGTCTCGAAATCCTCGAGAACCTTGAACACCGTGGCGCCGTCGGTGCTGACCCGCTGATGGGCGACGGCGCCGGCATCCTCGTGCAGACCCCGCATGCCTTTTTGGTCAAGGTCATGCCGTTCCCACTGCCGGAAAAGCACGCCTACGCCGCGGCAATGATTTTTTACCCCAACGACATCGCTTTGCGCGACCGCTGCGCCGAAGCCGTGCGCGGCTGCCTGGCTCGCGAAGGCCTGCAGCTCCTGGGCGAACGCGTCGTGCCCACCGACAACTCGCCCCTGAGCGAAGGCGTCATCGCCACTCAGCCCATCATCGAGCAAATGGTGATCGCGCGTCCTGCCGGGCTCTCGCTTGACGAATTCGAGCGCAAGCTCCTCATCGTGCGCAAGGTGATCTCCAACACCGTCTACGCCGCCGTGCCCGAAGCCAATACCGACAACGGCTTTTATGTCGTGTCCATGTCTGCGCGCACCGTGGTCTACAAGGGCATGTTCCTTGCCGCCCAGCTCAAGGCCTTCTACCCCGACCTGTCGGACGAAAGCTTCGAGTCGGCCATTGCCTTGGTCCACCAGCGCTTTTCCACCAACACCTTCCCCTCCTGGAAGCTGGCGCATCCCTACCGCATGACCACCCACAATGGTGAAATAAACACCATTCGCGGCAACGTCAACTGGATGGCCGCCCGCCAGGCCTCCGTCTCCTCGCCCCTGTTCGGCGACGACATCACCAAGATCTGGCCCATCTCCTATGAAGGCCAGTCCGACACGGCATGCTTCGACAACGCACTCGAATTCCTCGTGCGCGGCGGCTATTCGCTGCCCCATGCGGCCATGATGCTGATCCCCGAAGCCTGGGCCGGCAATCCGCTGATGGATGATACGCGTCGCGCGTTTTATCAATACCACGCCGCCCTCATGGAGCCATGGGACGGTCCCGCCGCCATGTCGCTGTCCGATGGCCGCTATGTCGTGGCCACCCTCGACCGCAACGGTTTGCGCCCCGCCCGCTATCTTGTCACCCGCGAAGGCCATGTGGTCCTCGCGTCAGAATCCGGCGTCCTCGACATCCCCGACGAGGACATCGTCGAGCGCTGGCGCCTGCAGCCCGGCCGCATGCTGCTGATCGACCTGGAAGAGGGCCGCATCATCTCGGACGATGAGATCAAGCGCACCCTTGCCACCAGGAACCCCTATAGCGAATGGCTCGCCCGTTCGCAGATCGTGCTCGAAGACCTGCCCGAAACCGAACCCAAGGCGCCGGTCACCTCGGAATCCCTGCTCGATCGCATGCAGGCCTTTGGCTACACCCAGGAAGACATCAAGCTCCTGATGGCGCCCATGGCGACCACTGGCCAGGAGGCCGTCGGCTCGATGGGAACGGACACGCCCCTCTCGGCGCTCTCCACCAAGAGCAAGCTGCTTTATACCTATTTCAAGCAGAACTTCGCCCAGGTCACCAATCCGCCTATCGATCCGATCCGCGAGGAATCGGTGATGAGCTTGGTATCCTTCATCGGCCCGCGCCCCAACATCTTCGATCTTGAAGGCGTGTCCCACCAGAAGCGCCTCGAAGTCCGCCAGCCCATTCTCACCAACGAGGATCTCGAAAAGATCCGCGCCATCGGTGACATGGCCGACAATCAGTTCAAGACCCTCACCATCGACATCACCTACCCCGCCGATATGGGCGCGGTGGGCATGGAATCGGCCATCTCAGCCATCTGTGAACACGCCGAAGCCGCCATCGCCGGCGAATACAACATCATCATCCTCTCCGATCGCAAACTCGCGTCCGACCGCATCGCCATCCCGGCACTGCTGGCCACCGCGGCCGTGCATCACCACCTGATCCGCAAGGGCCTGCGCACCTCCTCCGGCCTGGTCGTGGAAACCGGCGAAGCCCGCGAAATGCATCATTTCGCCATGCTGGCCGGCTACGGCGCCGAAGCCATCAACCCCTACCTCGCCTTCGAAACGCTTTCTGCGCTCCATGCCGAAGGCGAGTTCCCGGCCGAAGTCGACGCCCATGAAGTGGTCTATCGCTATATAAAGTCGGTTGGTAAGGGCCTGCTCAAGGTGATGAGCAAGATGGGCATCTCGACTTATCAATCCTATTGCGGCGCCCAAATCTTCGACGCCGTCGGCCTCAAGACCGACTTCGTCAAGCGCTTCTTCTTCGGCACTGCCACGTCCATCGAAGGCGTCGGCCTTGCCGAAGTGGCCGAGGAAACCGTGCGCCGCCACCGCGATGCGTTTGGCGATGACATTGTGCTGCGCAAGGCGCTCGATGTGGGCGGTGAATACATGTACCGCATCCGCGGCGAAAAGCATGCCTGGAGCCCGGACGTCGTTGCCGATCTCCAGCACGCCGTCCGCACCAGGGACGACTCGCCCGAAACGGCGCAGGACCGCTACAACAGCTTCGCCGCCCGGGTGAACTCCGGCGAAAACGGCTATCTCGCCATCCGCAACCTCTTTGACATCAAGCCGCTCGGCGAAGCCGTGCCGCTTGATGAAGTCGAGCCCGCCGTTGATATCGTTAAACGCTTCGTCACCGGCGCCATGTCGTTCGGCTCCATTTCGCGCGAAGCTCACACCACCCTCGCCCAGGCGATGAACCGCATTGGCGGCAAGTCCAACACGGGCGAAGGCGGCGAGGAACCCGACCGCTACAAGCCCCTGCCCGATGGCAGCAGAAATCCCCTGCGCTCGGCCATCAAGCAGATCGCCTCGGGCCGCTTTGGCGTCACCACCGAATATCTGGTCAATGCCGACCAGCTCCAGATCAAGGTCGCGCAGGGTGCCAAGCCCGGCGAAGGCGGGCAACTGCCCGGCCACAAGGTCGACTGGATCGTCGCCAAGACGCGTCACTCCACCCCCGGCGTGGGCCTCATCTCCCCGCCGCCGCACCACGACATCTACTCCATCGAAGATCTCGCCCAGCTCATTTACGATCTCAAGAACGTCAATGAACAGGCTGACATCTCGGTCAAGCTGGTGTCCGAAGTCGGCGTCGGCACAGTTGCGGCCGGCGTTGCCAAGGCGCGCGCCGACCACATCACCGTTTCCGGCTATGATGGCGGCACGGGCGCCTCGCCCCTGACCTCGCTCAAGCATGCCGGCGGTCCATGGGAAATCGGCCTGGCCGAGACCCACCAGACCCTGGTGCTCAACCGCCTGCGCTCGCGCGTCGTCCTCCAGGTCGATGGTGGTCTCAAGACCGGTCGCGATGTCCTCATCGGTGCCCTGCTCGGTGCCGACGAGTTCGGCTTCTCGACCGCGCCCCTGATCGCGGCCGGCTGCATTATGATGCGCAAGTGCCATCTCAACACCTGCCCTGTCGGCGTCGCCACGCAAGACCCCGTCTTGCGCAAGCGCTTCAAGGGCACGCCCGAGCACGTCATCAACTACTTCTTCTTTATCGCCGAGGAGCTGCGTGGCCTGATGGCTGCCATGGGTGCCCGGACAGTCCAGGACCTCATCGGCCGCTCGGACCTGCTTGATCAGCGCAAGCTCACCGACTACTGGAAGAGCGAAGGCGTTGACTTCACCAAACTCTTCTACAAGCCCGAACCGCTCGGCGGCGACACGCTCTACCGCTCCGAAACGCAGGACCATCACCTCGAAGCCGTGCTTGATCGCAAGCTGATCGAACTGGCCCAGCCAGCGCTCGACAACGGCACGGCTGTGCAGATCGACCTGCCTATCCGCAGCCGCGACCGCTCCGCTGGCGCCATGCTGTCGGGCGCCGTCGCTAAGAAGTACGGTCATGAAGGCCTCCTCGAAGACACCATTTCCATCAAGCTTACCGGCACGGCGGGGCAAAGCTTTGGTGCTTTCCTTGGCCGCGGTATCTCGATCGATCTGGTCGGCGATGCCAATGACTATGTCGGCAAGGGCCTCTCCGGTGGCCGCATCGTCGTGCGGCCTTCCCCCAAGGCGATCTTTACGCCCGAAAAGTCGATCATCGTCGGCAACACCGTGCTCTACGGCGCCATTGCCGGTGAGTGCTATTTCCACGGCGTGGCCGGGGAACGCTTCGCCGTCCGCAACTCCGGGGCCATCGCCGTGGTCGAAGGCACGGGCGATCATGGCTGCGAATACATGACCGGCGGCGTCGTCGTCGTCATCGGTTCAACCGGCCGCAACTTCGCGGCGGGGATGTCCGGCGGTGTGGCTTACGTGCTCGACGAGGACGAAACCTTCCGCGAGCGCTGCAACCTCGCCATGGTCGATCTCGAGCCCGTCGCTGAGGAAGAAGCCCTGATGCAAAAGCATCATCACCACGGTGGTGATCTGGAATGGCATGGCCGCGTCGACATCTCCGGCGACATGACCAAGCACGACGACGAGCGCCTCCACCAGCTTATCTCCAACCATCTCCACTATACGGGCTCCAACCGCGCCAAATACATTCTCGACCATTGGGTCGAGATGCGGCCGAAGTTCGTGAAGGTGATGCCGGTCGAATACCGCCGCGCCATCCAGGAAATGCAAAAGAAGCGCGCTGGCGGCGCTACCGTAATGGCGGCGGAATGATGCTGCAGGTCTATGGCGACCTTGGGTCGGGCAACTGCCTCAAGGTCAAGTACATCGCCGACGCCACCGGCACGCCCTACACTTGGCACGACGTGCCCGCCCGCTCGGGCGGCACCGCGACGCCTGAGTTCCTCAAGCTCAACCCGGCAGGCCAGATGCCCGTCGTGGTGTTGGACGACGGCCGTCCCTTGGCCCAATCCAACGCTATCCTGCGCTATCTGGCGCATGGCACGCGCTTTATTCCCACCGACCGCTACGATGCAGCCAAAATGGACGAGTGGCTGTTTTGGGAACAATATAGCCACGAGCCCACTGTGGCGGTGGCCCGCGCCCGCGTCGTCTATGACGGTCAAAAGCCCGAGGACCTCGACCCAAGCCTGGTCGCCCGCGCCAACAAGGCGCTAGACCGGCTTGAACAGGCACTGGGCGAAACACCCTTTCTGGTCGGCGACAGCATGACCGTCGCCGATATCGCCTTGCTGGCCTATACAAGGCAGGCACCGCAGGCCGGCTTCGACCTATCCAGCCGTCCGGCACTCCTGCGCTGGATCGCCGCCTGCGAACAAGAACTTGGACTACCTGCCTTCATTGCAGCGAATTAGGGGCCCGACCATGGGAAAAGTAACAGGCTTTCTCGAGATTGACCGCGAAGAGCCCCGGTACGAACCGGCCTCTGACCGCATCCGGCATTTCGGCGAGTTCACCATCCCGATGTCCGAAGGGCGCATTGTCGACCAGGCGGCGCGCTGCATGGATTGCGGCATTCCTTTCTGCCATGGCGACACGGGCTGCCCGGTGCACAACCAGATCCCGGACTGGAACGATCTCGTCTATAACGGTGATTGGGAAGAAGCTGCCCGCAACCTCCACTCGACCAACAACTTCCCAGAATTTACCGGCCGCATCTGCCCCGCCCCGTGCGAGGAAGCCTGCACCCTGAATTTGGAAGACGTGCCGGTCGCCATCAAGACCATCGAGCAGGCCATCGGCGATCGCGCCATCCGCAGCGGCTGGGCCCAGCCCCAGATCAACCCGAACAAGAGCGGCAAACGTGTAGCCATCGTCGGTTCGGGCCCCGCCGGCATGGCCGCAGCCCAGCAGCTTGCCCGCGCCGGCCACGATGTTCATGTCTATGAGCGCGAGCCCAAGGCAGGCGGCTTGATGCGCTATGGCATCCCCGATTTCAAGATGGAAAAGGATCATATCGACTTCCGCATCGACCAGATGCAGGCCGAGGGCGTCACCTTCCATTATGGCGAGAACATTGGCGTCACCCGTCCGCTGTCCGAATTGCAGGCGCAGTATGATGCCGTGCTGCTCAGCGGCGGCGCCGAAAAGCCTCGGGCGGTTGAATCGGAAGGCACGCACTTCCACGGCGTGCAATACGCCATGCCATTCCTGGTGCAGCAGAACCGTCGTCTTGGCGGCGAGGACATCTCCAACGAGGTGCAGCTGACCGCAGCCGGCAAGCATGTTGTCGTTGTCGGCGGCGGTGATACGGCGTCCGACTGTGTTGGCACCAGCTTCCGCCAGGGCGCTATTGCCGTCACCCAGCTCGACGTCCGCCCCATGCCGCCCGAGCTTGAAAACAAGCTGACCAACTGGCCCAATTGGGCGGTCAAGATGCGCACCTCGTCCTCCCAGGCCGAAGGCGCCATCCGCGAATTTGCCGCCGGTACCATGAAGATCTTGGGCGATGCCAAGGGTCATGTCACGGGCGTCGAATGCGCCCGCGTCGATCGCAAGCGCCAACCCATCCCCGGCACCGAGTTCATCATCAAGGCCGACCTTGTCCTGCTCGCCATCGGCTTTGCCGGCCCCGTGCAGGAAGGCATGCTGACCGAACTGGGTGCCCAGTTCGATAAGCGCGGCAATCTCTTTGCCGATACGCTGAGCTACAAGACGACTGTTCCCAAGGTCTACGCCGCCGGCGACATGCGCCGCGGCCAGTCCCTGGTTGTCTGGGCCATCCGCGAAGGCCGCCAAGCCGCCCGCTCCATCGACTTTGACCTAATGGGCAGGACAGACTTGCCGCGCTAGCTGAGCGAACACCGATCTATCCCTCCCCCTTCCAGGGGGAGGTCAGGTGGGGGTTCTACCCAACACCCCAATGCTACTGTCAACGCTAGCAGTCTGCTAACCTTTAAAGCCGATCTGCTACAGCGCATCGAAGGTGATGCGACAGGATTCTTGATGACCTCCAAGCCCTACACCGTCGACGAACTAATCTCCGCCAAGTCCATAGCCGCCCGCGTCGAAGCCTTGGCCAAGGAGATCTCCACCCACTACGCCGACACGCAAAAGCTTGTCGTCGTTGGACTTTTGCGCGGCTCGTTCATATTCATCGCCGATCTCGTCCGTGAAATCCACCTGCCCGTGGAGGTCGACTTTATCGAGGCTTCCTCCTACGGAAATTCCACCGAGTCGAGCCGAGAAGTCCGTATTCTCAAGGACTTACGCGGCGAGATCGCCGGTCGCGACGTCCTCGTTGTCGAGGACATCATCGACACCGGCCACACCCTCAAGCATGTGCTGGAAATCCTCGAGACCCGCCACCCCCGCCGTATCGAAGTCTGCGCCCTGCTCAACAAGCCATCCCGCCGCGAAATAGATGTGCAGGCTAAATGGGTTGGCTTTGATATCCCCGATAAGTTCGTAGTGGGTTATGGTATCGACTATGCCCAACGTAACCGCAACTTGCCCCATATCGGTGCTGTGCGATTCACGGACGAAGGCTAGGGCGCTGCGGGTTCAGGCTCGGCTGCCGCGGGATCGATCCCGACGCCGAACGCATCCGCACGGCCCATCGGCGCCGTTACAAGCTGGTCCAGCGCAAAAGGTGCTGGTGGCGGCTGCGCATTGCTGGCGCTCAGCAGATCACCTGCGCGTTGCGGTGCTCTGCTGAGCGGAATGACTGCGCCGGCAACTTCCAGCAGCCGGATTTGCCCCAGGCCCTGATAAGGCGGGCGCAGCATGGCCGCGGCGTCGGTGCCCAGTAAGGGATCCGCCACAGCCAACGAAACCCCTGCCCCGCCGCGGTAAATTGTCTGGATTGACTGGCTGAGATAGAACGCCAGCTTGTCCGCACCTGCCGATGTGAAATGAATCCCGTCATCCTTGCGCATCTGCGCATTCTGCCCGTTCAGATCTGGTCCGTAGGACGAATATTTGCCGTCCTCACCCAGGAAACGCTCATAGATATCAAGGAACTCAGCACCGCCTGAAAAACTTGCCAACCGCTGGATATTGCTGATCTGGCTGATCGCCGCCGAATATTGGCTCTTGGCCATCGGCGGCAATCCGATCCAGATCACCGGCTTGCGCGCTGCCCGCAACTTGCCCAGGAACTCTGAAATGCGAGCCTGATAGGCAGCGTTCCACTGATCGGTCAGCGGCTCGTAAGTCGTGCCATCGACGCTCAGTTCCTGCCGGTCGTTGATACCAATGATCACCACGGCGAGATCAAAACTGTTCTCCGCAATCTTCTTGTCGATCTCGCTTTCCCAGTCGAAGAAGTCCGACCGCACAAAGCCCGACGAGTTAACCCCTTGATCGAGCACGACAAGGTTCGGATCTTCGGCATAGAACCGGTCCAGCGCCTTGCTGAGGTCGGTCGCCAGCGAGTCGCCAAAAACGGCGAGGCGCGTGGCATTTTCAGCCTTCTCGACTTGCGGCTTGGCCGGTGGCGGCGCTGGCGCCGGCTCGGCCTGCCGCTGGGGTTGTTCCTGCTCGGTTCGTCGCGGTTGCCGTCTTTGCTGCTGCTGCGCTGGCGGCGGCTGCGGCGCAGCTTCTTCTTCGCCAAAAAGCATGTCGAACAAGGTCCGGCGCTTTTGCTGCTGCGCAAGATGAAAGCGCTCTTCCGGCTGGGCAAACGCCGGCGCTACGTCGATAAAGACGAGCATAGCGGCCAGAACTGCAACAAACCAGAGCTTCACGCGAGCCTCAATTCACTTTCGGCGAGCCTTTTAGCAAACCTGATCGCTAAACGCCAATTGCTCGCCGCAAGTTCATCGGGCAGCGGCCAAAGCCTCATAGGAAGCGCGAGTGATGAAGCCATCGGCCACCTCGCCCCTTGCCGCTTGGAAACGTGCATACGCCTCCTGGGTGATCGGCCCCAGCCGACCGTCCACGGCGCCTTGATAAAGGCCAAGACGGATCAGCGCCTCCTGGATGGATTTGCGCTGCGCTAGATTAGGGAATGCAATATTGCGCGGCCAATCATCGACAAACCCGCCGCCGCCTTTCAGCCGATCGGTCATATGGGCCACGCTCATCGCGTAGCTATCGGAGAAATTGTAGCCTTTCAGCACCAGGTAGTTCTGCGTCATCAGGAACTTGGGGCCGTCCTTGCCAGCCGGCACATAAAGAAACACCGGCAAATTGGCGTCTGCAAACTGGCGCCCCGCCACCCGGGTGACACCGCGCCCGGCGAAGAACGATATCGGCCGCATCTGCGTCCGCGTCGCGAGCAGATAGTCAAAACCCTGCGGCACCTCGACTTCCATGCCCCAGTCCATCCCCGGCTGATACCCTAGCGCCCGCAAGAACCGGGCACTGGTTGCAAGCGCATCCGCAAGTGAATTGTGCAAATCGACGCGTCCGTCGCCATCACCATCGGTTCCGTGCGCCACCACATTGGACGGATTGACCTGCAGGTGACCGATTGCTCCAGCCCAGGAGCCGATAAGGCCGTCGGCACTCAAAGATCCCTGCTGCACCAGCTTTAGGGCCGCAATCAGATCGCCTTCATCTTCCACCAGCCTGGTGCGGCGCTGATGAACGAGCGTGGCGAGCGAACGAACGATTGGCCGGATCAGCTCACCATTGCTGAGCACCGCACCGTAATCGGTCTCCATGCCCCAGATCGCGCCCAACACATAGGGATCGACCCCATAGGCCTGCCCGACCGATGCAAAAAGCTCACTATTGCGCCCAACAGCCGCCTTGCCCCGCTCGATCCGCCCGCTGGTGACACGCCCCTCGATATAGTCCCACATGGTCGTGGTGAACTCGGGCTGCGACGAAACCAGGTTCGGAACGCGCGGGTCCGGCGTAAGGCCAACCATTGCCGCATCATAAACTTCGCTGCTAACACCTGCCGCCACGGCCTTGCTGCGAAAATTGGCAATGAAGCTGTCAAAGTTTTCCACCGGCTGCGCCACAGCCGGCAAGGTCATCAAGAGCAGGAAAAATGCCGGAAGGCGCATGGCCCTGCTCCTTTGTTCAGCGATTGCGGGTTACCAAATGCCGCTCCCAAGCATAGGCGGATTCGACGATTTCAGTAAGGTCGTCATGCTGTGGCACCCAACCGAGCAGTTCGCGCGCCTTTTGGCCCGTCGCCGTGACAGAGGCTGGGTCACCGGGACGGCGTGGACCTTCGTCGGCCCGCAATGGGATGCCGGACACTTGGCGCACCGTTTCCACCACCTGCCGCACCGAATAGCCCTGCCCGTAAGCACAGTTGATCGTCGTACACTCGCCACCCGCCCGCAAGTGCTTGAGCAAGAGCGCATGGGCGGCGATCAAATCGGTCACGTGGATATAGTCGCGCACGCATGTACCATCAGGCGTTTCGTAGTCGGTCCCGAAAATGTCCATCTTTTCGCGCTGGCCGAGCGCCGTCTGGCAGGCAACCTTGATCAAATGCGTGGCAAACGGCGTGGACTGCCCGCTGCGCTTGCCGGGATCGGCCCCCGCCACGTTGAAATAGCGCAGCACGCCATAGGTGATAGGATGCGCCGCCGCGATATCGGCCAGCATCATCTCGGTCATCAGCTTGGAGCGGCCATAGGGCGACATGGGGTTGAGCGGCGTTGTCTCCACCACAGGATCGAGCCCCGTCATCCCATAAACAGCAGCTGTCGAGGAAAAGATGAAGCTCTTCACGCCGCCAAGCGCGGCCGCCTCGATCAGATTGCGCGAGGTAGCGGTGTTGTTGCCATAGTATTTGAGCGGATTGGACACCGATTCCGGTACCACGATGGAGCCGGCAAAGTGCACGATCTCGGTAATCTGGTGCTTGTCGATCAGCCTGCGGACAAGCTCGATATCACCAGCATTGCCGGTCTCGAAGCTTGCCCGTCCATCGATCGCCCAATCGAATCCCGTGGTGAGATTGTCGAGGACAACGACGTTTTCGCCGGCATCGGCCAGATTGAGAACCATGTGGCTGCCGATATAGCCAGCGCCTCCGGTAACTAGTACCGCCATACGTTAACCCCTAATGTATAAACACTATTTTGGCGTGATGTTATTCAACACAGATTGATATAGATTTACGCGCCGATAGAAAATGGAGTGCTCGCCTTGCCCAAACGCGTCAGAACAGCCGTCTTCCCTGTGGCTGGACTTGGAACACGTTTCTTGCCCGCAACCAAGGCATTACCCAAGGAAATGCTGACCGTCGTGGACCGCCCGCTGATCCAATACGCGGTGGATGAGGCGCGCGAAGCCGGCATCGAGCATTTCGTTTTCGTCACCGGCCGCAACAAGGGTGTCATCGAAGATCATTTCGACCGGCAGTTCGAGCTTGAAACCACGCTTGAAGTGCGCGGCAAGACATCTGCCCTAAGCGAGTTACGGAAGGACCTGCCTTCCGCTGGCCGCACCAGCTTCACCCGCCAGCAGGAACCGTTGGGGCTCGGCCATGCCGTGTGGTGCGCCCGGGACATCGTGGGTGACAATCCCTTTGCGCTGCTGCTGCCTGACATGTTGTTTAAGGGCGAGCCGGGCGTCTTGCGCCAGATGATGGATGCCTATGAGGAAACCGGCGGCAATGTGATTGCCGTGGAAGAGGTGCCCGAAAGCGAAGTGTCATCCTATGGCGTGATCGCCCGCGGTGACGGCCCCGACACTGGTTTCAGCTTGACGGGCATGGTCGAAAAGCCAAAGCGCGAAGACGCTCCTTCCAATCTCATCATCTCGGGCCGCTACATCCTGCAGCCGGAAATCTTCAGCCTCCTGGCCGACCAGCCGCGCGGCGCTGGCGGTGAAATTCAGCTCACCGATGCCATGCAGACCCTGATGCACAATCAGCACTTTACCGGGGTGAAATACCAGGGGCAGAGCTTCGATTGCGGTTCAAAGATCGGCTTCTTGACCGCCAACGTGGTCTATGCACTCGATCGCGACGACATTCGCGACGGATTCGTCAAGGAACTCCGCAAGCTCGATCTGGGCGATCATCTTTAGCGGGAAAGCGTCACGCCCATGCTGACGCGATGGGCGTCCTCGACGCCATCGGCTGAACTGGTGGAGTTCGCATAGTCGTAGTCGGCGGTGACGGCCGTGTGGGCGTTGACCTTGTAGTCAGCGCCCAAGCCCCAGCTATAGCCGCGCTCGGTTTCGCTACTGCCGGTAAACTGCGCGCGGTTCCAACTCGCTTGCGCCCGCAAGGCAAGCCAGGAATTGACGGTGTAGCCGACCCCAAAATCGGCCACATACTCGACCCGGCTCGTGCCTGAGCTGTTCGGGCCGGGCGGCGCGACGATCGTGCTAAAGCCGGCGTCGAACTGCCATGTCGGATCGGGCGTAAACTTGACGCGCGCGTCATAGAGCTGGGTCGTGAACTCGCCAAGGCTTGCCTCATCGAACCGGCGCAAATTGAGCCCGGTTGAAGCAGTTGCTTCAAGGATCCCGTTCCAACGACCGGTAACACCGCCCTCGATTGTGGCGTCGGTCGCGTCAGTCTTGACCAGCAACACTGACGAGGGCTGGTCGAACACTTCCCGGCCAAGCCCCGCCTGTCCGAAAATCTCAAAAATCGGCGTTGCTTGGAAGCCGACTCTCAGACCCGAGTCCACTGACCACACGTCCTGGTCGCTATTGTCGGTCATCGTTCCGTCTGTCCGGATCGTATCGCCATAGACGCTGCGCTGCACGGCTCCGGTCACGCCGACATTGAACTTGCCGAACTGCCGGGTGAGGCCAAGATCGACACTGCCGGTGATCGTCTCGGGCGCAATAGCGATATTGTCGTCGAGGCCAGGCGTGCCAGCGATATCCTGGCTAAATGAGAAACTGCCGTTCGCGGCCAAGGCCGTGACACTGTCGAGCTGATACCCGCTCGAAAGGCTCAGCCGCAGCGCGCTGACATCGATCTTCTCGTCCTGCGGCCGCACGATCTCGGCGCTGCTGGTGATATTGATGGCCGAACGGCTGCCTTGGTGATCAAAGCTGATCGTCGGCACCAGGTGAACATCGAACCGCTCGCCGTCCGTCGCCTTGGTATAGGTCCCGCGCAGGGCCGTGGACCAATCGATGTCAAAGAACGGATCGAATGGTTCGCGCAGCAACGCGCCATCGGTGAGCACCGGGGCGGCTGGGTAGATTCCTGGCTGAAGCCGCTCATTGTCGGCGTTTGAGCCATCGCCGCTCCAATGGTCAGATGCCGCCAGCACAGGCGTGGCAAGGCTCAGGGCGCATACGGCCCCCACCCGCGATACCGAATGCCACAAGGCCAAAGGCAAGAGTTGCTCCGCCAACCAGATCAAACCGGGGCAAAGGCTGCGCCGGCTGCCAGCATAATGCTGAACTTGGCCGGAGCTTTTCAGTTTATGGTTAAGGAAGCGTTGATCTTCAATGCTCCGGCTCGACCGCCAGCACAGCGCCGGAAGCGCCGATGATCCGCACCCGCTGCCCCTTGGGCAGATCGGGTCCCGAAACACGCCAAACGGTATCGCCCAGGATTATCCGGCCAAAACCCTGTGCAATGGCCTGCTCAAGCACTGCTTCCTGCCCCACGAGTTGGTCTGCGCGCCGGTTCAGGTAAGGCCGGTCGGTCTTCTCAGGCTTGCTGCGGCTATAGCGTAGCCAAACCAGGATTGAGCCGAGCGACAGCACGCCGAAGATCAGCCACTGCCACGGCCAGTCCAACGGCTGGAACAAGAGCATCAAGCCGGTGACAATCCCGGCTACACCGAGCCAGACCAGGATACCACCAGGCAGGATCAGTTCCAACGCGAGGAAGATGAGCCCGGCGATAACCCAGGACCAGGGTGCGTTGGCGGCAACGAAACTCACAATTTGCATACACGGCTCACATTATTGGCCCGAGGGCGGTGGGCGGCTCGAACGGACTGGCGCGGGGCCAGCTCCGCCAAAGGTTTCCTTGGCTATCTCGGCAATGCCGCCAATCGCGCCGATAACACTGGCAGCCTCGACCGGCAGCATCAAAACTTTTTGGTTTGGCGAGGTGGCAATGCTTTCAAGCGCCTTGATGTAATTATTGGCCACGAAATAGTTGATCGCCTGCACGTTGCCTGATGCGATGGCGTCGCTCACCATCTGCGTGGCCTTGGCTTCGGCTTCAGCAGAACGCTCGCGGGCTTCAGCGTCCCGGAACGCAGCTTCCCGGCGCCCCTCGGCTTCCAGCACCTGGGCCTGCTTGGCTCCCTCGGCCTGCAGGATTGCCGATTGACGGCGCCCTTCGGCTTCCAAGATAGCCGCGCGTTTCTCGCGCTCCGCTTTCATTTGCCGGCCCATGGACTCCACCAGATCCTTGGGCGGATCGATGTCCTTGATCTCGATGCGGGTGATCTTGATGCCCCAGGGTGAAACCGCCGTATCCACCACTCGCAACAAGCGCTCGTTGATTTCGTCGCGGTGGCTGAGCAACTCGTCCAAATCCATCGCGCCCATTACCGTTCGGATATTGGTCATGGTGAGGTTGAGAATGGCGTTTTCGAGGCCGGAGATTTCGTACGCCGCCGCCGCCGCATCCAATATCTGGTAGAAGGTCACGCCATTGGCGGTGATCGACGCGTTATCACGGGTGATGACTTCCTGGTGCGGAACGTCGAGCACCTGCTCCATCATGTTGATCTTTTTGCCGATGCTGTCGATGAACGGGATGATAAGGTTAAGCCCGGGCGAAAGCGTACGAGTATATTTGCCGAAGCGCTCGATGGTGTAATTGTAACCCTGCGGCACCTGCTTGGCGCCCGCGAACAACACGAGCACTGCAAGAATTCCGAGTGCTATCAGGGTAATGCTGAGCCCATCGAGAGCGAAGCCGTCCAACAGTTCCATCCTTGATTCTCCCGCGACAATTGTGGCGCGACCTTATGGAGGGGCAGAGGTCAGCGCAACGACTTCGCGATTCGGAACGAAGCCACCCAAAGACTCGTTGAAACGGCAGGATTGTTCCTTGTTCCGAGTATGCCATGCCAGCGTCCCGTCCCATCTGGAAAGGCCAACTGCGCCTTTCGCTCGTCTCCATCGCGGTTGAGCTCTATACGGCGACTAAAAGCAATGCCAAGCCAAGCTTCCGCCAGATCCATGAACCATCCGGCAAGCCCGTGCACTACCAGAAGGTCGTGGATGGCATTGGTCCGGTTGACGCCGACGAGATCATGAAGGGCTTTGAATATGAGAAGGGCGATTATGTCCTGCTCACCGATGAGGAAATCGATGCGGTCAAGCTCGAGACGCGCAAGACCCTCGAGCTGACGCAGTTCGTTGGCACCAACGAGATCGACCCGCTCTATTACGACAAACCCTATTACATGGTCCCCGCCGACGATCTGGCCGACGATGCCTTCGTAGTCATCCGCGACGCCTTGCGCAAAAGCAACAAGCTCGGCCTGGGGCAATTGGCACTGCGCGGCAAGGAATACCTGGTGGCGGTTAAGCCAGCCGGCAAGGGACTGCTGCTCGAGACCCTGCACTACGAGGATGAGCTGCGCAAATCGGACCCCTATTTCTCTGATATTCCCCAGCGCAAAGCCGACCCCGATCTGCTTGATGTCGCGACCGCGCTGATCAACAAGAAAACCGACAAGTTCGACGCTAAGGTGTTCAAGGACCATTACCAGGTCGCCTTGCGTGAACTCATTGCCCGCAAACTCAAAAGCAAGGGCAAGAAGGTCAGCACGCGCGACGAACCCGCCGCAAAAAGCAGCGGCTCCAATGTGGTGGACTTGATGGCGGCTCTTAAATCGAGCCTTGAAGGCGGCGAGAAGGCCCCGGCAAGAAAGCCGGCTGCTCGCAAGACGGCGGCTAAACCCGAAGCCAAGCCGGCGCCGCGGAAGAAAGCGAGCTAGGCCATGGCTAGCAAAGCCGACACCCTGCTCAAGGAATACAAGGCCAAGCGCGATTTCACCAAAACGCAGGAGCCTTCTGGCGCAGACGCTTCAGCACCCCAAAAGGGCAATAGCTTCGTCGTCCAAAAACACGATGCCACAAGGCTCCACTATGACTTCCGCATTGAGCTCGACGGCGTGCTCAAGAGCTGGGCCGTCACCAAGGGGCCGTCCGACAACCCCGCCGACAAGCGGCTGGCCGTGCGCGTCGAAGATCATCCGGTCGAGTATGGCAGCTTCGAAGGGACCATTCCCGAGAACGAATATGGCGGCGGCACTGTCATGCTTTGGGATGAAGGCACTTGGGAGCCGATCGGGGATCCGCATGAGGGCCTCGAAAGCGGCGATCTCAAGATGCGCATCAATGGCCAGCGCATGAAGGGTGAGTGGGTGCTGGTGCACATGAAGGGCCGCGATACGCAGCGCAAGTCTGGCCCCGCACGCGAGAACTGGCTCCTGATCAAGCACAAGGATGATTTTGCGACCGATGGTGAAATCATCACAGACAAGTTCACCACCTCCGTCGCCACGGGCCGTGACCTGCCGGCAATCGCCAACGGGCTCAAGTCCAAGAAAAAGACGAGCACCAAAGCCGATGCCGTTTGGCACTCCGATGCGGCTAAATCCGTGGATAACCCCTTGCCTAAAAAGACGCAGAAAAGCGGCAAGGCCCTGCCCAAGTTCCGCAACCCCCAATTGGCAACGCTGGTAACAGATGTGCCGGAAGGCACCGGCTGGGTCTTTGAAATGAAGTATGACGGCTATCGGTGTCTGGCTGCAATTGCCGGAAGCGATGTCACCCTCTTCACCCGGAGCGGCAAGGACTGGACAAAGCAGTTCACCGCCATCGTTCCCCCATTGAGCCGCATCACCAAAGGCACGGCTCTGATCGACGGCGAACTCTGCGCCTTTGACGATAAGGGCCGCACGGATTTCTCCACTCTTAAGGACCATCTCTCCAATGGCGGTCCGCTCACCTACTTCGCGTTCGACCTCATCGAGCAGGACGGGGAGGACTTAAGCAAGCTGCCACTAATCGAGCGCAAGACAAGGCTCGAAAAGCTGCTGGGTAAGGTCAACCAATCCTCGCTGGTACAATTCTCGGCCCACGTCATCGGCAACGGGCAAAAGGTCTTTGACACCATCTGCCGCGAAGGGCACGAGGGCATCATCGCTAAAAATGGCCAGGCGCCCTACCGTTCCGAACGCACTCGCGACTGGCTCAAGGTAAAATGCGCCAAGCGGCAGGAGTTCGTCATTGCCGGCTGGTCACCCTCCACCAAGCGCAAGCACTTCGCTTCCTTGCTCCTTGGCACCTGGGAAAACAATGAGCTCGTCTATCGCGGACGCGTGGGCACCGGGTTCAATGCCCAGAGCGCCGACGAACTGCAGTCGCGCCTCGATAGTCTTACGCGCAAGAGCAGCCCCTTTGCCCAGGTCCCCCGCCCTATTGCCCGCACCGCCAAATGGGTGGCACCCGAACTCGTCGCCGAGATTGGCTTCACCGAGTTTACGCCCGACGGCGTCCTGCGCCACCCGTCCTTTCTGGCTCTGCGAGAAGACAAGCCGGCCCGCGAAGTCAAGGCGGAGCAACCCGTCGTTTCATCGGCCCAAGCTCCGGGGCTCCAGACCCAGGTCGGCGTCAATGCCGCCGAAGCCGCAGGCGTAAAGCTGACCAGTCCCGACCGGGTGATCTACCCGGGTCAAGGCGTCACCAAGGCCGATTTGGTCGCCTACTATGCCGCCGTCGCCGAGCGCATGCTCCCATACATCGAAAATCGCCCCTTGAGCCTTCTACGCTGCCCACAAGGCCGCGCAAAATACTGCTTCTTTCAAAAGCATGACACAGGCGGATTTCCCGACGATTTGAAGTCTCTGATGATCACCGAGAAGGACGGTACAGAGGAAGACTACTTTTATGTCGACAGCCTAGCCGGGCTGATCGCAGGCACGCAGATGAATGTGCTTGAGTGGCACCTCTGGGGTGCGCGCACCAAGAACGTCGAGCGCCCTGAGCGCATCATTTTCGACATTGATCCGGATGAAGGCCTGGGCTTCGAGCATGTCCGAAGCGCCGCTGCCGACATTCGAGCGGCGCTCGAGGACTTGGGCCTGCAAAGCTATCCGCTTGTCAGCGGCGGCAAGGGCATTCACGTGATCGCACCCTTAAAACCAAGCCTTGAATGGCCCGAAGTCAAAGCCTTCTGCAAGAGCTTTGCACAAAATTTGGCGGAGCAATTTCCTGACCGGTTCACCGCCAACATGAGCAAGGCCAAGCGGCGCGGCAAGTTGTTCATCGATTATCTACGCAATGAACGCGGCTCAACGGCTGTTTCACCATGGTCCAGCCGCTCGCGTGAAGGGGCACCCGCGGCCGTGCCTGTGACGTGGAACGAACTGGACAGTATTGGGGCTGCCAACCAGTTCACCCTTGCCGCCGCCGCCGAGCGCGCCAAGCAGCCCGACCCCTGGAAGGATTATTTTTCCCTAACCCAAAGCATCACCAAAACCATGCTCAAGCGTGTGGGAGCCCAAAGCTAGGGCATGGGAACATCGACGCGCCGGTCGATTGTCAGCGTCACCACGATAACGACGAAGGCGAAAACAACGAGCCCAAGCGCGACGATATGGGCCTCACCCCATTGCAGCCGCTCGACAAAATCATAGAGCGCAATGGCGATGACCTTGGTCTGCCCAGGAATATTGCCCCCGATCATCAACACGACGCCGAACTCGCCCACCGTATGAGCAAAGGTCATCAAGGCGCCGGTGATATAGCCCGATCGCGCTGATGGAAGCGCCACTCGCCAGAACCGCTGCCAATTGGAGGCACCAAGGCTTGAAGCGGCTTCCAGTGCCTCCACACTGATCGCCGAAAAGCTGTTGCGCAGCGGCTGCACCATGAAGGGCAGCGAGTAGAAAACCGAGCCGATCACCAAGCCGGTGAACGAGAAGGCCAAAGTGCGCCCGCCCCAAAGGCTCGCGATCCACCCGCCCGGACCATAAGGCCCAAGCGCAATCAGCAGGTAAAAGCCCAGAACCGTGGGTGGCAGCACCAATGGCATGGTGACCAGCGCCCCGATCGCCTCACGATAGCGGCTCCTGCTGCGCGCCAACCACCACGCCAACGGCGTTCCGATAAGAAGCAGAAGGATGGTGTTGATGCTCGCCAGCAAAAGGGTAAGGCTGACCGGCGGCCATAGCGCTGCGAAGTCCACCAGCGTGCTCCGTTAATCGACGTTGTAGCCCGCCGACTCGATAACTTCTCGGGCTGCCTCGCCTTGCAGGAAGTCAACAAAAGCCTTCGCCGCCTCACTATCTTGACCCGTCGTCAGCAACACCGCGTCCTGCCGGATGGGCGCATGATAGCTCTCCGGCACGATCCAGACACCTGTCTTCCCCACAACCTGGCTGGCCGCCACAAAGCCAAGTTCTGCATTGCCGGTTTCGATAAACTGCAGGGTCTGCGTAATGTTCTCGCCCGTAACGAGCTTCGGCTCGATCTGGCTGGTCAGACCCAATTTATCCAGCGTCTCCATCGCCGCCGCCCCATACGGCGCCGTCGCAGGATCAGCAATGGCAATCTTGTCGAACGCCCCGGCTGCCAGCACAGCCTCCCCATCGCTCACATCCGTGGTCCCGCCATACAAGGCAAGCGCGCCGACGGCGTAAGTGAAAACGCTCCCCTCGACCCCTAAATCTTCCTTCACGGCTTTGGCCGGGCGCTGGTCGTCGGCGGCGAGAAACACCTGGAACGGCGCCCCCTGGCTGATCTGCGTGTAAAGCTGCCCCGTTGCCCCAAAGCTATAGCTGACATCGTGGCCAGTTTCGGTCTTGAAGAGCGGCGCTAATTGTTCAGCCACCTTGGTGAAGTTGGCGGCAACAGCGACGCTGACCGTTTCAGCATGGGCAATTGACGGCATCAGCAATCCGGCGACAACTGCAGCAAAGACGAGGCGCATCAAACTCTCCGATATGGCTGTTCATTCATATCGGTTTTCGCCCGGTCTCTAAGGCAGTGCAAGCGTTATTTCCGTCCAGCCATATCGAATCTCTGCCGCAACGCGGCAACATCTTCGGCGATAGCCAGACGCGTCTTGTCCTGCATGCGCCGGTAATGCGCCAATACCGAATGGCCATCCTGGGTCAACTGGGCTCCACCCTGAGACGCGCCACCCCGGCTGGACTCAACCAATAGGCGGCCAAACCCCTCGTTAAGCGCTTGGACCAGGCTCCAAGCCCGCTTGTAGCTCATCCCCATTGCCTTGCCCGCGGCAGAAATCGACCCCGTCTGCCCAATCAACTCGAGCAGGTCGGCCCGGCCCGGGCCGATATAAGCGTTTTCACCCAACGTAATCCGCAGATGAGTCAGCCCATCCTCGGGCACCTGCCCCATGGCTCAGACGCGCAGCGCCGAAGCTTCCCGCGCCAGCGCTTCGATGCGCCCCCAATCATTGGCCGCGATAGCATCGGCCGGCATGATCCAGCTGCCACCTACGCAGATCACATTGGGCAGACCTAGATAAACCTTCGCCTTGGCTGCATCGATCCCGCCTGTGGGGCAGAAGGTAATGTCGGGAATTGGCGAGGCAAAAGCCTTGAGCACCGGCGCCCCGCCATTGGCTTCCGCCGGAAAGAACTTGAGAAACGAGTAGCCGCGCTCAGCCGCTGTCATCGCTTCGCTAGGCGTCGCGATCCCCGGCAACAGCGGGATGCCAATATCATCGGCGGCATCGAGAATGCGCGGCGAGATGCCGGGCGACACCATGAACTGGCAACCAGCATCCACCGATTGCTGCATGTGCAACGCCGTCCGTACTGTCCCCGAGCCGACGATGGCCCCTTCGACTTTGGCCATTTCCTCCATGACCCTGAGGGCATTAGGCGTGCGCAGCGTCACCTCAAGGATCGGCAACCCGCCAGCCACCAGCGCTTCGGCGAGGGGACGCGCTTGGGTTACGTCATCAAGGATGATGACCGGCACGACAGGAGCAAGCAAAAGGATGGAGCGAATGGCAGCGGCGTCTTGCGGCATGATCGGCCTCGTCAATGAACTTTCGCAAGGGTTAGGAGCTTGGCCCACTTCTCGCAAGCCTGTTCGGCAGCAGCAGAGCTGATTTCTCGTCCAGTGAAGTCGATCGATGTTCAGGGACTATGATTCAGCGATGTACAGGATATACGTATTATAGCGTACGTAATTCTGTGATGTCGTGGCAAAGCTGGTCGTCAACATAGGTGTGCTGCCAGCCAATTTCGGCGAGAACCCGGTTCGATTTGCCTGCAGCGCTGAAGATGCAGTCCGCCTTGCCTCCTTTGTAGGGCAAGAGGTGCTGGTTGCGATTGCCTTGGCTGAAGGCCAGCCTCTGACAATTGCTGCAACCGCGCAACTGGCCAAGTTCTCTCCAGCAGAAACTCCGCCCACCGCCACGCTCAATAACCTACGTCTATTGGCGTCAGAAATTTCGTTGCCATATGTCCGCGAAGCCGCTCAATTCTTCTTTTTGGAAGACGCGGATTTCAATTTTTTCCAAACGGATTCCGGTGTGCTTAGAAATCACCTCGAAGAGGCGCGTAGTCCTTTTCTTGCCCTGGATATTTATGCCGAAATTGCAAGACAGGTGCGTCGCCAAAACAACAGTATTTGTGGCTTCTCCGGCGTGCCCGTCGAAGCGGAAGAGGGATTGGCCATGCCGATTGTTCCGCTAGAAAGCGGCGGCCGGGCGCATGCGCGCAACTTCATCTTTGTACACGATGAGCCTGCTCACCTCTTCAACCAGTTCGCCTGGACCATTGGCCCTGATTTGGAGATCATAATGGATTGCCGAGCCATAGGGGCAGATGTGCTCTCCACGATCAATTTGAGCGGCAAACTAGTGGTAAGCAAAAATCAAGATGCTTGGCCTGATGAGCAGGCGCTTGCCTGGCATCGGCAACGCTTTTTCGAGCGTCTCCGCTAACAGCTATTCGGCGAGCAAATACTCCGCGATCGCCGCCCGGTCTTCAGCCGTCCATTGCGATGTATTATCCGCAATAACCTCGCCCATGGGCCCGCCTAACACGTCAAAGCTCGGCGTGAAACCATCCATCAGGGTTTGCGCCAATGTCTCGGCGTCGTAACCGTTTTCGATCAACGCTTCGCGGGTGATCGCCGGTGCCCTGCCGCCAGTGCCACCCGGCGATCCGGTCAGCGCCTTGTCCCATTCCAGCGCACCCAAGGCATTACGCGGCGAATGACACGCAACGCAATGCGCCGGTCCATAGGCGAGGTACTTGCCGCGGTTATAAGCATCCGTGCGGCCTTCCTCCGGCTCGAAACGGGCGGGTGAGAAAAACAAATTCTTCCAGCCAGCCATTGCAAGGCGAATGTTGAAGGGAAATGGTATCTGGCTCTCCGCCGCCGGCGTGTTGACCGGTTCGGTGGCCATGAGCGCGGCATATAGATCGGCGATCTCCTGATCGCTGATCAGCGTATAGTGCTCGTATGGAAACACCGGATAAAGATGCCCCTCCGGCCCCATGCCGTTGCTCATGGCATCGGCAAACTGGGCCAGCGTCCAATTGCCGATCCCGACATTGGGATCCGAAGTTATGTTCGGCGCAACGAAAATGCCGAACTGCGTCTCGAGCCCGACACCGCCGGAAAGAAACGCCCGGCCACCTTCCGCGTCGGTATGGCACGAAACACAGCCACCCAGCCGGATCAGATAATCACCACGCGCGACATCGCCCACCAGGGTCAGATCGCGCGCGGGTCCATTAACTGGCTTAAGGAAATAAACCGCCGCGCCGATCGCAACGATCGCCAATATCCCCAGCACCACAAATCCACGCCGCATGATTCATCCCCGATACCCGCCGATCAAAGCAGAGCCGGTGACATACGGCAATCAAGCTGATCTCACGAGGCTGCGAGATCGAGCAAGGCGGCAATTTGCTCGGACCGCGTTTCGGCCACCAATCGGCCGAGTTCCTCAGTACCCCGCATCAGCACCAGCGTCGAACGGCGCGGAATGGCCATGCTGGTAACCAGTTCACCCCGGCTATGCTCATCCCAATCAACGCGGATGATGGTGATGTCGGCATAGCGGCCATCGGCGGCCGCAAGATTATCAAGCACACGCTCCTGCGCTGCACAGGTAGAACAGGTGGCGAAGAAATCGAGCAGATAGGGTTGGCCGCTTTGTTGCGCATCGGCCAGGGCTTGCTCGGTATAGGTGACGGTCTCGAGCGCCCCTGCCTTGCCGGTCAAGGCCATCGCGGCAACCCCGGTCAATAAGGCGAGAACTGTGCGACGATGGATGGAAAGCATGGCGGTCTCCTTTGTCTAGATACTAACGGACAGGTCGGTGAACCATCCAGGAAGCGTACTCAGCGCCCACGCCTCCAACGAACGGTCCAGATGGAATATGATGCCTAGCCCAACTACGATCAGACCCACGCCCAACACGGTCCTGGCGTGCGGCATGAGCCAGTTGAGCGCTTGGCGGCGGCTCGCGATCAACGATCGCGTACCATAGGCCAGACCCAGCATGATCGTTGCGGCGCCAAGCGAAAACATGGCCATGATTGCGAAAGCAAACAGCAGGTTTTCACCCTGCGCAGCCAGACCGATTGCCCCGCCCAGCGTTGGCCCTATGCAGGGCGACCAAGCCAGTCCCAAGAGCGCGCCAGCCAAGACTTCGCCGCCCAGGCCCCGTCCTTCCACCCGTCCCATCAACAGCGTTCCACCGCTTGCAGCAGCCCCCGCCATTCGGGAGAACCCTGCCTGTGCTTGCGGCACCAACTGCACCAGACCGAACCCGACCATGATCCAGCCGGCCAGCATCGTTACATCTTCCTGCGCCAGTCCGATGATCCGGGTGAGTTGAAAAATGAAAATGCCGGCCAGGGTGAAACTGACTGCCAGGCCAGCTGCCATGGCCAGCGGCCCCAATGGATGGCGAGTGATGGACCCTGCAGCAATCAGCGGCAAGAGCGGCAGGACGCACGGGTTAAGTAGGGTCAGAAGTCCTGCCGCATAGGCCAGGATCAAATCAAGCACCACTCACTCCCGACGACTATCGATGATCCAGATACGAACGACATTCGCATCAGGACCACGCCAGGTTACATGCTCACTTTCAATTTTTTGAAGCTTGCCGCTTAGATGGCCAGCACGGCATCCACCTCAGCCCGCGTCGGTGGCTTGCAACCCTTGCGGCCGCAATTGATCCCAGCCACCACGGCGCCGAACCGGAGCATCTCAGAAAGCGCGCCGTGCCCAAGGGTTGAAAGCTTGCCGGGCTTAAGGAGCCCACGCTCGCTGAGCCAGGACAAGACACCCGCCATCAGGCTGTCCCCGGCACCGACCGTATCGCCGAACTGCGGCGGCGCGTAAATGCTTGCTTCGGCCTTGCCCGCATTGGTGAAGGCGCGCGAACCTTTATCGCCCAGCGTCACAACCACCAGCTCACAATTGGGCCGCGCCAGCAGGTCGGCTGCGTGCTCGTCGATGCTCTTGCTGTGGTCGAGTGCCTCCAGATCCTCTTCGGAGACCTTGACAACATGGGCAAGATCCAAGAACTGCGAAAGCCGCCTCTTATAGCTGGCAAAGTCATCAACCAAACTCGGCCGGACATTGGGATCAATCGAGACCGTCGCGCCTTTGGCGATCGCCGCTTCCACGATCTGCAGCCAGATCGCCGCTTCCTCCGGATTGATCGGGCAAAAACCGCCGATCTGGTAAAGCGTCAGCTCATCGGGCAGAGCCGCAATGGCCCTGGCCGCATCGATCGCGCCATCGGCGGCACGATAAAAGCCGTAGCGCGCATTGTGGTTAGCGTCGAAATTGACGACGGCAAGCGTCGTGTAGTCCTCGACCCGCTCGGGCAGCAGCGCCGTGACACCGGCCTCCTGCAGCGGCCCTAGCAGGTAATCACCAAAGGCATCGGCCGAAATTGGACACAAAAATCCGGTGGAATTACCCAGCTTGGCAAGAGCGATGGCGCAATTGTAAGGCGAGCCGCCCTGATGCGCCGTCAGCACGATCTGACCTTCCCCATCCCGTCCGATCAGCGCACCGTCAGGCAGCGCCACTTCGGCCTTGAGATCGATCAGGCTCTCGCCACCCACTACGAACATGCACTTGTCTCCCCTAGCCAGCCGTCAGCGACATAGCATTTTTGATCAGCTTGTCACCAGAAGCCTTGCTTGCACGCCATAACAGGCAAACTTGCGCTTGTTCGGCACACAAGTGCGTTGACGCGCTCACTCTATCCTGTTCAATCGCCCGAAACGCAGCTAACCGAAATTTCGGAGCTGAACATCACGGGGGACCGCCGCTTGCAAGTCTTGGCCTTCATCATTCGCGCGATAAGCGCCCTTAACAGGGTCATAGGGGAGGTCTTGTGCTGGTTGGCGCTGGCCTGCGTTCTTTTGTGCTTCACCGTCGTGGTGCAGCGCTATTTTTTCAACACCAGCACTTTGTGGCTGCAGGACCTGTACGTCTGGGTAAGCGGGGCCATGTTCACGGGCGTTGCCGGGTTTGCCTTGCTGCGCGATGATCATGTGCGGGTCGATATCTTCTATCGCCCCGCATCCATCCGGCGCAAAGCCATCGCCGATCTCTTCGGCGTTCTGGTGTTCCTTTTGCCCTTCATGTTCATCGTCATCTACTACGGCCTGCCCGCCGTACGGCGCTCCTGGAGCTATTTCGAGGCGTCCGGCAATGTCGGCGGCATGCCAGGGCTTTATATCCTCAAAAGCTTCATCCTCGTCTTTGCCGTGCTGGTGGGCTTGCAGGGCTTGGCCATGGCACTCCGGTCCATTCTCGTGCTCACCAACAATGAGCATCTGCTGCCCACCAATCTGCGCTATGGCGCCAACGACGCCAAGGAAGCGCATTGATGGACCCTATTCTGATCGGAGAAATCCTCGCGGGCTTGATGTTCGTGGGCGTGATCGGTGTGCTCATGCTGGGCTTTCCGGTGGCCTTTTCGCTCGCGGGCACGGCCCTCATCTTTGGCCTCGTCGGCTGGTGGCTGGGCGTTTATGACCCGTCCAATTATGGCTCCCTGATCGGCCGCTACACGGGCCTGATGACCAACGAAGTCCTGGTCGCCGTGCCGTTGTTCGTCTTCATGGGCGTGATGCTGGAGCGCTCAGGGATTGCCGAGCAATTGCTGCTGACCATGGGCAAGCTCTTCGGCAATCTGCGCGGCGGGCTTGGGCTTTCGGTGATCGTCGTAGGCGCCCTCCTTGCGGCCTCCACAGGCGTGGTCGGCGCCACGGTCGTCACCATGGGCCTGATCTCGCTGCCCGCCATGCTGCGGGCCGGATACGATCCCAAGCTTGCAACCGGCGTCATCTGCGCCTCGGGCACGTTGGGCCAGATCATTCCGCCTTCGACCGTGCTGATCTTCATGGCCGACATCCTCTCTGGCATCAACGCCCAGGTGCAGATGGAAAAAGGCAATTTTGCACCTGAACCAGTGTCCGTGGGCGCCTTGTTCGCCGGAGCCATCATCCCCGGCCTCCTGCTAGTGGGTCTTTATGCCCTCTGGATGATCTTCAAGGCCATAACCGACCCCAAATCCTGCCCGGCGACGCCGGTGCCAGAGGCCGAGAAAGCCGGCCTGTTCCGTGAAGTCGTAGTAGCCCTGCTGCCACCGCTCCTGCTGATCCTTGCCGTTCTGGGCTCGATCCTTGCCGGTATCGCAACGCCAACCGAGGCCGCCTCGGTGGGCTCCATCGGCGCGATGATCCTGGCGGCCCTGCGCTGGAAGCTGAGCTTTTCCATCCTGCGCCAGGCTGTCATCTCCACCGCCACCATCACCTCCATGGTGTTCATCATCCTCTTTGGTGCCGCCGTCTTCTCCATCGTGTTCCGCATGATGGGCGGCGACAATCTGGTGCATGAGTTCCTCTCCTCCATGCCTGGCGGCGCCATCGGCGCGACGATCATCGTCATGTTCATCATGTTCCTGCTCGGGTTCATCCTGGACACCTTCGAGATCATCTTCATCGTGATCCCGATCACCGCGCCGGTTCTGCTGGCGCTGGGGGTCGATCCGATCTGGCTGGGCGTCATGGTTGGCGTTAATCTGCAGACCAGCTTCCTGACGCCGCCCTTCGGATTTGCCTTGTTCTACCTGCGTGGCGTGGCGCCGCCCAAGGTTACGACCGGCATGATCTACAAGGGCGTTATTCCCTTCGTGCTACTGCAATTGACGGGGCTGGTGATCCTGTTTTTCTTCCCTGATTTGATCACCTGGCTGCCTAGGCTTATCTACAACTGAACGAAAAGGCCCGGGGATAAACCCGGGCCTTTCCGTTAGATCGAAAGTTGTTGACTACTCGTACTTGATGTACTTCGCGCGGGCAGCCAGGAACGGCATGTCCGTTCCTTCGGTACGCTGGCGCAAGAGATTCAATGCGGCGACAAAGCTTTCTGCCACTTCCTTGGTCAGCGGATCGCCGCCCTGGCGGATTTCGCTGATCAGTTCCATCGATGCCTTGGCGCCTGCCTCAATGATTTCCTCCGGGAACTGCCGGACATTGACGGCATGCTCGGTAACCAGCGCGTTTAGCGCACGCGGATCGTTGGCATACATGTCGGACGCAACATCGTCATAGGATGCCTGCGCACAGATCGCGACCAGTTCCTGCAGATCGGGCGGCAGTTCCGCGAGCTTGGACTTGCTGACCACGATTTCGGTGGCAAGGCCTGGCTCGACGAAGCTGGGGAAGTAGTAGTTCTTGGCGACCTGGTAGAAGCCAAGGGCGAGATCGTTATAGGGACCCACGAACTCGGCCGCATCGAGCGTGCCCGACTGCAGCGCGGCAAAGATTTCGCCTGCGGCAAGGTTGGTCACCGATGCACCAAGCTTGGCCCACACCTGGCCACCCAGGCCCGGCGTGCGGAAGCGCAATCCCTGCACATCGGCAAGGCCGGTCAATTCATTCTTGAACCAGCCACCGGCCTGCGTGCCCGTGTCGCCCGACAAAAAGCCCTTAACGCCGAACTGGTCGTAGATCTTGTCCCACAGTTCCTGGCCGCCCAGATAGCGCACCCAGCTGGTGAGTTCGCGATTGGTCATGCCGAACGGCACGCCGGTGTAAAAGCTCAGGCCCTGGCTCTTGTTCTGCCAGTAATAGGCAGCGCCATGGCTCATTTCAGCCGAGCCGTCGATCACCGCGTCCAGCGCCTGCAGCCCCGGCACCATTTCGCCAGCGGCAAACACCTGCACGCTCAAGCGGCCGCCCGAAGCATTGGTGATGCGATCGGCTAGCTTCTGCGCACCAACGCCCAGGCCCGGGAAATTCTTGGGCCAGGTCGTAACCATGCGCCAGTTGATATTGCCTTGGGCAATGGCCGGCATGGCCAGCGCAGTGGTGGCTGCGGCCCCAATGGTCGCTGCAGAAGCCGATTTAAAAAATTCGCGTCTCTTCATTAAAGTCCTCCCGTGGTCGCACGCCCTTTGCGTACGACTGCCGATGTCATGCCACTGGCCGCATCGCTTGGCGCAACAAAAGCAATCTCATGGCCCGCTGTCCAGCATGTTGTTGCCGCAGCATGGAAATTCACATGACGTGGTTGTTTTATCTATTGCTCAGCGGCGCGTTGCGCGGCGGCAGATCATTTGAATAAATGTTATGGAGCCCCACATTGAGGATATCGCGCTCGCCACAAAGCGCCATGGTGGTGTCGAGCTCCCGGCGGATGATGTCGAGCACGCGGGTGACGCCCTCTTCCCCACCAGCGCCCAAGCCGTAAAGCATGGGGCGGCCAATGAACGTACCCTTGGCGCCATAAGCCAGGGCCTTTAGGACATCCTGCCCTGAGCGGATGCCGCTATCGAGGAAAACTTCTGTGCGGCGGCCGATAGCGTCGATGATCTCGGGCAGCACTCGGATGGTCGAGGGCGCACCATCGAGCTGGCGGCCACCATGATTGGAAACAACGACAGCATCGGCACCATTGTCTACGGCAGCAATCGCATCGTCGGGATCAAGCACGCCTTTGACGATCACCGGCCCGCCAAATCTCTCCTTGACCCAACGGACATCAGCCCAATTGAGCGTCGGATCGAACTGCGACGCGGTCCATTGCGAGAGCGAGGCCAGATCATGATCGCCCTGCACATGGCCCACGATATTGCGGAACGTGTGCCGCTTGGTCCCGAGCATCTGCATGCACCAGAGCGGCCGCTGGATCATCTGCCAGACCGAATAAGCGTCAAACTTGGGTGGCGTGGACAGCCCGTTATGAATGTCCTTGTGCCGTTGTCCCAGGATCTGCAGATCCATGGTCAACACCAGCGCCGAACATTTGGCCGCCTTGGCTCTGTCGATCAGCCGCTCGATGAAGCCGCGGTCGCGCATGACATAGAGCTGAAACCAGAACGGCGCCGTGGTGTTCTCGGCGATGTCCTCGATGGAGCAAACGCTCATGGTCGAAAGGGTGAATGGAATTCCGTATTTCTCAGCCGCCTTTGCCGCCTTGATTTCCCCATCGGCAATCTGCATCCCGCCCGTCGCCGCCGGCGCAATCGCCACCGGCATGGTGATAGGCTTGCCCAGCATGGTGGATTTAAGGCTGCGCCCCTCAAGGTTTACCGCCACCTTCTGCTTGAGCTTGATTTTGGAGAAATCGCTCTCGTTGGCGAAGTAGGTGCTCTCTGTATAACTGCCCGTGTCGGCATATTCGAAGAACATCTTGGGCACCCGGCGGCGCGCCGCCGTTTTCATCTCGTCGACGGTCAAAATCCTATCAAGCGCGGCCATGCGAGTGCTCCATTTCGCCCTGCCCTAGCAACTAACATGTTAGTCGTCAATCAGGCGTGCGGAAGCGCCGCCTCGGGTGCGGTGATGAGATGAGAACGTGCGGACCCCGAGACGGCTATCGCCTCTTAGGTTTGTAGTATGTGAGACGGTAATCGTCCCGGGGCTGCCAATTTTTGGAGTGGTTGGGGAGCCGCGCAGGGGATCGCTCGTCCCCTACAGCCGCAACTCGAACCCGAAGGAGCAGCGACGCTCCCGCGATGGCATCACCCCGGCCACCGGTCGCTGCAGCGCCGCCTGTTCATCCGGGGTGATGGGGAGGAGGATAGTGGAGGTGGAAGGTGGGGGGAGAAGATGGATAGATTTGTGTTCGTTGAGAGAACCCCCACCTAGCCTCCCCCTGGTAGGGGGAGGGACCGATTGGGACTAAACAGAGATGGTGCCACACACGCTATGTGCTCCTCCCCCTCACCAGGGGGAGGTTGGGTGGGGGTTGGTCGGTTCAGCACGAACCACCTTGCGGCTGTGGCACGATCTCGGGATGCATCCTGGCCTTTGCGGGGATAACATCGGAGGTGCGGATGACCTGGTGGGTGGCGAGGCTACGTGGGAGTCCTATGAGCAAAGGCAACAATCACCACTAGCCCCTTGCCCCTAGGCCAACCATCCCGTCATATGCACCCAAAAACCGGAGGAGACCCCATGGCTCAAGGCGGCGCGGCGCTCGAGATCATCGACAACAAATTCAAGTCACTCACCATTGGCGCGGCGGTGCTGGAGGTGCTCTACGAGGATTGCCGCTGGGCGGAGGGCCCGGTGTGGTTCGGCGACGGCGGATACCTTGTCTGGAGCGATATCCCCAACAATCGCCTCTTGCGCTACATTCCCGAAGTCGGCGTTTCCACCTTCCGCTCGCCCTCCAACTACATCAACGGCAACACCCGCGACCGGGAAGGACGCCTCGTTTCCTGCTCGCATGGTGCCCGCGCGGTCCTGCGCACCGAGCTCGATGGCACCATCACCACGCTGGTCGACAGCTACAACGGCAAGCGCCTCAATTCCCCCAACGATGTCGTGGTCAAGTCCGACGGCACCATCTGGTTCACCGATCCGCCCTACGGCATCCTTTCCGACTACGAGGGCTACAAATCCGAACAGGAGCAGCCCGGCTGCTATGTCTTCCGCTTCGATCCAGCCGATGGCTCGCTGACCGTCGTTGCCGATGATTTCAGCAAGCCAAATGGCCTCGCCTTCTCACCGGACGAGTCGATCCTTTATGTCTCCGACACCGGCCGCAGTCACGACCCGGACGTGCCGACCCATATTCGGCAGTTCAGTGTCAACGAGGGCAAGCTGACCAATCCCGGCGTGTTCACGACCATCGATAACGGCTCCTCGGACGGCTTCCGCCTCGATACCGACGGCAATGTCTGGACCAGCGCAGGTCCCGGCGTGAACGTCTATGACCCTGGTGGCAATCTGCTAGGCCGCATCAACACCGGCCATGCCACCGCCAACGTCTGCTTCGGCGGCGCGCGCCGCAACCGGCTGTTCATCACCTGCAGCCAGCATTTGATGTCGCTCTACGTCACCGCCACGGGCCTGCAGCGCCCTTGAAGGATGAAGCGGCGTTCATCCGGAACAGTCTACGAGTCGAAGCAGTGCCGGGCTTGCCCAGTATCAAGCTCTATTCAGCCCATTCCGGAAGCCGCCTATCGCGGCTGGCTAGCGACGATCGATCGCCCGCGCCTTATTGGGCCTATCAATGGGCCGGTGGGCTGGCCCTAGCCCACCATTTCCGCCAAGCGCCCGAACTGGTTCGCGGCAAACGCGTGCTCGATCTTGGCGCTGGCTCGGGCCTCGTTGCCATTGCTGCGGCGCAGGCGGGTGCGACTGCGTTTGCGGCTGAAATCGACCCGTATGGACGCGCGGCCGTCTTACTCAATGCGGAAGCAAACGCTGTGTCCGTGGCAATGATCGACATCGATCTTGATGGACCGCTGCCTAGTGACATCGACCTGATTGCGGCTGGCGATGTGTTCTACAACAGCGATGTTGCAAGGCTCATGCTGACGTTCTTGGAACGGTGTGCCCTGGCAGGTCTGCAAGTGCTGGTAGGTGATCCCAAGCGTCGTGACCTCCCGATCGATAGGCTGACGGAGATCGCGTCCTATCCGGTGGGTGATGTGGGTGATGTGCGAGAGAGCACGGAGCGGGTTGGACAGGTCTACGAGTTACGCACCGATACATTTTTGAACTCGATGTCATCCCGGCCTTGAGCCGGGATCCATCCCGAGATCCTTCCACGGCCGCAAGGTCGTCTGAACAATCCGTTTTCTATGAAAAACCCTCTCAAGATGGGCCCCGGGTCGAGCCCGGGGTGATCGAGTTCGTGACTGGTGCTGCAACCGCCACAGCATTCAGGCGCCAACTTACATCGTCGCTCCAACCTGCCACGGCACGAACTCGTTATCCCCATAGCCCAGATCTTCCGACTTGGTATGCCTGCCCGAAGCGATCTCGATCAGCATGTCAAAGATCTGCTGGCCCTTGTCCTCGATCGACACACCTTCGACGATATCGCCGCAATTGATGTCCATGTCGTCCGTCATGCGGGCATAAACATCGGAGTTCGTCGCCAGCTTCATCGACGGCACCGGCTTGCAGCCATAGGCCGAGCCACGACCGGTGGTGAACGCTAGAAGGTTCGCGCCGCCAGCCACCTGCCCGGTTGCCGACACCGGATCAAAGCCGGGCGTGTCCATGAACACAAAACCTTTCTCGGTCACCGGCTCGGCATATTCGTAAACCGCGGTGAGCGGCGTCGTGCCACCCTTGGCCGCCGCGCCCAGTGACTTTTCCAGAATCGTCGTCAGCCCGCCCAGCTTGTTGCCAGGCGATGGGTTATTGTTCATCTCGCCATGGTTGCGGCGGGTGTAGTCCTCCCACCAATGAATACGCGAGATCAGCTTCTCGCCCACTTCCTGCGACACAGCCCGGCGCGTCAGCAAATGCTCGGCGCCATAAATTTCGGGCGTTTCCGACAGGATAGCCGTGCCGCCATTGCGCACCAGGATATCGGCGGCATAGCCCAGCGCCGGGTTGGCGGTAATGCCGGAATAACCGTCCGAACCGCCGCATTGCAGCGCCAGCGTGAGGTGCGAGGCGTCGAATGTTTCGCGCCGCGCCGCGGCAGCGACGGGCAGCATTTCCCTGACCTTCTCGACACCCCACTCGATCATCTTCTTGGTGCCGCCACGCTCCTGGATGGTCATGGTCTGGAAGGTTTCCCCTTCGGAAATGCCATACATTTCCTTCATGCGGCCGATCTGGAACACCTCGCAGCCCAAGCCTACCAAGAGCGCCGCGCCCAGGTTGGGATTGGACGTGTAGCCCCATTGCGTGCGCTTGAGGATATCGAAACCTTCGCCGCGTGATTCCATGCCGCAGCCCGTGCCGTGCACGAACGGCACGACGCCGTCGATCTCGGGGTAATCATCGAGGATGCCTGAACGATTGACAGCGTCCGCAACGAACTTGGCGACCGTTGCCGAGCAGTTCACCGAGGTCAAAATGCCGATATAATTGCGCGTGCCCACCTTGCCATTGGCGCGGCGATAACCTTGAAACGTTGCGCGCTGATCAAGGGGGATCATCTCCGGGGCAACGGCGCCTTCGGTGAACGCATAATCATAATGCAGCGTCCCATCGGGTCCGCCCATGCCGCAATTATGCTCATGCACCCAGTCGCCCGGCGGAATGGCTTCCTTGGCAAAGCCGATGATCTGCCCGAACTTGAACACGGCCTCGCCCGGCATGATCGGCCGGATGGCAAATTTATGCCCCTTGGGGACCCGGCGCACGATCGCCACGCCCTGCGGCGTCTGTGCGCCGACTTCGAGATTGGACAAGGCGACAGCAATATTGTCGGCGCTATTGAGCACCAATGTGCGAGCCTCTGGGCGGATCATGGTTTCGGTCATTTGCAGCTTTCGGGGGACGGGTCTCAACTTGGCTTTACGTACGCGCCATTTGCCGCCAGATTGCACCCGCAATCAGCGGCCTTGGGCGTTGTAAAGCACCACGGCTTTAACTAACATGTTAGCATGGAAACGGAAGCAAGTCCTTATTCTTTTCTCCAGCGCCCCGTTCCGCTGACCCGTGGCAATGTCACGGCAGAAGTGACCGCTGTGCTGCGAAACGCGATTGTGACGCTAGCCTTGCCGCCCGGTAGCCCCATCGACAAATCCCTGATCTGCTCTGAACTCGGCGTATCGCGGTTTCCGGTCAGCGAAGCGCTTGGTCGCTTACAGATCGAGGGACTTGTCGACATCGCGCCCCAGCGTGGCTCGACCGTATCTCTGGTGCGCATCGCCGACGTGCGCGAATACATGCTGATCCGCAAAGGGCTCGAATCAGAAGCCCTGCGCGTCTTCATAGGCAGCTACGATGCCGAGCTGATCGCGGCGCTGCACGCCAATATGGCAGCGCAGCGCGAGGCGGCAGAACGTGACGACGCCGAAACTTTCCACCAGGTCGACATCGACTTTCACGACATTATCTTCCGCTCGATGCGCTTCACCAAGATCAAGGGCATCATCGACTCGGCCCGCGCCAACCTCGACCGCGCCCGACGGCTGATCATCACTCCGCGCCGCCTGGCTCTGACCATCGCCGAACACCAGGCGATCTTCGATGGTATTCTTGCCCACGACGAGCATCAGGCAATCCGGGCCATCCGCGCGCATATCGATGCGGTGATGGTTGAACTCTTTGCCTTTGCCCGCGAGCACCCATCCCTGTTCGATGACGGCGACACCCTCGACCGCGATAGTTTTCCTTTCGGCTGAGGAGGCCGGCCAATATGCTCAAGAACATCCCCCCCATTCTCGGCCCTGACCTGCTCGGCATCTTGCGCGCCATGGGCCATGGCGACGAGATCGCTATCGTGGACGCCAATTACCCCGCTGATGGTGCCGGGCCGGTTCTCGTGCGGCTCGACGGCGTCAGCGCCACCGATGTTCTTGACGCCATCCTGACCCTTATGCCGCTAGACGATTTCGTCGACGAGCAGGCCATCTGCATGCAGGTGGTCGGCAATGCCGGCCAGCGCGAGCCGGTGATGGATGAGTTCGACCAGATCATCGCCCGGCACGAACCGGGAATGAAACTCTCATCCATGGAGCGCTTTGCCTTTTACGAACGCGTCAGCAAGGGCTACGCCATCGTCCAATCCGGCGAGCGCCGGCTTTATGGCAATATCCTGCTCAAGAAGGGCGTCATCCGCCCCGACGCTTGATCAACCGAAATACCGAACAACAAGCCAGTGCGACTGGCTCTGAATAAAGGGAGAATGAAACGATGAAACTGCTGCGTGTGGGGCCAAAGGGCGCCGAAAAACCCGCAATCCTTGCTGAGGACGGGTCCATTCGCGACCTTACCGGCATTGTCGGCGACATCGGTGGACAAGCGCTGACGCCTGAAGGCCTGGCCCGCATCCGCGGCACCGACATCGAAGTCCTGCCCAAGCTCGACGCCGACCAACGCATCGGCCCTTGCGTCGCCAATGTCGGCAAGTTCATCTGCATAGGCCTCAACTATGCCGACCACGCCGCCGAAACCGGCGCGGCCATCCCGGCCGAGCCCATCATCTTCATGAAGGCCACCAGCGCCATCATCGGCCCCAATGACGACGTGATCATCCCCAAGAACGCCATCAAACCAGATTGGGAAGTGGAGCTCGGCGTCGTGATCGGCACCGAGGCCCGCTATGTCGATGAAGCCGACGCCATGAACCACGTTGCCGGCTATTGCGTGGTCAACGACGTCAGCGAACGCCACTTCCAGACCGAACGCGGCGGCACCTGGGACAAGGGCAAGGGCAGCGACACCTTCGGCCCCATCGGCCCCTGGCTGGTTACCGCCGACGAAGTCGCCGACCCGCAGAACCTTGGCATGTGGCTCGATGTCGATGGCCGCCGCTTCCAGAATGGCTCCACCAAGACCATGATCTTCGGCGTCGCCCATGTGGTGTCTTACGTTAGCCAGTTCATGAGCCTGCAGCCCGGCGACATCATCTCCACCGGCACCCCGCCTGGCGTCGGCATGGGCATCAAGCCCGAGCCGGTCTGGCTCAAGCCCGGCAACGTCATGCGTCTCGGCATCGAAGGCCTCGGCGAGCAGCAGCAGAACGTGGTGGCCTATAGCGCCTAGGGCCTCTTGGCGACGAGATCGATCTCGACCAGCGCGCCCACTGCCAGCGCGGTAACACCCACAGTGGTGCGCGCTGGCAATTTCCCGGGCTCGAAAAAGCTGGGCCACAAGGCATTGAGCGCTGCGTAATCGCGCTCAAACTGCGTCAGGTAAATCCGCGCCATGGTGACGTGCTCGAGCCCGAGCCCAACACCGTCAAGCACCACCTTGAGATTGTCGATCACCCGCCGCGTCTGCGCTTCGACGCCCTCAGGCAGTGGGGCATCGGGCGCTGCCGGGTCGGTCGGCATCTGCCCGGTGACGAACACCCAGCCATCAGCCTCGACGGCATGGGAGAACGGAGCGACCGGACGAGGACCGGAGGCGATCATGTGGTGAAGGATGGTCATAAACAGCTCTTGAACAGCGACATCAGAGCCTCATCGCTTGGCAAGCCATAAGTCAACAGGACGCTGGCGGAATTCCCGCGTCTTTCGCCTTATGATCAATCCTCACCGGTGCGCCCGAGAACCAAGATCGCAACGAAGCGATCACGAACTGCTGTCTTGCGAGGCAAGCGAAAGCGGATCAGTCTCCCCTTATGCGTTTCTGGCCAATCCGGTTCCGGTTCGTCATCGCCCTTCTGGGGCCATCTTTGCTTGCAGCAATGCCGATGCCCGCCGCGGCCCAAGCAGCACCCGAGAATGCGGCACTCGACGCGCTTTTTGAGCAGCTCCGCTCAGCCCCCAACCCAGCTGCGGCACAGGCCATAGCCGACCAGATATGGGTCCAGTGGACCACGCCGGCCGATCCGGCGCTCGCGGCGCGCATGAGCGAAGTGCTCGCGCTACGCCAGGGCGCCGATTTCCCATCGGTTATTGCCCTGCTCAATGAGATTGTGGTCGATTATCCCAGCTATGCCGAAGCATGGAACCAGCGGGCCACCATTTACTACCTGCTGCGCGATTTCGACCGCTCCATTGCCGATATCGGAAAGGTTCTGGAACTGGAGCCACGCCATTTCGGCGCGCTGACCGGCCGGGCAGTTATGTATAAGGAACAGGGCAAGGAAGGACTGGCGCTATTGGACATGATAGCGGCACTCGACATTCATCCGTTTCTTGTCGAACGCGCCATGTTTCCCCAGCTGCTCAACGAAACGCCTTCCATTTAGCTTGCAGCCGCCGCCCTGACGTCCCACATTATGGGCTTGGCAGGAAGTATTCTCATGAACGACAATGAAATGACCGTTGAGCGTGAAGATGGGCCCACGCGGGGCCGCTACTTCATCAAGCTCTCGCCCGACGCCGAAGCGGAAATGACGTTCCGCAAGGGCGAGGACAATCTCATCATCATCGACCACACCGGCGTTCCGCCAGCATTCGAGGGCCGCGGCATCGCCGCCAAGCTAGTCAACAAGGCGATTGATGATGCCCGCAAGCAGGGCTTCAAGATCAAGCCGGTCTGCTCCTATGTTGTCGCGCAGTTCCGCCGGCATCCTGAATGGGCAGATTTGCACGCCTGAAGCCTATTGGCCGTAAAGCATCGATCCCTGGTTTTCGGCGGCGATCGCCTCCAGCTTGTTCCACGGTATGGTAATCGTGGGCGTGCCGTAGGCATAGGCCGAGATTTCATACTGGTTGAACTGGATCACCAGCCCATAAACGTCAGAGAAATCCCAACGCGTCGGATCAACGACCATGGCGGCGATGTCATCGCCCGAGCTAATCATCATCCACTCCCCATGCTCAGCCTGCACTTGCGCCCAAGCGAGATCGACCAGCGTCTTCTCCCAATCGGCACCAGCAAAGATGTCCGAAGCTTCTAGCGCCCTGTCCTGTTTAACCAGGTAGTGCAAATAGGTAACTATAGCTCCGCCATGAGCAGCGCCATGCCCAAAGTAATAGCTGTCTTGGACAAGCGTAATGCGGTTGGTGCCGCCGGTTTCCTTGATGTCGAATTTGATACTGTTATCGATACGCGGATCAAGCTCGCTCGTGTCGCCCTTTTCCAACACTGCCATCAAGTCTGAGCCGACACCCGCTTTTTGCATGACAAAAGCATTGAACTGCTCTGCAATAGGGTCATCGCTATCGAGCTGCGGCAGAACGAGTTCATGAGCGGCTAGCTTGTAGTAGGAATCTGCATTGGCCACTTCATCCGGGTCCGGAATCGTTGCGTAAGCAGAAGTGATCAGGAAGCGATGGCCGTCCAGCATGCGGCTCTGCTCAAGATCATCAATGCGCTCGTTGAACTTGCCAACAAGGCACGTTGCGCCCTGTTCATTGTAGCGGCCACGGGCAAGGGGCTTGGCATCGGCGGTGCAAACGCGCTGGGCATAAGCGAGCCAATTACGCTGGCCCTCTCGCATGGCATCAGCCGACAGTTTTGAAAGGCCCCCAACGGCAGTCGCAAAGGCTTTCGCCAGGATTTCATCGGCCCGTGACAGGTCTGGCGTGTCACATATGGCGTCCTCGAACGGGGTCGACGCCTGCGCACAATCAAAGCTCGCAGCCGTGGCCGGCCCAGCGAACAAGCCGAGCACTAGGCTAGCAAAAAGCAGACGAACAACGATCATGGAAAACCTCCGGGCCAATGGCGCGGAGGCTTACAGGGCGTTTGCGCCGCGTCAACCGATATGGCAGGCGGTCAAAGGCGATTGGACAGTTAAGCCCGAAACGGAAGCAAGAACTTCTGCGCCGCAAGCAGTTCTTCCTGACGCAATTCGTGTCCGCCCGAATGCCAGGCAAGGCTTGCTTCTGCGCCGTTCTGAACGAAGTAGTCGTGCAGCCCCTGTGTAGTAGCCATAGAGGCCATCGGGTCGCGTTGACCTGCCGTAATCAGCACCTGCCGGCCGCTGAAATCCGATGGTGCTGGCGCAAAAGGTATCAGAGGATGCATGAGGATCGTTGCGTCAAACAAATTCGGCGCTTTGAACTGCACCGAAGCAAGAATATTGGCGCCGTTGGAATAGCCCAGCCCAACCACCTTGCGCCCCGGCGTTTTGCGGCTGGCAATAAACGCCGCCATCTTGTCGGTTCGCAGGGCAAGATCGGCCATGTCGTAGACCCCCTCCCCTGTCCGCTTGAAGTAACGTAAGGCGCCGCCCTCGCTGACATCGCCACGTGGCGCAATGATATGCGCTCCGGGAAGCAGCTGCCCGGCGAGGTCGAAGAACTGGTTCTCATCGCCTCCCGTACCGTGAAAAACGAAAAAGACCGGCGCTTGATCCGGAGACGGCTGCCCTTCACGAAACTGGTAGTCCGACATGGCTTGGCTCCATTGCTGCTTGCGCTGAGATATCGGCCAGTAGGCGCCGCCACGCAACACGCCGATCCGCCACGCACTGTTACGCAAATGGAAACAGCGCTGAACCAAAGCCCGGTGAGGCTCGTAAGGGAGGCAGGAGACAGCGGCAATGACAGTTTCGCCTACGAGCTTCCCGGCTGACGGCCTCGCCGTGGTGATTGGCGCCAGCGGCGGGATCGGTTCGGCTCTTGCCAGCGCCATCGAGCAGTCCGGGGCTTTCGCCCAAGTGCTGTCGCTGTCGCGCAGCGGCACGGGCCTTGATCTTACCAACGAAGATTCAATCGCCGAGGCGGCGCGTTCTGCCTTGGCGCTGGGCTTGCCTCTGCGTCTTGTATTTGTAGCAACAGGCGTGCTGCACAATGGGCAGATGCGGCCGGAAAAAACCTGGAAGCAGCTCGATCCAGCGGCCTTGGCCACCAGCTTTGCCGTCAACGCCACCGGTCCTGCACTCGTCGCCAAGCACTTCCTGCCCTTGCTTCCTCGTACTGGCAAGGCAGTGTTCGCCGCGCTTTCCGCTCGGGTTGGCAGCATCGGGGATAATAATCTTGGCGGCTGGTACGGCTACCGCGCGGCTAAGGCCGCGCTCAATCAGCTTTTGCATACGGCAGCCATTGAACTGCGCCGGACGCACCCAGAAGCCATATGCCTTACCTTGCACCCTGGCACGGTCGCGACCCAACTCTCCGCGCCGTTCAGTTCCGCCGCTCACCCGGCAGATGAACCAATGCTTGCAGCAGGGCGGCTGCTAGCGGTTCTGGAGCAGGTGCGGCCGATCGATAGCGGCCTGATGTTGGACTATACGGGTACTCCCGTAAGTTGGTAGCCGAATTGTGCCATGAGGACGGCTATGTCCAACTGGCACAATGCTTTTTTCCAGTCTCGCCGACCTCAAGATCGGCTCGCGCCGTGGGCAAAACCGCGCTGCGACCTCAGCATTGCCTGCCCGCCTTGCTGCCTCCTTGGCGCATGGGCAAACGCTCATCGCCCATGATTATTTTGCAATCCGCGGCGGGGGCGAACGCCTGGTCTTGACCTTGGCCGAGGCTATCGGCGCCGATGTCATGTACGGCTATCGAACCGATGAAAGCTATGATGCCGCCGCGTTCCCCGACGGCAGCGTCGATCTTGCCTTGCCGGGCGCGTTGCGGCGGCCCGGCATCAGGGCTGCAACGCTTGCCATGCGCTTCCGCCTTGCACGTGGAATGGCGGGCCAATACGGCACCCGCATTTATAGTGGCGTCGCCGCGCCCTTTGCCGCCCCAAAGCATAGCCAAGGCCGCAACATCCTTTATTGCCACACGCCGCCGCGCTTCCTCTACGATCAAAAGGACCATTTTGCCGACCGGGCCGGACGCGACTCGGCGCGGCGCATGGCGCTGGAGCAATTCCGCCAGGGCTATGAAGCCGCAGTCGAGCGAATGGATGTCATCGTCGCCAACAGCAAGACGGTGCAGGAGCGCATCGCAACTTATCTCGGCCGCTCGTCCACACTGGTTTACCCACCCTGCGACCTGCGGGCGTTCCGCTGGATCGAGCAGGGCGACTACTATCTTTCCACCGCCCGCCTGTCGCCGCTCAAGCGGGTGGACAAGATTGTTTCGGCCTTTTGCGCCATGCCAGACCGCAAGCTGGTTGTCGCCTCCTCGGGCGAAGATCTTGAGCGTCTCAAGGCACTGGCCGCCGGTGCGCCCAATATCGCGTCCCTCGGCTGGGTAAGTGAAGCACAACTGACCGACCTTATCGGTCGCGCCATCGCGACAATCTATGTGCCCGTGGACGAGGATTTCGGCATGTCACCGGTTGAATCCATGGCTGCCGGCAAGCCGGTGATCGGGGTTTCCGAGGGCGGCCTACGCGAAACCATCGTCGATGGGCAAACCGGCATCTTGCTCAAGCCCAACTTCACCGCCGACGATCTCGCCCACGCCGTCAGCACGCTCACCTCTGACAAAGCACTTGCATGGCGCTCGGCCTGCGAAGCGCGCGCCGAACATTTTTCGCGCACACGCTTCGTTGAAGGCATGCGGGCTGCACTCGCCTAAGCGCGTTTATCCCGTACCAGCGCATTGATCATGTTGCCGAGGCGCCGGCCCAAGCGGCCATAAACATGGTTCTCGCGCCACGCAGCAGCACGCTCCAGAGTCTGGACAGCGTGGGCGTCCTTGCTCTCCAATTGCTGCAGAACCTTGCGAATGCCTAGCGCGATCTCCCGCGGCGTCATGCCCGGCAGGGAAAACACCGCGCCTGCGACATCGTCGAAAATCGGCAAGGGCGTGGTTACCACCGGCAAGCGGCTCGCAAGCCCATATCGCACTGCCCCGCTCGCCGATTCCGCTGTGTCCTGATAGGGGTAAACCACCATCCGCGCCGGTGCGAGCAGCGCCAAACTCTGTTCATCACTCAGGAAATCGGTGTGAAGCTCAACAACACTCTGCAGGCCACGCTCACGGATCAGCCGGCGCGCCTCTAGGATCATCGACGCCGATATCGGCGCCGCAAACTCCGCATTGACCATGCGCAGCCGCCCCTTGAACCCATCCGCCCGCAATAACGCAAACGCCTCGATCAACTCCGGCAAGCCTTTGTTGGGCAGGAAAAAACCATAGCTGGCGATGACCGGCTCATCGCGTATTGACCGAACCGGCGGCGAAGCAGGAACGTCCAGCACGCCATGTGGGAAGAGCGTCACATTCCGGGTCAATCCCAGCGCCTTGAGCCGGTTGAGATCCCCCACCGAATGCACCAGCAACCGGTCGCACAGCGCCAGTTCTTCCCTCAGATCGGCCAGGCGCTTACCCGTGTCATGCGCCGGATCGCGCGTCGAATGAAGGAACACAACCACTGTCCGCCCGCTCCCATGAACGGCACGCAACAGGCTCTTCAAAGCCGGAAAGTCGAAAAATCCATAGTTGAACTGAACCACCACGGCCTCAGCCGGGCTCGCGAGCACAGCTTCAGTCAGCTTGCTCAGGTCAGCATCACCCTGGCTCCAAAGTCGCTCGAAATTATACCCCTCCGCCTCCACGGCCGTCGCGTCGAACGCCGCAAAGATCTGCACCGGCAATGGCAAGGCATCGATCAGATGCTGGCTGTAAGTGGCAATTCCGCACCGCGCTGCAAAGGTACTGACCCAGGCCACCGATGCCGCTTGCGCCACCGGCGCCGCGGCAATCCGCGCCGCTGCATCGCTCGTGCGCCGTGCCACTGCTCTCCAGGTAAACGCCTCAAGCCTCTCCCCCAGCCGTGCTAATCGCCCCGTCCCGCTGTCCTGCGGCTCCTCCAGCGCCCACCGCATTTTCCATGCTAGGTCAGTCACCGACGGCTCCGCCCAGACGCTACCAAACACCGGCAGATGCGACTTGGCCGGAGCAAACTCAAAATCCACCAAGCTCTGCGGATCGTCCCCCAAGAAGTCCAGCTGCCCACTCCAGCCAGTCGCCAGCACGGTCAGCCCCGAAACAACCGCCTCCGCCAACGGCAAGCCAAACCCTTCCGCCCGGCTCGGCGCGACCATCACCTGGCACTGTTCATAGAGCCCCTTGAGCTGCCCCGGCGTCAGATCTTGCTTGATGAGCACGATGTCGCCAAGCTCGGGATGATCCCGCCGCACTGCCTCGATCTGCGCCTCGATACTATTGTGCGGATTAGCGAACGTCTTGATCACCAGCGACACATCGTCCCGGCTGGTGAACTCGGCCGCATAAGCGGCCAGCAAGACATCGAGCCCCTTGCGCGGAAAGCCGGACGACACATGCAAGTACCGGAACCGCTTGGCCGCAATCGGAAAGGGCTCGGACGCTACCCGCTGCCAGTGATCAACGCCATTGCCTACGACCTCGATCGGCACGGCAACGCCATTGTCCACCAGCACCTTCTTGACGTGCCAGGCCGTAACCGTGATCCCCTGCAGATGATCGTTCAAATCATCAACCCAGCCGGACGGAAAACCAGTCTCCTCCCAGGCATAATTGTGCAGGTAATTGAGCCTCCCACTGCTATCGGCAACACGCGGCGGATATAGATTGCGCGACAGCACGCCTGGACCACCACCGGCCAAGGGATCGAACAACACCGCCAATTCCGGCTCATCGCGCAAAAGCTCCGCCGGCGCCGGATAGCTGCCATCACCTTCCGCCGAGTGAAGCACCACCTCATGCCCCTCGGCAATCATCGCGCGGGCCAATTCACGATTGACGAGCGCCAGGCTATAAGAACTGTCGAACGGCCCTTCCAGCCGCCAGCTTTGCCGCACCGGCAAGGTCATCCGTCGCTTACGCGCATCCAGCAGCCGCCGGTTATCGGCAATTGCTTGCGCCGCATCGGCAAGGTCCGCATCCGATCCCCGCGGCTCTAGCCGAACAATCGCCTTCAGCAACTCCCCCTCAAGACCATCCGCAAACCCCTGCCACTCCGGCCAGTCGCGGCTGACCGTCTGCGCCTCCACAACCCGCTCGATCAGCCCGATCGTCCGCCGCGCCGTAACCTCCCACGAAAACTGCTTCGCCCGTTCCAACCCATGCGCGACAAGCCGCGACCGGAATGCTTCATCGGTCAAAACACGCTCGATACGCTCGCGCATGGCGCTAACGGAGAGCGGATCGAACATTGCCTCATCAAGCCCGATCACCTCGGGCAGGCTTGACGCATTCGAGCCGATCGTCGGCGCCCCCGATTGCATGGCCTCCAACGCCGGCAGCCCAAAACCTTCATGCAGCGACGGCATCACGAACAAAGCGCAATCATTATAGAGCCGAACCAGATCCTCGTCCGGCACATAGCCCGCAATAATTACGGCCTCGTCCGGCAGGCCCTGCTGCCGTGCGTCGAGCACCAGCGCTGCGCGCTCACCTTCGCCCATCCGCCCGACGACCAGTAATTGGTGCTGCTCGCGCACTGCAGCAGGCAGTTGCCCGAACGCCCCCAACAAACGATGCAAATTCTTGCGCGGATCGGCACCCCCCGCATAAAGCAGATAAGGCTTGGCGAGGCCAAACCGCTCCCGGAATCGCCGGGACGCATCGCGGCTCAGCGCCAGTGGGCGGAACAACTCGTCCGCCGCCTCCGACGTATCGGCAATCCGCCCCGCATCGAACCCCACAAGGTCCGTTGCCTCCTCCGACGCCGATTGCGACACCGCCGCAAGCGCTGCGACGGATTTGATCTGCTCGATACGCCGCTCATAGAAGCGTTTGAACACTAGGTCATGCTCAAGGTAGCGCTCGCGATTGAGCAGCGGGATCAGATCATGCAGCGTCGCAATGACCGGCACAGGAAACGCCGCACCCGCGCTGACAGCCGCATCATCCACATAGCCTTCAAAGAAACCCGGCACAAAAACCGCATCGGCCTCAAGCCCGGCAATGAAGGCCTCGCGCAGCAAGGCACTGGCCCCGTGCCGCCAGCCTTGCTCCGGCCGCTGCGCCCGGCTCTGCGGCAAGCCCTCAAACACCAGAAAATCATCGGCCGCCACGAGATGCGCAAGCTCCCGCCGCAGGAACGGAATAGCGTCAGGCAAAGCCCCGTTGAGCAGCAGCACCAGCTGGTGCGCCCCCGGCGCGCGACATATGGCCTTGGCAATGGCTAGCGTATAGCGCCCGACGCCACGGAACCGGCTTTCCGTCTGCGCTCCTTGCAAGTCGATAACGATGCGCACTATCGGTCCCGCAAGTTCTTGAGCTTTTCAAAGATCGCGCGCCCCTTGGGCGTCAATTGCGATGGACCATGCCGGCGCTGCCAATTGTCCTGTGAACGCTGGTGCATGGCCAAAACCGCCCGGATTCGGCCTTCCAATCCCGGTACGGCGCGCACACTGGCCACTAGCGCCTTGCGTAAGCGCGGCCGCCGGTGCACCGCCAATGCTGCCGTCAGGCCTATCGGCCGTACGCGATCCGCAATGGCCGCCGGCGAAACCCTGCTGCGAGCCACATGAAGCAAGCGCCCTGCCCCGCGCAGCGGCTCGGTTATGCGCCATGAAGTGCTATTTTGAATATCATGCAAGCGCGTCTCGAGCTCGGCGCGCACCTGCTCCACAGCGTCCCGCAAGCGCTCTACGTCGGCCTCCAATGCCCGGAACTCCGCCTTGCGCGTCACACCGGTTTCAAAACGCTCCGACAGTGTTTCCAGTGTCAGGCCCCGGTCTTTGCTGAAAGCCTCGGCAAACAGTTGCATGTGCTCAGAGGCGGCGCTTTTCTGGGCAACCAGGGCGTAGTCGGGGCTCACGCCTTGAAACACATCGATCAGAGATGCCGTAGGCGCCCGCCGCAACGCAGGCTCTTCCTGGAGGCGCAGAACCTGCGCCCGTTCAAAGCCGTAATGCCGCGCTAGAAAAGACAGGAGCCCCGGCGGCAAAGGCTTGTTGTGCGTCGGGTCCATGTGAAATGTCATGGCACCAACGCGCAGATTCTCGGGGTTCGGCGTTTCAAGGATCAAGAGCCCAGCCGGCTCCAACACGCGCAACGCCTGCCCGATCAGTTCCTGCAAAACGCCAAAGGGCAAATGCTCGGCGATGTGAAATCCAGAAACAACGGCATGGCTCTGGTCTGGCTGTCTGGCGAGATATACCATGGCATCGCCCTGCTCCGCTGAAAGCCCGCGGGCAAAACAATCCTCCAGCATGCCGGCGTCTAGGTCCACGCCATGGGCGGCAAAGCCGGTCTTGCCCAAAACCTCCAGCCATTCCCCCCGCCCGCACCCCAGATCGAGCCCCTTGCGGCTCGGGGAAATGGCGAGGAGCGGACGGAGGAAATCGTTATAGACCTCTAGCCGTCCAATGATCTCAGCACGGGTGCCGCGAAACGCCGCCTCGAACTCGCGATAGAAACGATCAACCGGCACGGCTTACCTCCAGTGTTGGAGGCAGCCAGGTGGTACCTATGAATGGCGAATGGGCGGGGTTAACAACCGTGAAGACATAGGCCAGATCCCGCCATTCGTAATTGCCCGCCACATGCTCGTCGCCCTTGTGCAGCGATATGGCGAGCGAGTAATTGCCGATGCCAAGATTGGCCGGAAAGTGGAAGCTATAGCTTATCTGCTCGCCACGCCTGGGCGCCAGGATGCGCTCCAGATGATAGGTGTTGGTGCCAAAGATCGGCTGGCCCAGCCGGTCCTTGATCATGTAGCCGACCACCATTTCAGGCAGGTCCTGATGCACATCGGCCCGGATGTGCAAGGTCAGGCGCTCTCCAACGGACACAGTATCGACGACATTCCCATCCGCGTTCAGCAGTTCGACTGACGCAATGCTGGCTTCGCCCGTGCCCGAGGTCGTCTGCGTGCGCCCACCCGGTAGCGCTACCTGCTTGACCTCATAGCCCTCCTTGCGGGCGATCAGCGCATTATAGAGGTCCATCACGTCCTGCGGATGGCCGTCCATCAAGATGCGCCCCTCCGAAAGCAGCAGCACGCGGTCGCACAGCGTCACGACTGAGGCGCGATCATGCGAAACCAGCAGCAGCGTTGTCCCTTCCCTCTGGAAATCGCGGATGCGGCTGAAGCTCTTGTGCTGGAAGTAAGCGTCACCCACAGAGAGCGCTTCATCGACAATAAGGATTTCCGGCCGCCGCGCCGTTGCCACGGCGAATGCCACGCGCATCTGCATGCCACTTGAATAGGTGCGCATCGGCTGGTCGAAATAGCTGCCGATCCCGGCAAACGCCTCGATGTCAGGCATCAGCGCCTCGGTTTCAGCGCCGTTGATCCCCATCATGCTGGCGGTGTTGATGACGTTTTCCCGGCCGGTCAGATCGCCATTGAACCCCATGCCAAGCTCGAGAATGGCCGCCACGCGCCCATCCACATGGACACTGCCGCTGGTTTGCTGCAGCGTTCCGGTGATGATCTTGAGCAGCGTTGATTTGCCGGCACCGTTCTCGCCAACGATGGCGACCGCACTGCCGCGCTCGATGGAAAAGCTCAAGTCGCGCAGCACATGCACTTCCTTGGCCGGCGCAAGCTTGAGCCCGAACCAGCCGGCTATCCTGTGCCACTCGCGCCGATAGCTGCGAAAGGATTTGCTGAGCCCAGAGACCTCAAGCACGCTCATAGAACGTCCACCATTTCGGGGCTGGCCCGCCGGAACAGGAACATGGCAAGGGGAAACAGCGCCAGGACGCATAGGACGATATAGGCGAGTCCATTCCAGGCGATCGGCTGCGCATAAACGATCAACCGATGATAAAGATCGACGATCTGGAACATCGGATTGAGTTCGAGCAGAAAGTGAAAGCGCTCCGGGATGATGTTTGCTGGATAGATGATCGGGGTGAACCAGAAAGTGACCTGCAACAGGATGGGCACGATCTGCTCGATGTCGCGGATGAAGACATTAAGCACGCCCAGCATCATGCCGATGCAGGCGGCAAACAGCGCCACAAGCAACGCCGCCGGCACCACGAGCATGATCTCGGGCGTGATCGGATGACCGAACAATGCGAACAGCACCAGCATGACGATGAACAGCGCTGCATTGTTGATGAGGGCAGTTCCCACCACGATCACCGGCAGGACAATCCGTGGAAAGCGCACCTTCTTGATCGCATTGGCGTTGGCGATGAAGACCTTCATCAGCCGGTCGATAATCTCGGAAAACAGGTTCCACGCCAGCAAGCCCGAGAGGAGGTAAATTGCATAGCCAAAAGTGTTGTCGATGCCCGGAATGCGCGAAGACATCAGCCCTGACAGGATAAAGGCATAGATCGAGACCTGCGCCAGCGGGTTGAGCACCACCCAGGCAAAGCCAAGCCGGCTACGGACGAAGCGCGTCTTGAAGTCGGTGAGGATTGAGCGCGCGACATAGGCGCGAAAACTCCACAGACTGCGCAATAAACCCAACATGAACGCCCATCAGTCAGAGTTTGACAGTGGCCCAGGCACCTGAACTAACTGGGAAACACCGCTTGTGCTTTGCTGATAGGTGATCAAAACAGGAACGTCACGTGGGGGTAAATACGTAATCTACTCCTCGCGCATGCTCTTATCGAGCGAGTCGCGGATCGGCTTTACAAGGTAATCGACCATAGTCCGCTCACCGGTGACGATGATCGCATCGGCTGGCATGCCGGGGATAATGCGGCCCTTGATGGCATCGGGAACATTGCTGTCTGGCACGCTGATGCGCGCCAGGTAATAGGCCGGCTGGCGTGTATCCTCGGGATAGATCAGGTCGGGCGACAGGATATCCACAGTGCCGAAAATGGTCGGCAGGTTGCGGCTGGAAAAAGCCGGGAACTTGATCTCTGACACTTGGCCAGGTACCAGGCTGTCGATATCGAGCGGCCGCACCTGGGCGTTGATCACCAGCGGCTCGTTTTGCGGTACGATTTCCATCATGGTTTCGGCCGGACGCACGACGCCGCCCATGGTATGGACGCGGATGTTCTGCACGATGCCGCTCTGCGGCGCGCGGATCAGCGTCCGCGAATTGACATCCTCCGCCACCACCAGCCGTTCCGTGATTTCGTTGAGTTCGGCAAGCGTATCCTTGAGTTCGGACGCCGCGCGCTCCTGATATTCCTGGCTGATCTGAATAATCTGCAGATCGGTCTCGATGATGCTCTGGTAGGCCCGGGCGGATTCGGAAACGAGCTGCCCGTAATTGCCGGTAAGTGCGGCACTGTCGCGCTCCATGGCGGTGATCTGGTTGGCGCGCACCACGCCCGATGTTTCACCACCCCGCAGCCGTTCGATCTCCGCATCGATCGACGCCTGCTGGCGCTGGATCGCCTCCCGCTGCACCGTCAGGCCCGCGATCTGCTGGTGAAACTGCTCGATGCGCGATTGCAGGATACTGGTCTTGCTGTCCCGAATGGCCTTGCGCTCGGTAAAAAGCTGACCTTGGCTTTCGATGGCCAAAGCCAGCGCCGCTTTGTCTTCAAGCTCGCCGATATCCTCGAACGCCGGCTGTTCCAGATTGGCCCGCTCCGCCTCGAGGCGCTTTTCCGTCGCGCGCAACACGGCAACACGCTGCTGCAGGATGGATTGGTTGGCCTGCGCCTGCGTCGGGAGGAGCCGCACCAGCGGCTCGCCCGCTTCGACGGTCTGGCCTTCGGTCACCATGATCTCGGCGACGATGCCGCCTTCAAGGTGCTGGATCAGCTTGCGGTTGGACTCAACCGCCACCACGCCCGGTGCAATAACGGCGCTGTCGAGTGGCGCCGTCGATGCCCACACGCCCATGACGCCGAAAGTGGCGGCAATGGTCGCAAAGCCCATGACGATAAAGGGCGTTGGGGAATATTTCCGGGCCTTCGATGCGTTTTGTATCATGGGAGACATCCTTTGCTGTGCACCATCATGCCGAAATCTGTGCGGCGGCCGGAGCCGGGCGCATATCGGCGGGAGCAGCAGCCATCGGCTGCAGGAACTGCTTGGTCGGCGCGAACCGCTGCACGCGGCCTTCCTTCATCACCAGCGTCATGTCGGCTTGGCTAAGGAGGTTCATCTTGTGGCTGACGAACACCACGCTGATGGATCGCTGCTTGATGCTGGCCAGTGCATGCATCAGCGCCGTCTCGCCTTCGCTGTCCAGATTGGCATTTGGCTCGTCCAGAACAATCAGCGATGGATTGCCGAACAGCGCCCGCGCCAGACCCACCCGCTGGCGCTGCCCGCCCGATAACGAACGCCCCCCGATGCCGATCTCGGTGTCATAGCCCTGCGGCAGCTTTTGGATCATGTCGTGAACACCCGCGAGCTTCGCCGCCTCCACGATATCCTTATCGTCCGCCTCGCGGAATCGCGCGATATTCTCGGCAATAGTGCCGGCAAACAGCTCCACTTCCTGCGGCAGGTACCCGATAAAAGCGCCCAGCTCATCGGCATTGTAGTGCCCGATCTCCGTGCCATCGAGCCGCACCGTGCCCGACACGGTCGGCCACACGCCAACCAGCGTGCGCACGAGGCTCGACTTGCCCGCCCCGCTTGGCCCCACCACAGCCAGCGTCTGCCCGGCCTCGATGCCGAACGTCACGCCCTGCAACACCGGCGTACGGCTGCCCGGCACGAGCGCCATCAACCCTTCCACCGCCAGCCGACCCTGCGGCGCCGGCAGCGCCGTGCGCTCGATATCGGCCGGGATCTGCGCAAACATGGTCTTGAGCCGGCGATAGGATTGCCGCGCGCCCACGAAGCTCTTCCACTGGCCCACCACCTGGTCCACCGGCCCGAGCGCCCGTCCCATCATGATCGATGCCGCCACCATCACGCCGGCCGACATCTCGCCTTGGATGACGAGATACGCCCCCACGCCCAAGATCGCGATCTGCATCGCCGCGCGCACGAACTTGGAAATCGAGGAAATCACCCCCGCCCGGTCGCTCGCCACCGCCTGGAGATCCATCATTTTGTCGTGCCGGTCGAGCCAGCGCTGGCGCAACTGCCCCTCCATGCCCATGGCCCGGATCACTTCGGCATTCTGCAGCGTCGTATTGGCGAATTGCTGGGCCGATTGGTTGGCGTTGTTCGCCTCGTCCAGCGTCTTCTTGGTGGTCAGCTCGCTCACCAGCGCCAGCACGAACACAATCGTCGCGCCACCCAGCGCTACTGTCCCGATCCAGGGATGGAACAGGAAACACACCGCCAAAAACAGCGGCACCCATGGCACGTCGCACATGGCCGTCAGCCCCGTGCCCGTCAGGAATTCGCGCAGCCGCCCCACATCGGCGAGCGCCGCACCCGAGTTGCCCGACGGGTTGACCAGGCTCGCCTTGAGCACGCGATGAAACAGCGGCGCGGATAGCGCCTCGTCAAACTGGAACCCGGTGCGCACCAGCACGCGCGAGCGCAGGAATTCCATCACGCCATGGATCACCAGCATCATCACCGCGATCACCGTCAGCATGATCAGCGTCGTCTGGTTCCGGCTCTGCAGCACGCGGTCATAGACCTGCAGCATGTAGAGCGGACCCACGAAAAGCAGGATATTGATCGCCGCCGAGAAGATCAGCGTGCTCAGGACAATTTTTTTGTAGATGCCAAGGGCGCGGCTAAAAACATCGTTTTGAGACATCAAGCGTTCTGCTTTCATGCTTTTAGAGTTCTGTGCGACCGGCGGAACAATTAGTCATTGAACACGCGATCCCAGTCGATCACGTCCTGGCTCGGGCCGCTGGCCTGGAACATGGCGGCCTCCTCGGCGCGTCGCTGCCTGATCTCCCGCTCCCGCGCCTGGCGCGCCTCGGCGATCCGCGGCAGCAGCGCAAGGTTGGACATGGACAGGAGTTGGGCATGCGCCAGCAGCAACGCGCCCCGGCGCAGCTCGAGGAAAGCCTCGTCCGGCAAGCTGTTCAAAGCAGCCTCGTTGACACGCAACAGGCCTTCCACATTGCGGGCTGGATCGGCCTCGGTGCCACGGATTTCGATAGGCCAGGGCTCCAGGACATTGTGCTTGAGCAGCAACGCGGTGAGCTGGCTGCCTTGCCGCAATTGAGTGTTCAGCGTCTGCAAAAACTGCGCGACATCCGCCGTCGGCTTGGCCAGCGCACCGGCTTCATCAAAGAACGGGCGGGTATTCTCCTCGCCCGGCGCTGCCAAACCACTGGCCTCGTCGATGCAAAGGATTTGCTTGTCGTCCTGCTGGGCAACGAGGAAAGGATGAGCGCGCAGCATGGCGGGCACATAGCGCCCCATCCATGTGCCGTCCGACGCCACGAACAGGCTGGAATTGGGCTCAATGCCAAGGATCGCAACCATGCCAGGCACATTGTTCTGCACGACAAAGCCGAGTGCCAAACCTTGAATGGCCTGCGCAAGTTCGCTCGGCGCTATGCCGACCAGGGCGCGGTTCTGTGCATGGGCATAAGTGGTGAGTGGCCGCCAATGACGGTCGCGGTGACGCTCGGCGGAAACTGCGTGCACGGCACTTGCCATGAAAATTCCTTGAAGAAGAACGCCGGATGATCAGCCTGGCGCTCGTAATGCAGGCGGGGAGCCGAAGCCCCCCGCCTTTGAGTCTAAACCGTGCGATTACGCGACGATGACGTCGGCAGCAGTAAGGTTCACCACACCGGTAAGCCTGATCACAGCGTCGGTACCCGCATCGAACGAGCTCAAAGCAGCGTTGTTGTCGACGACGACGAACGTGTTGCCACCAAACTGGAAGTAGCTGGTCGTGCCAGCGGCCGCAGCGTTGGAAGCGAGGTTCAGGGCACCAGCAAAATCAGGAGCAGCATTCACATTAATCGCAGTTGCAGTGAATGCAGTTCCAGCACCGTTGATGCCGTTGACGTTAAGCTTGTCAGTTCCAGACACGAAGTCTGAGATCGTGGTAAGAGCGTTCGACGATCCCTGAGCTATGCTGGTGAAGACAAAGCTGTCAGCACCGGCACCACCGGTATAGGTGTCCGCGCCAACTGTCGCGTTGATCGTGTCAGCACCCGAACCACCGATGATGGTATCCTGACCGGATGAACCAACAACGTTCAGCTTGCCAGTGAAGGCCGATGCATTAATCGAACCGGCAGAACCAAGACTTCCAATGGTGAGGTCGTGCGAGCCGGTAACCACGACGTTTGTCGAGGTCAAGGCACCACCGTTCGATTGGCCGATGATTGCACCCGTGGTGTTGGCACCACCAGCGCCGTTCGCGCCCGTCGAAGCAATGTTGATCGTGCCTGTACCAACCTGCGTCGCAGTGTTGTTGGTAAAGTTCACGGTCAGTGCGCCAACGTCTGCTGCAGCAGCAGCAGTGCCTTCAAGAGCCAGGTTGACGGTCGTTACGCCAGCCGTACCGTTAAGGGTAGCAGCACCGGTGTTGTCGACGCCAAACGCATAGGTGCGTGCCGAACCAGCGAAGTCAACAGTATCGGTAGCAGCGTCAACCGTGTTGAACAGCAGCTTTGTGATCTCAGTATTAGTAAAGGTTTGACCACTGATCAGGGCAGCCGTTGCACCGGTAAATGCCAGTGTTTCGACACCAGTAACCTTGGTGTTAAGAGCAGGCAGGACGCCGTTAGCAACAGGAACGCGGATATCAGCACCAGTGATGGAAATCACATCGACGCCGTTGCCACCAACAACCGTATCAGCAGTGGTCAGAGTAGCACCGAACGCGAAAGTGTCAGCACCCGAACCGCCGGTAGCAGCCACATCGGCAGCGCCGAGAGTGACATTAACGCCGCCAGTGTTTGTCGAAGCGTTGACAGTCTTGACTGATGAATCGAGAGCAGCAGTAACAGTCAAGCCCTGAGTGCCGCTGATGTTGACCGTTGCTTCGGTACCCGTTGAGCTACCAAGCGAAGCAAGGGTGCTTGCCGCAGAACCGTTCGAAGCAACATTGAGCGTAGTTACCCCAGCGCCCTGAACGTCTACGGCGCCGAGCGTGCTGCCAGCAACATTCACCGTCACGGCAGTGTCCGCTGCAGTCGTAACAACAGTCTGAGCGTTGCCGCCGGTAACGCCGGAGTAACTCACGTTCTGGTCAGCGTTGATTGTGAAAGTCGAAGCGGACGTTGCAGTGTTCACCAAACCAACGGCCTGAACGCCAGTCTGAGCCGCAACGTTGGCAGCAAACACAGCAGCAGGTGCATTGAAGTTCAGGTTTTCAACGCTGTTAAGCTGAGGCAATGTCGGGTTCGTAGCAGCGCCAAACAAGTTCAGAGTATCAGTGCCTGCACCGCCGGTGACGGAGTCAGCGGCCGTAACAGAGTTGGCAACACCATAGTCACCAACGAAGAGGTCGTTACCGCCTGTGCCGGCCAAAGCATCGATGTTTGTGGTGAAAGCGAAGGTCGCACCAACAGAACCACCAGCAATGAACGCAGCGGTTTCAGCTTTACCAGCAGTAACCGAAGCAGCCGTAGCATCAACACCGTTGATAACTTCAACAGCAGCACCGGCGGCAGCAGCGTTATAGGTGAAACCTGGCTGGCTGGCAGTCATCAGCGCGAAATCGACGCCAACGGAGACCTTGTTCGCAACAATGGTGGAATCTGGAGCAGTGGTTGCGCCCGAGATCACGTCAAGGATGAAATCACCAACGTCGGCACCAGCGGCGAGCTGTGCGGTCCAGTAGGCAAGGCCAGCTGCGTCAGGCGTGCGGTTGAACAGGTTGAGGTAAACCTGGGTGATGAACGCCTGTGGCGAAGCGATGTTCTGGTTCGCGAGGTAGGGGTACTTGGTGGTGGCTTCTGGCTGCACCGAGAACGACTCGGCGATGTCGGAAAGCGAGAAGCCGTCATTGAAGCGGCCGACCCAGTAGTTCAGACCAGCTGGGTCCGGAGCACGGCCGAAATAGCCGATATACAGCGATGTAATTTGTTCAACAGGCGTCATGTCTCATTCCTTTGTTGACGTACCCTCACCGACGCCAAACAGCGCCGCACGGCTTTGCCCACACCCAGAGGCCGTTCCGAACGCGTCCGAAAAAGCCAAGAGGTGAAAGACGAGGGAGGCTTGGAAAACTCCGCCCGGGCCCCACTGCCCGGTTGCGGAGACTTTCCATCCTGAGGGTCTCCCAACCTTCAGGAAAGAAAGTCCGTATAAACTATAGCGACTGACGAGACCAGCAAAACGCATACATACGTATTTTCATGTACGTCTTTAAACGAGTATTACTCCGCAGACATCACCCTGTCTACTTGCCATGGTGAGTCGTTTCTGCCGTTTCATTTGATAGACCCGACGATTTATATTGGCAAGTGGGTGTACAGCGAATTTCATACCCGCTAGATTGCGAAACGTCAAAGGTGCTGCATTTCAGCAACTTGCGGGCCTTGGAGGCTTGCAGGGGCATGATCTGCCACGAGCGGATTGATTTTGACTGCGCCTCAACTATACTTGCAAAAGATCGGGTCCGGGGAGCGCGGGCGCGGCACAACAGGGGTTAGACCATGCTCTCCAAGAACAAGGCATCAGGCGAGCAGGGCAATCCGCTACGGCTCGATGCAGGCACCTGGCTCAAGCAGCTGCGCGAGGAAGCTGGCCTGTCGCAGCGCGATCTGGCCAATATGCTGAGCCTCGACTACTACACCTTCATTTCCCAGCTCGAGAACGGGCGCGGCAAGATCCCGTCCAATCGTTATCGCGAATGGGCCGTGGCGCTCAAAGTCGACGAGAAGATCTTCGTCAAGCGCATGCTGATGTATTACGACCCGCACTCCTACGAAATCTTGTTCGGCGAAGACGCGGCATAGGCGGCTTCATCTGCCTGCATTGAGGGGGATCCGGCGGCGCATGGCGATCATTTTCAGCTTTACCAAGCCTGGTCCGGCAAAGACTGCGCCAGCCCCGATCGACGGCAATCTGGCCCAAGCCGGTGCGCGTGACTGGAGCAATCAGGAGCTGAGCGATATCTACCGCGCAGTTGCCTCCTTGGGGCAGGCCGGAATACTCGTGCATATGGACCGCGGGCAGACCGACGAGGGTGATCCCTGGTTGGTGCTGTGCCGGCTGGATGGCGAAGTGTTCATCCATTTCTGCCGGTTGGACGGACGCTATCTTCTTGATAGCCCGGCCCTTGGCCGCCCCCTGCGCGGGCATAGCTTTGCCGAGCTGATCGATCTTTTTATCACCCAGGCCTCCAAGGCCGCAGCCCCCAATGTCGTTGCCTTCCGCGCCTCCAAGGTGTTCCTCCACCCAGCCGCCCTGCTCACCATTCTCGTCTGGTCGCTCTATGTTTGGTCGAGCGATACCACCCATGTGGAAGCCGGCGAACTGGACAACGGCGATCTATTGGGCGGGCTCTCGCCCCATGCCCTGCTCGCAGCCGAAAAGCTTGCGGCACAGAGCGACGCCGAGGCGAGCCCACCCGCAGCGGGCAAGCCGGTCCTCCTTGTGGACGGCACGCCTGCCGACAAGCTGGTAAACCGTTTGCTCCAAGCCGTGGACCATAGCGGCGGCATGCCCGCCGGCAACAACATCGCCGCCATGCAGATGCTGGCCGTGGTCGGCACGCTGGTGTTGAGCGGGCTCGGCACGCAAGGGGCAAGCCCCGAGGCCGATACGACGAGCTTGGTACTGCTCGGCGATATGCTGCCCGAGGCCGATGCCCGGCCAGTGGCGCCCGTCGACGCGCGCGAGATCTCGGCACAAGGAGCCTGGGAAGGCTCAACCAGCGCCAAGGCCTTGATTGCCGCTACCGAAAAGCTTCAGGCCGAAGCTGTTGCCATTCTGCCGGCCGAAATGCCCGACGTCCCGCCTGCGGTCATTCTCGCAGAAATCGACCAATTGGCGCTCGAAGGCCTCCTGCCCCCGGCCCCGCCCCTGGCGCCCATGATCGTCAGCGATGCCAACCCCATCGTTGCACAAGCTGCGCTGGCCAACCCCGTCCCCGAGACGGCGGTCCAGTTGCAGGCGCCGACCCTGGTGCAGGAACTCGCAACCCAGTTGGGTACTGCCCTCTCGCTGGTGCATTACAACGTCGGCGGGTTGAGCCTGATCGCGAGCTTCGATCCGACGCTGGCGGACAATTTGCTGATCGGCGGTCAAGCGGACATTCTGTTCGATGCGCCGCAACTGGCGCCGCAGCCACCCACCCCGATCGATCGGACCTATGACGAGGCCGCCCGTGCCTTCATCACCTCGTTCCTGGCTCAATCGAGCAACATCCAGCTGATCGCCAGCGCCCGCGAACTGGTTTTGATTGATTTGACGGCGTTCGACGATACAATGGACACCGCGTTCGCCTATAGCTGGACGCTAGGGGACGGCGGCGTCATCTCGACGCTGGGTCATTACGATTTCTTCGCCAGCTATGCCCTTGTCTAGCGGAGCTTGCGGCCACAGCACGGATCAACACCGCATCCATGCGTGTTCTGCATTTCTTCAAGACCTATCTGCCGGACAGCTTCACCGGCGTTGAACGCGTCATCCATGCCATAGCCGAATCAACCGCGCCGCTGGGCATCCAAAGCGATGTCCTCTCGCTGAGTCGCAATCCAGGCCCTACGCCGATTGCCGTAGGCAGTCATCTCTCGCACCAATCCCGACAGGACGCCTACATAGCCTCTACGGGATTGTCCCGTTCGGTGTTTGGCGACTTCCGGCGCTTGGCCGCACAGGCCGACATCGTCCACTACCACTTTCCCTGGCCGATGATGGATCTGGTCCACCTTGCCACCCAGCCACGCAAGCCAACCCTTGTGACCTATCATTCCGACGTGGTGAAACAGCAGGGCCTGCTCCGGCTTTACCGGCCAGTCATGCACCGCTTCCTCCGTTCGATTGACGCAATCGTCGCCACTTCGCCCAATTATGCGCAGAGCAGCACCGTGCTCGCCCGCTATTCCAGCAATCTTTCCGTCATTCCAATCGGGATCGGGCCATCGGTGAACGTCGATGCTAACAGTCCGCTAACGCATTCACCGCAGATGCGAAGCGGATTTTTTCTCTTCTTGGGCGCCATGCGGTACTATAAAGGCCTGCCGTTTTTGCTTGAAGCAGCCCGCATCACCGGCCTTCCCGTGGTTATCGCAGGCTCTGGTGAAGCCGGTGAAACACCCCCCAATGTCACCGTTCTGGGCGAAGTCAGCGAAGAAGAAAAGCAAGCCTTATTAGACACTTGCACGGCTTTCGTCTTCCCCTCGCATCTCCGCTCCGAAGCCTTCGGCGTCGCCCTCCTGGAAGCCGCCAGGGCCGGCAAACCCATGATCTCCTGCGAAATCGGCACCGGCACCAGCTACGTTAACCTCAACGGCATCACCGGTCTCACCATCCCCCCCGCCAACCCCACCGAACTCGCCCAAGCGATGCAAACACTCTGGCAAAATCCTGAGCAATCACAGCGGTTTGGCCAAGCTGCCCGCCTGCGCTACGAAACCCTGTTCACCGCCCAAAAGATGGGCCAAGCCTACGCCGCCCTCTACCAAAAACTAGGTGCCGCATGAAGATCCTGGTCACCGGCGCTAGCGGCTTCGTCGGCCGCTCCATTGTCGCCACGCTGAAAAGCGCCGGCCACACCGTCCGCACCGCCGGTTTCTCCAGCAAGACCATGGATTTCCGTATCGCACTCGGCCCCGACGCAGACTGGTCCGCTGCCCTTTCTGGGTGCGACGCAGTAGTCCATGCCGGCGGCCGAGCGCATGTGCTGAACCGGCCCGCGGCACAAGATGTGGCGGCTTTCCACTTGGTCAACACCGCGGGAACGCTGACGCTGGCCCGGGCTGCCGTGAACTCCGGCGTTCGGCAGATGGTCTTTATAAGCTCCATCGCCGCTTTGGGCAATCGGCAGCCGCAGCCTCTGCGGGAAAGCGATATACCTTATCCATCAACAGCTTACGGACAATCCAAGCTCGCCGCCGAGCAAGGGTTGGCGCAGGTCGAGGGACTTTCGGTGACTGCGCTGCGGCCGCCCCTGGTCTACGGGCCAGACGCAGGCGGACGCTTCCGGCAAATGCTGCGCTGGTGCGACCGCGGCCTGCCCTTGCCATTTGGCGGTATCGAGAACGAGCGCAGCTACCTAGCCGTGGAAAACCTGGCGGATGCTGTTTGCGCTGTGCTTACGATACCAGAAGGTGCAGGCGGCGTTTTCCATCTCTCCGACAATGGCACGCTGTCAACGCCCGAACTGCTCCGGCTCATCGGCGACGGCTTGGGCAAGCCCGCGCGGCTGTTTGCAGTGCCCCACTTCGCACTGCAGACGATGCGTCGGGTTGGGCTGGCGCAGCCGATCAACAAGCTCTCGCAGAGCCTAGTGCTCGACACTAGCAAGTTCCGCCAGCGCTTTGATTGGGTGCCGCCCGTGAAATTGCGCGACGGGATCTTTCAAGCGGCAAATGACTATCGCGCACGCAAGGGAGGCTAGCTGTTGCACCCGCTTTTGCTCGTTATCCTCTGCCTCCTCGCCACAGCGCTGAGCTGGTGCCTGACGATCTGGATTGAGCGCAAGGCTAAGCGACTTGGGCTGGTGCAGCATCCGAACCACCGATCGTCCCATGTGGTGCCGACGCCCAGCGGAGGTGGAGTGGCGATCGCCGTATCGGCACTACTGGCGGGTGGCGTTTTGTGCCTTTGGGCCTCGGCAACGCTGCTGCCTATAATCACCGCCGTTGCGCTCATCGCCATGCTCGGCTTCGTAGATGATCTGCGCGATTTGCCTGCCGCGTTCCGCTTTCCAATGCAGGCACTGATAATCGCAAGCTTGATCTGGACCATTTGGCCGCTGCCAGCGGTGCCGCTTGTACTTGGCATGACACTGTCGGGCTGGCTACTTGCCGGACTAATATTGTTTGCGGGGCTCTGGTGGCTCAATCTGTTCAACTTTATGGACGGCATCGATGGGCTTGCCGGCAGCCAATCCGTGCTCATCCTTTTCGGCGCGTGCCTGATCTGGTGGAGCGAGCAATCAAACGCGCCGGATGTGCCGGCGCTTTGGCTGGCATGCGTGACCATCGCTGCCGTACTCGGCTTCTTGCTGCGCAATTGGCCACCAGCGCGCATCTTCATGGGCGATGCGGGATCCAACGCACTGGCGCTGATCATCTTTGCCATCGCCATGCTGACTATTGCAGCGAACAACTTGAACTACCAAGCTTGGCTTATTCTGCCCTGCATCTTTGTAACCGACGCGACCGTGACTCTGCTGCGGCGCATAGCCCGAGGTGAAAGACCTTGGCAAGCTCATCGGCGCCACGCCTATCAGCAATTGGCGCGGCAATGGGGACATCGCCGGGTGACGCTGCTTTATGGGGCACTGACTCTGTTTTGGGCCTTACCGCTGGCATTATGGGCGCAGTTCTCGGGCGCCTGGACGCTCGTGCCGCTCGCCTATGCGCCGCTCATCGGGCTTGCGGCATGGGCCGGCGCAGGCGCAGGGGTGGAGCGCTCCGCCTGAGGCAGCACATGAGCTGTTTCGGCGACGAAGTCGAATAGGATGGCGCGTGCCGCAGTCTCGTCATGGCCAGCAAGCGCTTGCTCTAACCGCCCCAAGGCTGCGGGTAAATCTTCGATCTCGCGGCGCCCGGTAGCGCGCAAAATTTTAGGATGACGCGTCTTGTGCGCAGCCGCTTCGTCGTAGAACAATTCCTCAAACATCTTTTCGCCCGGCCGGCTGCCGACAGTAATGATCTCGATGCTGCCACCTGGATTGGCTGCGTCGCGCACGGTTTCACCGGCCAGTTGGATCATGTTGCGGGCAAGATCGGCAATACGGACGGGCTGTCCCATCTCGAGCAAAAATGTGTCGCCGCCTTCTGCAAGCGCACCAGCCTGCACGATCAATTCGGCCGCTTCATGGATCGACATGAAATAGCGTGTCATCTCCGGATGCGTCAGTGTAACGGGGCCGCCTCTGGCGATCTGCTCTTCGAAAAGCGGCACCACCGAACCGTTAGAACCCAGCACATTGCCAAAACGCACGGCGCTGAAGCGCTGGCCGGTGCCGCTCGAAATCGCCTTACCGGCATAGTAGCGCATGACCAGTTCGGCCCAGCGCTTGGTTGCACCCATCACATTGGTCGGGCGCACGGCCTTGTCCGAGGAGATCAGCACGAAGTCTCTCACTCCGTCTTCGAACGCCGCGCGTGTTACAGCGAGCGAGCCAAAGACGTTGTTGCGGATACCCTCGAGCGCATTGGCCTCTACCAAGGGAACATGCTTGTGCGCAGCAGCGTGAAACAGCGCCTCAATGCCGTTTTCCTGGAGCACGCGCGACAGCAAAGGCGCGTCAGCCACGGATCCCAAAACTGGGACTACCGGAAATGCTACCTTCTCCATCAGGGCGCGATGAACATTGTAAAGCGCGAACTCGTTCTGCTCGAACAAGACCAGCAGTTTGGGCGACCACAGCGTTATCAGCCGGCATAGTTCCGAACCGATCGAGCCGCCAGCGCCCGTCACCAGAATGGCCCGGCCGCGGATCATGTCGCACAGGAGATCGGCCTCTGCTGGCACGGATGAGCGGCCCAGCAATTCGTCGATGTCGATTTCCTGGATCTGGTTGATCAGATATTTGCCGGTGAGAAGATCGGCAATATGGGGCAGCGTGCGGATCTTGATAGGGTGCCGGGTCAGGTTGGCAACGATCTGCTGGCGCTTGTCAGGCGCGAGCGAGGGCATGGACAGGATCACTTCCTCCACGCCGTAATTGGTGATGAGCGCCGGAAGCTCCGACGGGGGGTAAACGCGCTGGCCCGCAATGTCACGCCCATGAAGGCTCTTTTCATCGTCGATGAAGCCAACAATCAAGCGGCGCCCCTGTGAGCGCAGCGCCATGGCGAGTTGCGAGCCTGCCTCGCCGGCACCATAGATGACGATCTGGCCATGCCGGAGTTGTTCTTCGGCGGGAGCCCAGATGAAGTGCTTGGCCGCAAAGCGGCTGCCTACAACCAAGAACCCGCCGATTAGCCAATAGAAGAATGGCACCGAGCGCGGGACAATGCCGTTGCCGGCCATTTCGGCAAGGAACACTAAGGCGACCCAGCCAAGTGCTGCAAAGGTCATGGCTTGCAGCATGGTCCAAATGGCGCGCTCGGGCAAATAGCGGATCACGGCCCGGTAAAGACCCATGCGAATGAAGACAGGAATAGCCACGAGCGGCGCGGCTGCAATCAGCAGCCATTGCTGGGGCAGCGGAATGAAATAGGTGCCGTAGCGCAGCGCATAGCTGCACCAAACGGCGAGTGCGAGCACAACGACGTCAAAGCAGATCAGCACGATCCGCTTGAGCGGGCGCGGCATGTCTGCCAGTGCCGTTCTTATGGGCTCGAAAACCGACAAATTTGTTCCGACTGTTGGACCGCTTGTACCTAGGGATTCCCCTTGGTGAGCGCTCCTAATTATCGGCTCCGGCACCGAATTGAAAGTGGCCGATGTTGCGTCCTTGCCTCCAACTGCATCCCTGCACAGGATCAACAAGCTATGCACGCTCAAATAGCGAAAGCCACATTCTGCCGATTTCGCGCAAGCAAGAACTCAAGCTAGGTCGAAGGGGAGCAAAGCAATTTGCGATAAGAGGCATCGGGAAAACATCTGTCCAGCCAGTTGAAACTGGCAGTCGCAAGGCGCAATTTGCCGGCCAAACAAGGAGAATATCGTGAAATTTGCAAGATTGCTGCCGGCCGTCCTGGCCCTCGCTCTTTCGGCGCCAGTGCTGGCCCAGTCCGCGCTTGATCAGGTCAAACAAGCCGGCGCGCTGCGTATCGGCACCGAGGGCACCTATGCCCCTTTTACCTTCCATGATGAGACCGGCGCATTAGTTGGGTTCGATGTCGAAATCGGCCGCGAAATTGCCGAGCGTCTCGGGGTCGAGGCCCAGTTCGTAGAAGGCCCTTGGGATGGCCTGATCGCTGGCGTCGACGCCAATCGCTACGATGTCGTAATCAACCAAGTTGGCATCAATGAAGAGCGCCAGGCCAAGTACGACTTCTCCGAACCCTATATCGCCTCCAAGGCTGCTTTGGTGGTGCGCGGCGACAACGCCGAAATCACGAGCTTTGAAAGCCTCTCCGGCAAGACCGCAGCGCAGACGCTGACCAGCAATTACGGCAAGCTCGCGCAGGAATACGGCGCTGAGATCGTACCAACCGAAGGGTTCGACCAGTCGATCGCCCTGGTACTGCAGGGCCGCGCCGACGCAACGATCAACGATAGCCTGTCCTTCTTCGACTTCAAGAAGCAGCAGCCCGACGCCGATGTGAAGATTGTCGCCAGCGAAGCCGACGCCGATTTTTCAGGCGTGTTGCTCGCCAAGGGCAAGCCTGAACTGTTGCAGGCTATCAATGATGCTCTCGCCGGGATCAGAGAAGACGGCACTTATGCCGAGATTTCGCAGAAGTACTTCGGCGAAGACGTCTCGCAGTAGCTCTTGCCCCATAGTATCGGTAAGGATCGGCCAGGAACGGCCGGTCCTTTTTTCATGAGCTGACGGAAGCCCCTAATGCCGCATTGGCTCTCCCTGATGATCGACTCGCTGCCATCGCTTTTGACGGCATGCATCATGTTCACCGTGCCGCTGACCTTGCTGTCCTTCGTGCTGGGCTTGGGCGTCGGTTTCTTAGCGGCCATCACGCGGCTGTTCGCTCCGGCACCCTTTGCCGCGTTCGTTCGCTTTTATGTCTGGATCATCCGCGGCACGCCGCTTCTGGTGCAGCTTTTTCTGATATTTTATGGGCTTCCCAGCGTCGGCATCGTGCTCGATGCGTTTCCTGCGGCGTTGATCGGCTTCACGCTGAATGTCGGCGCCTATACGTCCGAGATTATCCGGGCTGTCCTTGTATCCGTGCCCAAGGGGCAATGGGAGGCGGCCTACTCCATCGGCATGACCTGGGCACAAGCAATGCGCCGAACGATCCTGCCGCAAGCGACACGCACCGCAGTACCGCCTCTGTCGAATACATTCATCTCACTGGTGAAGGATACTTCGCTTGCCGCTGCCATCACCGTTCCGGAGCTCTTTCGCGCCGGACAGCGCATTGTGGCTACCAGCTATGAGCCGCTCATTCTTTATATCGAAGTGGCGCTGATTTACCTGGTGGTGAGTTCGGTGCTCTCCAGCCTGCAGGCGCGGGTGGAAAAGCGCTTCTCCCGCTATGGCGGCTTTATCGAGGCCGCATCATGATTGCGCTTGAGAACATCCAGAAGAGTTTTGGCGATCTCCATGTACTCAAGGGCGCGAGCATCGTCGTGCCGGAGGGCGGCGTTACGGCGCTGATCGGCCCGTCAGGCAGCGGCAAGAGCACGCTGCTGCGTTGCGTGAACTTGTTGGAAATTCCGCAATCCGGCCGGGTCGGGATCGACGACGCCGTTATAGATTTCACTCCGACGAGCAAAGCCAGCCGTGACGCCGTTCTAAACTTACGCCGCAAGACCGGAATGGTGTTCCAGAACTTCCAACTCTTTCCGCACCTGACTGCCTTGGGCAATGTGATGGAAGGTCTGGTGACGGTTCTCAAATGGCCGCGCGAAAAGGCGCGGCAGCGAGCCATGGAACTACTCGAGAAGGTCGGCATGACCGTCAAGGCCGATGCCTGGCCGGCCAACCTGTCCGGCGGCCAGCAACAGCGCGTCGCGATTGCCCGGGCATTGGCTCCTGCCCCCAAGGTGCTGCTTTGTGACGAACCGACATCCGCGCTCGACCCGCAATTGGCGGCCGAGGTGGTGGAAGTCTTAGCGCAGCTGGCCCGCGACGGTACGACCATGTTGATGGCCACCCATGATTTGCGCCTCGCCGCCACTATCGCCAGCAACGTGGTGTTTCTCGACGGCGGCGAAATTGTGGAAGCTGGACCTGCCAAGCAAGTCTTCAGCACGCCCAAGGACGAGCGCACCAAGCGCTTCATTTCCACGCTCACGGCTCAAACGGCACCTGCACAGTCAGCCACCTGAGAGAAGCGGCGGCTTAGCCCGCGGTCCGACCGCCTCTTAGCGGGTGCGGCACACCTGTGGTTGACGGAAAGCTGATCGGCAAGCCGCGGATGGTGCGCGCAGCGAGGAAGGCGAAGCATTCCGCCTCGATGGCGTCACCGCGCCAGCCGACAGCTTCAGCAGGCAGAGCTTGAACGCCGGCGCGCTGGGTCAGCATGGCCATGATCGCTGGATTGTGCCGGCCACCGCCGCAAACCACGAGCCGGCTAGGGCGTTGCGGTAGTAGGTCGAGTGCCTTGCCGACAGCGGCAGTCGTGAAGGCTGTCAATGTCGCGGCGCCATCAGTGGGACTGAGCCCATCTGCCATGGTAGAAAGGAAGTCGAACCGGTCGAGAGATTTGGGGTAGGGCGCTGAGAGGTAAGAATGCTTGAGCAGTTCGGCTAACCGAGCCTCATCAACTTTGCCGCTGAGGGCAAGTTTACCATCGCGGTCCATTTCCCCAAGACCGAGGCCTTTGATAAAGTCATTGATCGGCGCGTTGGCAGGCCCGGCATCAAAGGCGATGAGTGTATCGGCGCCGTCCCACCACGTAACATTGGCCACTCCGCCCAGATTAAGCACGGCAACGTCGCCCTTGGCACCCAGGCCGCGCAGCAGGGCTTGGTGGTAAATCGCTGCGAGCGGAGCGCCCTGTCCACCGGCTTGTACGTCTGCGGTGCGGAAATCATAGGCGATTTTAATGCCGAGCAGCCGATGCATCAGCTCGCCGTCTCCCAGTTGCCGGGTTGCTCCAGGCTTGCCCCGCTGCGGCGCACGATGGAGCACGGACTGGCCATGGAAGCCCACCACACCAATCTCGGCCAAGCTCATGCTATTGGCTTCCACCAGATCCCGCACGGCTGCTGCCTGCGCGCGCGTCAGAGCCTCCTCCGCTTCGGCAAAGATCGCGGGCTCGTCACCTTGGAAATTCCACTTTCGCGCTTGCGCCAGTGTTTCCTCAAGCAAGCTGCGGATCGATTGGGGATAAGGCGCCAGCGTATAAGCCCCGAACCTTTCGATGCGCTCGCCATCAGTTTTGAGCATTGCTACATCGATATTACCGTCCAGGACGGTGCCGGTCATCAGCCCCACAGTCCAGATCGGATTCATGTCGTGCTCCTATGCGTGATTGAGGAGATCGCCGACCGCTCGGCGCAGTGCGGTAATGTTGCTCGCAAAATGGCGGCTGGGATGGACGCGATTGGTCAGAAGCGTCCAGGCATGGCCCTTGGCGAAATCGATCCATAGCCCGGTACCTGTAAATCCAGTATGGCATATCGTATCGCCGGAACAGAAATCCCCTCCCGACCAGCCTTCGTAGAAACGCTCCCAACCATGCGTACGGCGACCGGACAGTGCTGTGCGAATGAGGGCAGACCGGTCCCGCCGGCTAAGGAGCTCCTGAGCGAAATCGAGGACGGAACCGGCAGTGCCGAACAGTCCGGCATGCCCGGAGCCCTGGAGTGCGAAGCAGTTCTCGTCATGCACTTCGCCGACGATGACACGATTGCGCCAAGGGTCGAACTCAGTTGCGGCGGTGTGCGCCGGATCGGCGGACCAAGCGAAACCCGGCCCGGGGTCCATCTGTCGGATGGAGCAGTTTTCCAGGCGCTCTAGTGCGATGCCCAGAAGAATAAAGTTGATGTCCGAGTAAACCGCTGGACCGGGCAACCAGTTGTGCTGCAGCACGAACGCGCGCAGCAGGTTCGGATCATTGCCGTAAGTATAGAGCGGGAACACGGCCGGAAACGGGGTCTGGTGACCCAGGCACTGCCGGAAAGTAACCTGGCGCGCCCAATTGTCCGCATCGTATTGGCGCAGATCAGGGATAACGGACATGAGGGGAGCATCGAGATCGATCCTGCCAGCGTGGGCATGAGCGAGGATGCGCTCAGTGGTGAAGATAACCTTGGTCAGGGAGGCGAGATCGAACCATGTGCCCTCCATCATTGAACGCGTCGTAGGAATGAGCTGCGCCGAGCCGATCGTGCGAATTGCCCGGGTACCGTCAGCACCTACCAAGCCGAGCACAGCGCCTGGAATGCGTCTCGACTGGACAGCATCCTGAACAGGCGCAAACGCGCGCTCGAGTATGGTTTGGACGGCAATCATGCAGGCTCCGGATAGGCTTGGTCGTCAAGGCCAGGTTGCGACTTTGCCTTGACCTATTCGGGCGACATAGTCGCAGCGGAAATGAATCGTGTGAACATGAAATCTAGGCTGGGTTTACATGCAAACGACGTTGCACGATGCTGGGACACGGAAATTGTATGGCGGCCTTAAAGACTTTAAGTGCGAGAGGCGCTCCGGAATTCACAGCGCTGCCTGTTACACTCGCTCAGGCGGGAACGATGACCCTAGGACCGCATGACAGTGCTGAATGCATCGGCAGAGCGGTTCCAGGATGATGCGCTCCTCTCCATACGACACATATCTAGGCATCGATATCGGTGGGACCGCGGCTCGCTGGGTGCTGGTGGATGAGACCGGCGTCGTCGATCGAGGCGACGCTCCCGGCGCCACAGGACATGTGTTCAACCCACCGGAGTGCGAGCGGCTGACTGCCAGCTTGTCTCAAATAGCCAACGCAGTCCGATCCCATGCACCCAAGGCGGCGTGCCTCGGGATTACTGGTTTAGGCGAGGGGGCGTATGCGGAAACCAAGGCAATTGTTAGCGCACAATTTGCCATCGTACCCGACGCGATCCGGCTGGGCAACGACATGGAACTGGCGTTCCGCGCCGTGTTTGCACCCGGCAAAGGACATCTCGTTTCAGCCGGGACCGGATCGATCGGTGTGCATCTCAAGGCAGACGGCGAAATGATCCGCGTCGGCGGCCGGGGCATGCTGATCGACGATGCCGGCTCCGGCACCTGGATCGCGCTCAAGGCTCTAGACGAACTCTATCGACGCATTGACGGGACCGGCGGCCCGGCGGAGGCAGCAATCCTTGCGGGTGAACTCTACAGGGAGATGGGCGGCGAAGGCTGGGAGCAGACGCGTAGCTTCGTTTATGGCAGCGATCGTGGCCGCATCGGCACGCTGGCGCAGGCTGTGGCGCGCGCTGCTACACTGTGCGACCCGCTAGCGAATGACATCCTCCAGCGCGCGGCAACGGAACTGGCCCGTCTTGCGAGCGCGCTGATCGCACGGGCAGGGAATCTGCCAATCGCGTTTGTTGGGGGCATCATCTCGCTTCATCCCGCCATGCAGCCTATGCTCCGGGCGGCGCTGCCTGACGCATCGGTCAGCTTCCCCAAGGTCGATGCAGCGACACATGCAGCGCGATGGGCACGGCAAATTTGGTACGAAAACGAGACCACCTCATGAGCACCACCGAGTCTGCTTCCCCTCGCTACGCCACCCTGGAGGAGTGGTCGAGCGATGATCTCGTCGCGGGAATCCTTGAGGGGCAATATGCCGCCATTGCTGCCGTACAGACTGCCAGTGCCGCCATTTCCGAGGCCATCAACCGCAGCGCCGAACGGCTCGCGCGGGGAGGCCGCCTGATCTATCTGGGTGCCGGCACTTCCGGTCGCATTGCCACGCAAGACGCGGCTGAACTGCCACCGACCTTCAACTGGCCCTATGAACGCGCCATCACGCTAATGGCCGGGGGCCAGCAGGCGGTGTTTCGGGCAGTCGAGGGCGCCGAAGATAGCGAGCAACTAGCCATCGATGCGCTCGATGGAATCGGAATTGCTGCCGATGACGTGGTGATCGGCCTGGCCGCCAGCGGGCGCACGCCCTATGCGATCGCCGGACTGGCGCATGCGCGAAGCAAAGGCGCGCTGACGATGGGGATCTTCAACAATCGCGAGGGGCGGCTGGGTGAGGTGGCGGATATCCCGATCCTCCTAGAGACAGGAGGGGAAGTTTTATCCGGCTCCACCCGGATGAAGGCCGGTACCGCTCAAAAGGCCGCGCTCAACTGCATTTCCACTGGCATCATGATCCGGCTTGGCTTCGTTTACCGCGGACTCATGGTCGAGATGCGCCCCACGAATGTCAAACTGCAGGACCGCGCAGTCAAGATGGTCGCCGCTTTGGCTGAAGCCGAGTACGAAGTCGCCGCTGATGCATTGAAAGTCGCAGAGGGCAGCATCAAGCTGGCGACAACCATGCTCGTGCTCAAGCTTGATCGAGACGCGGCGCAGCAAGTACTCGATGCGGCCGGAGGCAATCTGCGCACAGCTCTACACGGCTGATTGCGAAGAGGTCCTCGGCAGAAGTCTCGCCTTGTCCAAAAGAATCTGATTGATTCCGTGTTATGGATTGCCTCGTAAATCTTTATTCCCGACGCATGGACAGCCTGCAAAAGCGGGTAGAAGCAGTTGAAGCTATAATCCGAGTTGCGCTGCCGCCCGAACTCCATCTGATCCAAAGCTGGGTGCGCGAACATTTCAGCGAGTACTGGGTCAGTGAGGTCACCATCGCTATGGCCCATCAACCACCGGGCTGCCTTGTCGCCATTCTCGACGGGCAACTTGTCGGCTTTGCCTGCTATGACGCTACAGCGCGCGGCTTTTTTGGTCCCACCGGCGTTGCCGAAAGCCACCGGGCAAGAACATTGGCTTGGCGCTATTCTATCACACACTAGCCGCAATGAAGTCTCACGGTTACGCCTATGCCATCATCGGCTCAGCCGGTCCGGTGGATTTCTATGTTAAGGCAGTGGGAGCGGTTCCGATCGAGGCAAGCGGGGACGATATCTACCATGGCTTGTTGCGCGTGCCACCCAAGCCAAAGACGGGCGCATAATGGCAACCTCGACGCCTCTCGCGCTCTTTGTCGGCATGCCGGGCCTAGAGCTCTCAACTGACGAGATAGCCTTCTTCCGTGAGACCAATCCCTTGGGGCTGTTCCTGTTCCGGCGCAATCTGGACAATTCCAAGCAGGCGCGGCACATCTGCCAGCAATTCCGCGAGGCGGTGGACCGCCCAGACGCGCCGGTCTTCATCGACCAGGAAGGCGGCCGGGTGCAGCGCCTCAACAATGGCAAATGGCCCAGCTTCCGCAGCCTTGGCGAATTCGGCGCCCTTGCCCGCAAGGATCTCGAACTCAGTAAGCGCGCCATGCGGCTCTCCACCCAGGCCATGGGGTCGCTGATGGCAGAGTTGACCATCGACAGCGGCACCACGCCGGTGGTTGACCTTGCCCGCGCCGGAACTCATGACGTGATCGGCCAGCGCGCATTCGGCGAAGATCCGGAGCTTGTCATCACTATGGCCCGCGAAGTTATAGCCGGGATGCTAGAAGCCGGCGAATTGCCCGTCATCAAGCACATCCCGGGCTATGGCCGGGTGACGGTCGATCCGCACTTCGACTGCCCAGTGGTAGACGCTAGCCTCGATGATCTGCGCAGCACCGATTTCCAGCCATTCGTCGCGCTCAAGGACACACCCTGGGCCATGGTCGCGCATCTGATCTTCACCCAGCTCGACCCGGACCGCCCCGCATCGGTGTCCCCGCTGATTCACGATCTGATCCGCAAGGACATCGGCTACGATGGCGTGCTGATTACTGATTGCCTCAGCATGGAAGCGCTGAAGGGCACGCCGGCCGAGCGCGTCGCAGCGTCGCTCGAAGCGGGCTTTGACATCGCGCTTTATAGCCAGGGCAATCTCGCAACCAACTACTCCATCGCCAAAGCCGCCCGGCCGCTCACACCGGCAAGTCTCGCGCGAATTGAACGGGGACAGGCGAGGCGGGGCAAGATGCGGGTGGACATTGCCGCCCTACACGCCGAAGTTGAGCAAATCTTCAAGGAAAACGGCATCGCCTGAGCGATGTTCAGATGCAGAGGAGACAAGCAGTGTTGAAAAATAGATTGATCCTGGCAGCTTCCGCCATGGCCCTGGCGATGGCTGCGGTACCGGCCAATGCTCAGGCGGTGCTGACAGTGAGTGCAGAGCAGACCACGACCTGGGTGCGCAATTTCAATCCGTTCAACCAGACCTCTGCCCGGGCCACGACCAAGGATTTCATCTACGAGCCGCTGGCGATCTTCAATCGCCTTGCCGGCAACAAATGGGAATATCGCCTGGCCGAAAGCTTCGAGCTGGCAGATGATCTGAAATCCATCAGCTTCACCCTGCGCGACGGGCTCAAATGGTCCGACGGCGAGCCCATCACCGTCGACGACGTGGTGTTCACCTACGACTACCTTAAGAAGTTCCCGGCGCTCGATTTCAACTCGGTATCTCCGCTGATGGAATCGGTTGAAAAAATCGACGAGCGGACCGTCCGCTTCAACCTCATCCAGCCTAATTCGCTCATTGCCACCACCATCGTCGGCATGCCGATCGTTCCCGAGCACATTTGGAAGGACGTCGCCGATCCGGTGACCTTCGCCAACGAAACACCCATCGGCTCGGGTCCGCTAACCGAAATCACCCGGTTTACCCCGCAAGTCTACGAGCAGTGCCGCAACCCCAATTATTGGGATGCTGCAAATCTGGAAGTCGACTGCATCCGCCTGCCTCAGCTCGCCGACAATCCGCAGGTGCTTGCGGCTCTAGCGGACGGCACCCTCGATTGGGCAACCAGCTTCATCCCCGACATTGAAAACACATTCGTTGCCAAGGACCCGGAACACCACAAATATTGGTTCCTGCCCTCGAGCCTGGTTGCGATCACGCTCAATCTCGAAGCGCCGGACGAAAACAACAAGAAGGCGTTCAACGACGTCAACTTCCGCCGCGCGCTCAGCATGCTGATCGACCGTCAGACCATCATCGACATCGCCGGCTATGGCTATCCGGTGATCAACGAAGACCCTGCCATGCTGGGCGAGTTCTACAAGGCCTTCGGCAATCCCGAAGTGCAGACCCAGTTCGGCCAATACGGCAAGTTCGACCTTGAAGCAGGCATCGCCCTGCTTGAAAGCTCAGGCTATGTCGATGCCAATGGCGACGGCTTCCGCGACAATCCCGACGGCACGCCGATCACCATCGACATCGAAATCCCCAATGGATGGACCGATTGGATCGACGCCACCCAGATCGCCATCGAAACGCTCACCCAGGCTGGTCTCAATGTGAAAATGAGCACGCCCGAGGAGTCCGTCTGGGCCTCTGACCTGATCGACGCCAAGTACACGGCCTCGCTCAACGCAATCGGCTCGGCTGCCAATCCTTATTTCCCATACATCCGCTCGTTCAACCCGGCCGATTTCGGCAAGAGCCGCGCTGCGGCCCAGCGCTGGACCGATCCAGAAGTTATCGAGATGCTCAATAAGTACACGCAGGTGAAAGATCCGGCCGAGCAGAAATCCATCATGGACGCCATTCAGCTGAAAGTGGCGGAAGCTATGCCGGTGATCCCGGTCTACAACAGCCCTTCCTTCTACCAGTACAACACCAAGCGTTTTACCGGTTGGGCGAGCGCCGAGAACCCCATCACCTCGCCGGTGGTCTCCAACGCCAATCCAGGTCGCCTGATCCAGCTGCTGGCGCTTGAACCTGTCGCACAGTAAGCCGACCACCCCATAGGAGGACGCGCCAAGGTGCGTCCTTACCAGAATGACCTAAGCCGAAATCCGGGGAGCACCTTCATCAATGGCCTTTCTGCTTCGGCGCGTGGTGTTTTACCTGGCCGCTTTCCTGGCTGCCGCAACCATCAACTTCTTCTTGCCCCGCATCATGCCGGGCGACCCCGTCCAGATCATGTTTGCGGGCGCCGGCTCCAATCTGTCGATGGAAAACCTCAATGCCCTTAAGCTCACCTTTGGATTCATCGACGCGCCTATCGGCGAGCAATACATCAAGTATCTCCAAAGCGTGTTCACCGGCGATCTGGGTCGTTCGATCAAGTACTTCCCCCTGCCCGTCACCGACCTTCTCGGCCGAGCGCTGATCTGGACTGTCGGCCTGGTCGGCAGTGCCACGATCATCGGCTTTGCCCTGGGCACCTTTCTTGGCGTCATGGCGGCTTGGCGCCGTGGCACGCTGTTCGATGCCGTGGTCTCACTGCTCGCCATCTTTTCCAGTTCCGTACCCGCCGTGGTCATTTCGCTTACCATGCTGTTTGTCTTCGGATATCAGCTCGGCTGGTTTCCCAATGGCTATGCCGCTGATCCCATGCTGGATCCTTCTTTCGGCTGGGAATACATTTCCAGTGTCATCCACCACGGCACCCTGCCCATGCTCACCATGGTCATCGCGCTAACCGGCGGCTTCGCTGTCACCATGCGCAACAACATGATCAACCTTCTGGGCGAAGACTATATCGTCATGGGCCGTGCCAAGGGGCTGAACGACAATCGCGTCATGCTCTGGTATGCCGCCCGAAACGCGCTCCTGCCCACGGTATCGGCCCTGGCCATTTCCATTGGCACCATCTTAGGCGGCTCGCTCGTCACCGAAGTCGTCTTCAATTATCCGGGCTTGGGGAACATGCTCTACCAGGCAATCCTCGCCCGCGACTATCCGGTGATCCAGGGACAATTGCTGATCATGACCGCGGCTATGCTGGTGGCCAATTTTGTCGTTGATCTCAGCTACGTGCTGCTCGATCCACGCCTGAAAAGAGCCTGAGCCATGCAGCTTTCCCAGCTTCTGCAGAACAAGAAGGCCTTGGTGGGCATCATTATCCTCGCCATTATCATCCTAGTGGCGATCTTTGCTCCATTCCTCAGCGAATACAGCCCAACGCAGCGGGTCGGCCGGCCCCATCAACCCCCATCGCCCGATCATTGGCTCGGCACGACACGCCTAGGCCATGATGTGTTTACCCGCCTGATCCACGGCGCCCGCATATCCCTCGCTGTTGGCTTTGGCGCAGGCCTGATGATCACCCTGATCGGCACGGTGCTGGGCATCCTCGCCGGCTACAAAGGCGGCGTGGTCGACGAGGTCATCAACTTCTTCACCAATTTGGTGCTGGTCATTCCCAATCTGCCGCTTCTGCTGGTCATCGCAGCTTTCGTCGGCCAAGCCAGCCCGCCGGTCATTGCCATCATCCTGGGTCTGACCTCCTGGGCCTGGGGCGTGCGCGTCACGCGCTCGGAAACGCTCTCGATCCGCCAGCGTGACTATGTCAAATCCGCTGAAATGCTGGGCGAGCCCAGTTGGCGGATCATGACCTTCGAAATTTTCCCCAACCTTATCTCAATTGTCGGCATCAACTTCATCGGCAGCGTCATTTTCGCCGTAATCACCGAAGCCACGCTGGAATTCCTCGGTCTGGGCGATCCCAACACCGTTTCCTGGGGCATCATGCTCTACAATGCCCAGAACGCCTCGGCCCTCTCCGTGGGCGCTTGGTGGGACCTGCTCTCTCCCTGCTTTGCCCTGGCCCTGCTCGGCCTCGGCCTGGCTTTGATCAATTTTGCAATCGATGAAGTCGCCAATCCACGCCTGCGCACCGGCGGCATGCTGGGCCGCTGGACGCGCATGGTTCGCGCCGGAGAGGGCAAGCTGTGAGCGTCCTGTCTGTCCGCAATCTTTCCATCGACTATGTCGGCGCCGAAGGCGTCTTCCATGCTGTCAAAGACGTGAGCTTTGATATCGCGCCCGGCGAGTTCTTCGGGCTGGCCGGGGAATCGGGTTGCGGCAAGAGCACCATCGCCTTCGCCATCAGCCGCCTGCATCGCCCACCGGCGCTGATCCGGTTGGGCAGCCAGATCCTGGTCGATGGCCGCGACGTACTGGCGCTCAGTGACGAAGCGCTGCGCCAGTTCCGCTGGCGCGAAGTAGCCATGGTGTTCCAGAGCGCGATGAATTCGCTCAATCCGGTGCTCACCATCGAGGCGCAGTTCCACGATGTGCTCAAGACCCATCTGGGCCTTTCACGCGCACAGGCGAGGGAACGCGCGGCCGAACTGCTCAAGCTCGTCGACATCTCCCCCGACCGCCTCTCGTCCTATCCGCACCAGTGCTCGGGCGGCATGCGGCAGCGCATTGTGATCGCCATCTGTCTGGCGCTCAATCCAAAGCTCTTGATCATGGACGAGCCGACCACGGCGCTCGATGTCGTGGTGCAGCGCGAGATCCTCCAACGCATCGATACGCTGCGCAAGGATCTGGGCTTTTCCGTCCTCTTCATCACCCATGATCTGGGCCTGATGGTGCAGGTCAGCGACCGCATCGGCATCATGCTCGAAGGGGAATTGGTCGAGGTCAACGACGCCCAGACCATCTATCGCGCACCCCGCCATGACTACACCAAGCGCCTCTGGGCCTCCATGCCGCGGCTGAATGGCGCCACCATCCGGCGGGAGCCTGCCTCATGACCTCGCCAGTCCTGGCGCTTGACAATGTCACCAAGATCTTCGGCCGCAAGGACAAGCCGGTCTATGCCGCGCGCGCCGTGTCATTGGCGCTCCATTCCGGCCGCACACTGGCGCTAGTCGGCGAGTCCGGCTCCGGCAAGACGACGGCGGCCCGCCTCATCATGCGCGAATACCAGCCTGACCAGGGCCAATTGCTGTTCCGGGGCACTCCCGTCAGCAAGGGCGGTCTCAAGGACTATCGTGCTGCGGTGCAGATGGTGTTCCAGGACCCGTTCTCGGCGCTCAATCCGGCCCACACAGTCCGCCACCACCTCGAACGGCCTTTGCGCCTTCATCAGCCCAAGCTTCGTTCAACCGAGCGGAAGGCGGCGATCACCGAACTGCTCGAACGGGTCAAACTCGACCCCAAGGCAATCGCCGGCAAATATCCACACGAACTCTCGGGTGGCCAGCGCCAGCGCATCAGCATCGCCCGTGCCCTTGCAGTCAATCCCGCCGTCATCGTCGCCGACGAGCCGACCTCCATGCTCGACGTTTCCGTCCGGCTCGGTATCCTCAACCTGCTCAACGATATGAAAAAAGAGCTTGGCCTGGCCCTGCTCTACATCACCCATGACATCGCCACGGCCCGCTACGTGGCCGAGGACATCATGGTCATGTATGCCGGCCAGATCGTTGAATGGGGCGACATGGAAAGCGTGCTCGGCAGTCCCCAGCATCCCTATACGCGGCTGCTGCTCTCGGCCGTGCCCGATCCCGACCGGCGCTTTGCCGAGGGCCCGGCCGATGACGAACTCGGCAGCATCGGCCTGATCCGCCGCCAGTCCGCGCTCGCGCAACCTGAAGTCCGCGAGGTCGGACCGAACCATTTCATCCGCCCGATGCCTGAGTGATCGGCCTCAGGGCCGCCGAAACGCCGTCGGTTCACCCCCGCCGGAACGGCTGATCCGCTCGATGGCCACAGCCAGCGGCTCGACCGCAACGGCCATGTGAAATCCATTGGCATGGATGATATCGGTGGCGCTGGTCATCACAGCCACATGGCCGCGCCAGAACGCCAGATCGCCGCGCTGAAGAATCTCGACCGGTTCACCCAGCATGGCTTGCTGGTCGCTATCGCGCGGGCACGTCCGGCCGCCTGCGTAAAATGCCTGCTGCACTAGGCCAGAACAATCCAGCCCGAGGCTCTCGCGCCCGCCCCAGAAATAAGGTGTACCGATAAACCGCTCCGCTACCATCACATAGTCCGGCTCTGCCTGCCCAACCGGAATGAGGTGGTCTGCCACGAACCAGCCGCCACTGGTCTTAACGAACCGCCCCTCTTGCCCACCGGCAGTCAGCAGGGCGTTCATCGAGTAGAGCCCCGTCGGCGCCGACTTGATGTTGGGTTCGGTGAAGGCATAGGTGCGCAGCGCACGCACGGTATGGGTGGGAGCTACCACGTGCTCCGCCAGGGCGGCGACCTCGACATAACCGACATAGCCATCACGCTGCGCCTGCCCAAAAGCCCAGCCGCTTGCTTGATCGAGCACCTCGAAAGTCTCGCCAAAAAGCAGTTGGTCGAGCTGCTCGGCACTGGACGACGGCGCCCGGCGCAGTGCGGTAGAGGGTAGCCGCGTCTGCCGCGTTGTTGTCTCAAGATACCGCTCCGCCGGAACAATTCCTTCCAGCGAACGCGCAGCAACGCCGTCTCGGGCCAAGGTCAAACGAGGATCAGGCAAGTGCAGCTCCGGATTGGATAAACGGCATGACCGCTTCTGGTCTGTGCGATGCCTAGCTGTCAACGCACTTCCCTTGTCACTGATGTTCACTACTATCGACCCGCAAGCCGGCGCTTAAAACAGGACCATCAACATGATCGAACAAGATTTGGTCGTTATCCCACTGCCGCTCGATGCTGGAGGCGTGACGTACACTGTTGCAAATCTGATTGTCGTCGACGACGTTCCCTTCGCCGAGATCATCAGCGCAACACCAAACGCCAGCATCGAACCTGGCCGAAGAGTCATGCTGTCCCGCTATGGTCTCAATCGCATCCGTCCTGGCTCGCTAGGCCGGCCGGAACTCTACCTCTATGAAGGTATCATCATGCCTGCGTCCGCGCGCAGCAATTGACAAGCAGCGCGGGATCAACGCCGCAGCCCAGTGCACTTCAGATCCAGCCACATAGTGACACGCTCGGACAATCGACTTCATAATCAAGCAACAAGCCTGGACTTTTCAGTTTGAACCTTTGTACAGATGGATAGGGCTTTGGAATGGATGAGCAGCAAAGTCCGGTGTCAATTGTCCAAGCGGAAACCAACGACAAGGCTGCTATTAGCAACCTGATCCAGCTTTACCTCTATGACATGACTGGCGACTTGCCGTTTCCTGTGGGACGAGACGGACGGTTTGATTACGAGTTTCTTGATCGCTTCTGGCAACATCCCTACTTTATTCTCCGAGGCGATGAGCTTGCCGGCTTTGCACTTGTTATCAAAGGCAGCCCAGTAACTGACACTCCGGACTGCTTTTTTGTTGCCGAGTTCTTCGTCCTCAAGGCTTATCGCGGAAGAGGCGTTGGTCTAGCGGCTTTCGAGCAAATCTTGCGGGCTCATGCTGGCAAATGGCAGATCGGTGTGATCGACAAGAACAAAGTGGCAAGTGCGTTTTGGGCCAAAGCAGTCGAGCCTTACCATGCCATCAGCTTCCAGCACCGGTTTGATGGAGAGAACTGGAAGCTCTACGAGTTCCAATCATTGCCATGAAGCAAAGCCGCTAGTTATGGGCTTGCAGCAATCAAAACGCCTCCCTTCATAGCACTTGGCCGCGAGACACGTTTTGCTCGCCAGTGCTTCCAAGCCGCTTTGGTGTTTCACACCATCGCTACTCAGCAAAGAAGCCGTCGAACCGCAACGAACCTGTCAACCGGGACCACCGCTTCACATTTTACTGCTCTTCTTCGCGGCGTCCCTTGACGCGCACCACATCGATATGACCCCAAGTGCCGGGTAAAAACTGCGCGGCCCGTCCGTTCGGTCTGGTGATCATCAAGCTGCCATTCTCAGCAATGTTCATTGCTACGGCTTCCAACGTCACCGTCCTATCCTCATGTTCATCCTGGTTCATGCGGTAGACGGTGACCGAAAAGGGCTGGGTGGCCATCACTCTATCCTTGTCAGCCTGAGGGCAAATTGGAGGTGCCCTCGGTTCGGCATCTCAATTGCGCCCGGATAAAGGCCGACGATACTGCGCGCCTACGAACACCTGTGACGATGCACGGATGCTGCGGATCACCGTTAAGGAAGAGCTAACACTACGGCCGTAAGTCGATTATCCCAACCACGCAGAACCAGCGCCTTCCGTCTAGATTGGCCGAGCAGGGTTGAACATCAGTCGGACAGCGGCATGCTTTAGGCAACGCTCAAGTCTGCACCCCAAGCAACCACCCGCCCCATTAAGCTGCGGTCCAAATCAACTAGATCGGCTTGTTCGGCAATTTTCACCCGGAGCAATTGTTTGTCACCCTCGGGCAAAAAGATAATGACCTCTCCTAAGGCAAGGTCACTACTCTCCTGCACCAAGAACCATTCAGCCGCGGCCGAGCCGGGCGGCATTATGCCAGCGTCCACGCTGCACATGGCAATATCGAATTTCATTATTGGCGCCCACGGAGCGTCAGGATCATCCTGGAGCAATATGCGATCGATAGGTTCTTGCATGGGAGTGCTGTTATCTAGCCAGGAATGCGAACGCTCAGGAAACACTGGGCAAATGCACGGATTTCAAAGCCCGTGCGCTCCTCTGGTTCATTCCCATCGTTCTTTTGGGACCTGCAGAAGCTACGGTGCATTTGCGCTTAAGTTTCAGCCAAAACGACTAGATCGAACACTTTAAGTATGTGCTGAGGCAGGTCAGGATCGAAGAAGCGGGGCGTGGCAGGTAACCCAGCCAAAATGGGAGCCCGCATGCCAAACCACTATCGCTCTTCCATGATACGAGCGGCGCGCGCAATGACGGGTGCATCGATCATGGTGCCATCCAATTCGAAAGCGCCTTCGCGTTCAGCAGCATGGTCCAGCACACGCCTTGCCCAAGCCTGCTCTTCCGAACTTGGCGCAAAGGCGGAGTTTAGGAGCGGCACTACGGAAGGATGTACGCAAGTAGCACCATCAAACCCGTGTTCTCTCGCCTCACGCGCTGCCACCGCAATACCGTCACGGTCCGAATAATCGGCTACGCTGCGAAGCAAGCCGAATGACAAAAGACCTTTGGCCTTCGCGGCATAATGCACCAGGAGCTTGGGAAACCGCAGCACGTCCGGTGAAGGCGTGGCGCCCAGCGCCAGCGCCAGGTCTTCGCCGCCAAGCGAAAGACCAAGGAGACGCGGCGCGGCGGCTATTGCAACGGCGTTGAGCACCGAAGCTGGGTCTTCGATCAAAGCAACAAAGCGCATTGGCGGCCGACCCGATCGAGCTTCCTCTATCTCCAAAACTGACGCCAAACCCGCGATCGCGTCGGCGCTCTGGACCTTGGGTATATATAGGGCATCCGCGCCACTGCGGCACGCGGCAAGGGCATCTTGGCGCTGACGCTCTTCTCCTGCGTTGACGCGAACCAATACTGTTGCACCGCCCCGACGAACCATGGGAACAGCATCGATCAGGCTATCGCGCGCTTCGTCTTTCGCGTCTTCCGGAACAGAATCTTCAAGATCAAGAATGATGGCATCGGCACCACGTTCATGCGCCTTGCCGATGAAGCGCTCGGAATGGGCGGGGACGTAAAGAAGCGAACGCATCATGTGGGCTCATTTCTTAGAAGAGCCGCGTCGATACCGGCCTCAAGCAACACTTCATCGGTGTGCTGCCCCAAATCGGGCGCCGGCCGCCGCCATGTGCCAGGCGTGGCGGACAGATAGGGGACGATATTGTGCATCGGCAATGTTTTGAATTCCGGGTCTTCGACATCAACGATGATCTCGCGCTCCTTAAAGTGCGGATCGGCCATGGCGTCGGCTATGTTGAAGATCGGGCCGACGGTTGCGCCGGACTCACGCATGACTTGAAGGGCGTCTGCGCTATTTCGAAGAGCGAACCACGCCCCGACCGCGTCGTCGACCAATTCTCGATGCTTGACCCGATCAGAATTGGTGGCAAAGCGCGGATCCTCGTTCATGTCCGGGCGGCCGATGATCTCGAAAATGCGTCGCGCCACGGCTGGAGTCGAACCAGACAGCGCCAGATACTTGCCGTCGGCGCATCGGTAGACATTGCGCGGCGAGGCAGTGTTGGAGGCGCTGCCGACGCGCTGCTTGATCTTGCCGGTGACGTGGTGGATCGCTGCTTCGGGGCCTAAAACCGAAAACATTGGCTCAAGTAAAGACAGATCGATCACTTGGCCGCGCGCCAAACCGCTCTGGCGCGCAAACAGTGCCATCGTGGTGGCCGACGCGCCATAAATGCCCGCGATCATGTCGGCCAAGGCAAGCGGCGGCAGAACCGGTTCGCGGTCAGGAAAGCCCGTGCGATCCGCAAAGCCGCTCATCGCTTCAACAATGGTGCCAAAGCCCGGAAATTGCGCATAGGGACCGGTTTGCCCAAACCCGGAAATCCGCACCACAATCAAGTCCTGGTTTCGGGCCAGCAGCGTATCGGGAGCAAGGCCCATTTTCTCCAGCGTACCTGGCCGGAAATTCTCGACAAAAACATCGGCACCTTCGATCAATATCCACAGCGCCTGCATGGCCGCCGGTCGGCGCAGATTGAGCACGACGGAGCGTTTGTTGCGCCCATAGGTTTTCCAGAACAGCGAATGCCCATCATCCCGCCAGTCCCGCAGCGGGTCTCCCTCAGGCGGCTCAATCTTGATCACATCAGCGCCGAAATCGGCTAGTTGCAGGCTCAGCATATTGCCAGCCATCAACCGCGACAGATCAAGCACGCGAATGCCGTCGAGCGGACCCTTGGCGGTTGGATCGAAACTCCTTCTGGCGTGGCTCACCGCAGCCGCAGTCCCGTAGCTTTGTCAAAGACAAAGAGCTTGTCCGGATCGATCACCAGATGGATCGTTTCCCCCGGGCTTAGCAGCGCATGGTCGCGGACAACGACGGAGATATCCTCTTCCCCGACGCGGGCGAGAACCTCCTGCGCGTCGCCAGTCGGCTCCACCACCAATACCTCCGCCGGAACGCCCCCTGCGCCCAGCCCGATATGCTGTGGCCGCACGCCATAGACGATGTCGGTGCCCGACGCGATATCAAGCGCCTGGCCCAGCGGCATGGCCTGACCGCCTCTGACCTCCACCGCAGCGCCACTCTCATAGCGCGTCGCGAACAAATTCATCTCCGGCGAACCGATAAAGCTCGCGACGAACAAATTCGCCGGATTGTTGTAGAGCTCGAGCGGCGCGCCGGCCTGCTCGATGCGCCCACCATTGAGCACCACGATCTTGTCGGCCATGGTCATCGCCTCGGTCTGGTCGTGCGTCACATAAATCATGGTCTTGCCCAACCGCTGATGCAGCCGCTTGATCTCGCCGCGCATTTTGACGCGCAGCTTGGCATCAAGGTTGGACAAGGGCTCGTCGAACAGGAATGCCCGGGGATTGCGCACGATCGCGCGGCCCATCGCCACGCGCTGACGCTGCCCACCCGAAAGCTCGCGCGGAAGCCGGTCCAAGAGATCCTCTAAGCCCAAGATTTCAGCCGCCGCCGCCACGCGGCTATTGATCTCGGCCTTAGAGGTGCCTGCCAAACGAAGCGAGAAGCTCATATTGTCGGCGACCTTCATGTGCGGATAAAGCGCGTAGCTCTGGAACACCATGGCGATGTCGCGTTCCTTGGCCGGCATGTTGTTGACGATCTTGCCGCCGATGGTGATCTGGCCGGAGGTGATGTCCTCCAGCCCCGCGATCATGCGCAGCAAGGTGGACTTGCCGCAGCCCGAAGGCCCGACCAGCACGACGAACTCGCCATCGGCCATTTCAAGCGAAATGTCCTTGAGCACGGTCACCTGCCCGTACTGCTTGCCGACATGTTTCAGTTCGATTTCAGACATGCTGGTCTCCCCCGCCTATGCGGTTTCGATGATCTCGAAGCGGCCCAAACTCAGTCGTCCGGCCGAAGCCAGCCGAACACCGGCCATTCCGTATGCATATTCTCCATCGGCAGCGCTGATGAGCTCCTGCCCGTCCACGGCGAAGCTCAACCGATCGCCGATTGTACGAAACTCGAAGACGTAGCTCTTACCGGTCTCCGCCTTGAACGGCGCGCGGGCCAGAACGGTCGAGCCGAAATCCTCCTTGAGGATGACCACCTCGTCACTTTCAAACCCCGCGGCGTAGAACCGGCCAGTGCCCTGCACCCGCGCCGTCACCAGCTGCGAAACACCCGCCAACCGCTGGATATCGGCCCTCACCACAACATCCCGCGCATAATAATGCCCAGTCCACATGTCAGCGTCACCCGCCGTGTGTCCCTGGATGCGGCCAAAACTTTTAGTCCAGTGCCCGCGATTGAAGGTGAAGCGCGTGATGGCGCCCCATTCCTGCGTTTCGGTCTCTGGCTCAATCACCGTATGCCCGGGCCCATCCACCCGGCAATCCGCCAGGAACAGCCGGCCGAGGAACTTGAGCCGTCCGAAATACTCGATGGAGATCCCAATCTCGTCGATCGCCTCGACGCCCTCGGGCACGACGAAGCTATAATCCTGCCAACCTTCCGCCGAGGGCACGTCCCAAGCGCCGGTTTCCTCCACTGCCCCGCTCATGGTGCGCCGTACATAGGGCGCTACACGCAGATTGCCATCGCCATTCCACGGATCAAGCCAGAGCTTGAATCTGACGGTCTGGCCGGCATCGACCACGGGGCTGAACATCGGCCGGTAGCGCTCGTCATCGAAATCCGACCGGCGATAGAACGGCTTCCAGAACACCCGCCCGCCCTGCCCGCGCTCGAGCCGATCGAGCTGGATTTCAAGCGAGCCGCGTGAGCCCTCGACATACTTTTCTGCTGAATGACGCAGCGAAATCTGGTTGAACCCCTCCGTACGGAAGCCATGGGTCGAACCCGGCAGGTCGAAATCGAACCGCAGTCCACGGCGCGTGCAATCCTCCAGCCACAGCGCGGGCACCTCGCGCCCGGCCAGCTGGAGCGCCAGCACAGTCAGTTCGCGCGCAAAGCTCGGGATATCGACAATGTTGATCGTGCCCACGATGCCCGAAGCGACCAGGAAATCGTTGATGGGCTTGCGGTACTTGTCCCAGCCCTCGTGCAGGCCCTGGAAGGTCGCGACGACGGCTGCGGCATTGCCCGCATTGCAGTCGGTGTCCCATCCGGCCATGGTGGCTATCTCGGCCGTGTGCGGCAGATCGCCCCTGCCATAAAGGATGGCCATTATGGTAACCCCGGCGTTGGGAATGATGTGGCAGACGCCGGGATAACGATCGTAACCCCACTCAGCGCCCAACATGTCGCGACAGGCGCGCCAATCGTCCGGATTGCCTTTGTGAAAGTCGATCACCGCTTGGCAGACCCGCGCATAAGTCGCGCCAGCATCAATGGTCGACATTGCCGTCTTGATGATCTCGTCGATGCTCCTGGCCTCGAACGCCGCCGCGATGGCTGCAGCGCAGAAGCGCGCGCCATTGAGCCCATCCCCGTCATGCGCCACGCTCGCGGCCATCGCCGACATGTCGGCGGCCCGCTGCGGATTGCCAGGGTTCACCCAGCCCCAGCTGTCGATAAAGATCTGCCCGCCGATCTGCTCGGCGACGGTCGTGCCGTTCTGCGCAATGGAGCCCGATTGGGGCGCCGGAATGCCCGCACGCAGATTGCGGTAGGCCGTGTGTTCGGTTGAAACGCCAAAGCCGCCCCACCAATACATGCCATGCTCTTCGGCCGCATAGTTGAGCCAGGTCTTGCCCACATCCTCGGCCGTCGCACCAAGCCCATAATCGCGCAGCGCCCGGATGAAATAGACCGGGCCATTAGTGTCGTCGTCGGCCGCGAAATTCTTGAAATCACGCAAATACTGCGTCACCTCGCCATAGGTCTTCTGAATGCGCTCATAGCTCCAGATGGTCGGCTCCACCGGCGCCCCCAGCCGCACGCCAATGGCCTTGCCGATAAAGCCGGCATAGATCTTTTCGAGAATTTGTGTTTCAGAGAGCATCAGAGGTCTTTCAGGCAAGAGGGTCAGGATGCCAGCGCGGGCACTGGCTCGAAAAGGGCAACCAAGGCTGCATCGCGTTGGCTGGCCGCCGCCCGATCCGCGGTCAGCATCGTGGTCACTATCTGGGTAAAAGCATCGGCTGAAGCGTTGAGGTCGAGCCGGTTGGCTGCGTCGATCTGCCGGCTGTCCTGCGGGTCGATGACGTCCTCGCCACGCAGCGCCCCCAGGATCGCCCCGGCCATCACCCCGATGGAGTCGGTGTCGCGGCCCGAATTGATCCCATCTTCGATGGACAGGCGGAAATCGCCATTGTTGAGAAGGCAAAAACCCAGCGCGAGGGGCAGTTCCTCGATCGATTGGAGGCGGCTCGGGCGATAGGCATCGGTGAGCCGACCGACTTTGTCCGCGCTGTGATTGACGTCGTCGCCCAGAACCGAGAAGCGCGCGATGGTGGTGTGGAAGGCGTCGCACACCGTTGCATGATCTGCACCGGTGCCGCGCAAATCTCGCGCCGTTTCGCCGACAGCGATAAGAGCATCGCGCGTCCCGTCCTTGGCTAGGCCCACAGCCGTGTCAAAGATCTGCTCGATCGTCGCGCCCGGCACAAAAGCCGCCGCCACCGCACCAGCCATCACCCCGGCCGCCTCGAGCCCATAACTTTCCTGGTGGCCCGACCCAAAGGCAATGGCTTCGTTGTAGGCAGCCTTGGCATCGGCCGCGTTCACGGCCCCGATGGGCGCGATGTACATGGCCGCGCCGCAATTGACCATATTGCCGATGCCGCCCTGGCGCGGATCGCAATTGCTGAGTTGATGGCGCTGGAAAATCCATTTCTCGGGATAAAACAAACGGTCGATCAGCATGGCTTCACGCCCCAATTCGGGCACCCAGCGCTTGGTCCAGGCGATCTGGCGCACCATGCCGTCGGCCATATCCCAGGCGTCTAAATGGCGGCGCACATCAGCGTAAATGTCCATCAAGGCCAGCGTCATCAGGGTATCGTCCGTAACGATCCCGTCGCCCCGAACTCGATAATTGCGCTGCTCGGGCGGTAGATCCATCTTGTGCCAGCGGGTCATCACCGAATTCACCCGCCCATAGCGTTCGCGGATCTGCGCTGCCGAGAGCTTCTCCACCGGCGCACCCAAGGCATCGCCCAGCGCAATGCCATGCAACATGCCGCGAATGCGCGATTGGAGATTTGGAGTCATATTCTTTGCCTCTTTGCCTCCGAGGAAGCACTGCTATTTCAGTCGATGCCTCCCCCTATGAGGGGGAGGGTCGGCGTGGAGGGGTGTTGGCTCCGATATCGGGGCTGTCGCACCCCCACCTAGCCTCCCTCTGGCAGGGGGAGGAGTTCATCTGGCTCAGGCGACCTACTCGCCCAACACTGTTGCCGCATACTCAGCCATGCGCGTGCCGCCCGCAGCGTTGTACTCGCTGACGAACTGGCCCCACTGGTCGAGCGGCGCTTCCCCGGTGATGAACCTGGCGACCCAGGAGCGATAGACCTGCTCGGCCGCATCCACCTCGGCGGCGTACTCGGCCGGCCAAACGAAGGCATTATCAGCAACGAAATTGCTCTTGATCGTGTCGAGGGCGGCCTGCGCCGTGGGCGACAGCAGCGGAGCCGGCGGGGTCCAGTTGGCAGCGTTGAAGAAGCGAGCGTACCAGGTCGAGATCTGGTCCGTGAACGTCACCGTCCCATCAGCACCGACCGTGTGGTGCACATCGGCAAAGCCCATGCGATCGATGTCCTGGCCTTCCTTGGACGCCATGAAATCGAGAACTGCGAAAGCTGCTTCCTTGTTTTCGGAAAGCGAGGACATCGCCCAGCCGCGGGATTCCTTGGACACGTCCACTGCAGCGAGGCCTTGTCCGCCGGGGCCTGAGGGAATCGGCAAGAGGGCGAGGTCAATGGTTTCGCCGGGATGAGCCTGGCGCATTTTGCCGGAGTAAATGTCGATGACTTCAGGTGAAGAGCCGAAGATCACCCCGGCCTTGCCGGTATAGAACTTGTCTTCCTTCACGTCGAACGTGTTGGTGACAAATTCTTTGTCGAACAGGCCCTTTTCGGCAAGTCGCGCATAGAACTCGATCTTGGCCCGTTCCGCTTCGGTGACGCGGGCATTGACCCACTGCCCTTCGGCATCCTTCATCCAGGTGCCGGTAACACCAAAGGCCTGGTTGAATACGGAGTCCAGTTCACTCGTATTACCAAACCCGGTCAGGCCCAGAGTATTGCCGGGGGTGCCATCACCGTCGAAGTCGGCATCCTTGATCGCCTGGAACAGCGCTTCATACTCTTCCACTGTCTTAGGTGGCTCAAGCCCCAACTGGTCAAGCCAATCCTGGCGGATCACAGGCTGCGGCGCACGCGGCGGGTAGATATAGAGCAGGTAGGGGTAAGCCGCGAGCCGTTCCACGTTGTGTGGCCAAAGCGCAGCCTTGATGTGCTCGGACTTCTCGATCCATGGGTTGAGGTCTTCCAGAATGCCCTGCTCGGCCATCTTTTGATCGCCGCCTTGGAAATAGATGATGTCCGGGATATCGCCTGAAAGGAGCATCACGCCGAGCGCATCGCCATAAGCCGAGGTGCCGCTCGGCAGGTCGATGGTCTGGATGTCGATATCCTTGCCCTGCGCCTTGAGCGCCGCTTCGATCGCCTCGATCTCCCTAACGTCATCCGGATTGGTGCTCAGCAAATCCTTGCTCACCAGCCGGATCGTGGTTTGCGCAAAAGCCGGCGCGGCAAGGGCGCCGAGCATGGCCATGGCGGTTGTGGTCAAAAGCAGTTTCTTCAAAGTCATTGGTCTTCTCCTCCTCGTTTGTTCTCGTTTCGCCGCTTACGCGGATTTCTTTTTCCGATCCCTCAGTCGACACCCTCCCCCTTGCGGGAAGGTATCAAGGGTGGGGGTAGGCTGGCCCAAATATCTGGGCTCTCGCACCCCCACCCGACCTCTCCCTGGCAGTGGGACGAGTTCTCTGGCGACTTTGGCACCATACCGCCCAATCCTCCTTTTCTCCTCCCCCGCGCGGGGAGGCCGGGTGGGGGCGAGGCCGCATACACGAACGTCTGGACAAAACTCATCCCTTCAGTGCCCCCGACATCGTACCCTTGGTGAAGAACTTCAGGATCAACGGGTAAATCGCCAGGATTGGCAGGATGGTGATGAAGATCATCCCGGCCTTGAGCGCGCGGATATCGATCTGCGCCAGCCCAATATTATTGTTGGCATTGTTGGCGCCTACGATGGCGATCTTGTCGCCTTCGATCACGAACTGTCGGAGCACCACCTGCAGCGGCCATTTGCTCTGATCGTTCAAATAGATCATGGACCGGAAGAACTCGTTCCAATGAAGTACGAGGTAGAACAGGGCAATCGTCGCGAGCGCGGGCTTTGCCAGTGGCAGCACGACCATGAAGAAGGTCTGGAACGGGTTGGCGCCGTCAAGCTCGGCGGCCTCCAGCAGTTCCTTGGGGATTTCCTCGAAAAAGCGGATCAGGATGATCAAATACCAGGCGCTGATCACCTTATACATGATCACCGACCAGGGTGTGTTCAGCAGGCCCAGCCGCTTCATCAGAAAGTAATCGGGAATGATGCCCGGCTCGAAAACAATGGTGACGAGCACCAGGATGAAGATCAGCCGGCGTCCGGGCAGACCGGGGCGCGACATGCCCCAGGCCATGAGTGCAGTGCCCATCACGCCGATGCAGACGCTCGTCGCTGTCATCCAGATGGAATTGAACAGTCCGCGTTGCACATTGGGGTGCTGCAGCAGCAGCGCCCATACGTCGGTTGAAAAACCCTCAGGAAAAATGGAGAGGCCCGAAAAGCCCGGGACCTTGCTGGGATTGGTGAAGGACAATGCCAAAAGGTTCAGCAGCGGCTGCAAGGTAAAGACCACCAGCAGCAGCAGTGTCGAAACGATCAGCACATATTCAACCCGCTCGAGCGGCGTGCGGCGCGATTGGCTTGCCATCACCACACTCCCTTGCCGGTCAGCCGCTTACTGACGAGATGGGAGGTGATCACCAGAATCATGCCGATCACGGCCTTGAACAAGCCCGCTGCCGTCGCAAGCGCGTATTCACCGGTTGAGAGCCCCAGCCGGTAGACATAGGTGTCTAGGATATCGATCGTGGATGCGTTGACGTCGTTTTGGAAGTTGATGATCTGGTTGAGATCGGCGCTGAGGAACATGCCCATGTTAAGGATGAACAGGGTCGCAATAGTCGGCACGATCCCGGGGATGGTCACATGCCAGATCTTTTGCCAGCAGTTGGCGCCGTCCATCTCGGCCGCCTCGTAGAGCTCAGGCGCAATGGCGAAGATCGCAGCGAGATAGAGCAGGCTGTCCCACCCGGCCGAGCGCCAAATTTCTGAGATCACCAGCACCCACCGAATGGTCCCGGTGTTGGTCAGATAATTGATGGTGCCGAACCCCATAGACTGTTGGATTTGGTTGACCGCACCGTCCGTGGGCGACAGCAGCGCAATGAACACGCCGGCGATTACCACCCATGACAGAAAATGCGGCAGGTAGATCGCCGACTGGATCGCGCCGCGCAGCTTACCGTTGCGCACTTCATTGAGCAGCAGCGCCACAATGATAGGTACCGGAAACACGAAGAGGATCTTCATGCCCGAGATGATCAGGGTATTGAACAGGACCTGGTAGAAGATCGGCGATGCGAACAGCTGTTGGAAGTTCTTGAGCCCAACCCAGATATTAGGCGGAATGATCTTCACCTGTTCGAAGGCCATCTTGGCCTCCCAGATCGGAACATAGTGCCAAACAAAGAAAAACAGCAGGCCCGGCGCCATCATGGCGTAGTAGGGCCACCATTGCCGCACCTTTGCGCCGAATGCGCCTCTCGATGCTAACAGTCCGCTATCAAATTCTGCTGAATTGTTGCTGCTATTGGGAACGTTCCCATATGACAGCACAGCAGCGATCTTTGCGCCAGTCTTGGCAACCATGATCAGACCCTCCCCACCCTCGCAACACGCTTGGGCTGTTGTGCAGACAAATCGGCGAGTGAGCCTCGCTCTAGCAGTCGGCACGGCATGTAGATGCGCCGGTGGTCCGGCTTGTGTTCTATTTCATCGAACAGGCATTCCACAGCCCGCTCGCCGATATCGCGGCCGGGCTTGACGACGGTGGTCAGTCCTGGCCAGGCAAATTCACCCGAAGGAATGCCGTCAAAGCCGAGGATCGACACGTCGCGCGGACAATCAAGCCCGGCATCGCGCACTGCCATCATCGCGCCCAAAGCCATCATGTCGTTGGCGGCAAACACCGCCAAATGCCCGACGCGCGGCGTTTCAAGCAGGCGCTGCATGGCCTGCCGTCCACCCTCGACAGTATACTCGCCCTCCTCGATGCGCAGGATCGCCGGATCTACATCGCGCTCCACGCAGTGCTCATGCACCGCCCGCAGGAAACGCGCCCGCGCCAGGCGCGACTTTGGCCCCAGGATCAGCGCAGGCGCATGGTGGCCATTGGCAACCAGATGATCAAGGCCCAGCCGGACGGCTTGGGCGATGTCCGAGCCGACACTCGAAACATCGTGGAAGCGCTCGGCGCTCGAGCCAATGAAAACACACGGCAATCCAAACCGGTCAAGGTCATCGAAACTGTCGGACACCGGATTGACGATGACGCCATCTACCCGCGCCCGGTGCAGCGTCCTTAGATGAGTCGCTTCGGTCTTGGGGTCCCAGTCCGAGGAAAATACCAGCAAGGAAGCCCCTGCCCGCGTCGCCCGGTCTTGCGCGCCCCGCGCCACCTCGGCCCAGAAAGGATTGGTGATATCCGGAATGACCAGCCCCAGCATGCCGCTGCGCCCCGAGCGCATGCCCACGGCAAGATGATTGCGCTCATAGCCAACCGCCGCAGCTGCCTTGACCACGCGCTCCCGCGTCTCCTCCGTGATATTGGACGAGCCCGCCAGCGCCCGCGCCGCGGTGCTCTTGCTCACCCCGGCACGCTCCGCCACATCGATAATCGTCGGCCGCCGACCGCGACTCTGACCCATAACCCCTCCCAGGTTCTCATGGGAACGTTACCGCAGCTACCTAACTTGTCAACCCACCGATTTTTCAAGTTTTCAAAGCGTTGAACGTAGCAATTCTAATATTTAGATTATGCCTGTAAATCCAAAGACAAATGCAAGCCCTGAAATTCAGAAGCAATGTTAAATCACTAATCTTACGGAAGCGGCGAACTGGGATGATGCAGATCATTCAAACAGCGACGCTGAATTGCGCTTAGATTAAAGCAAATGCAGTACGACAATCAAAAAGAATGCGCCCTTGCGAGCGCCTTCTTTCACGTCATTGGTTGAGGGAGCCTGATGCCACCGG